>Ga0082212_10005147_pt1 | contig 17926 bp, 15 predicted proteins | sample TergutNt197P3_FD_71548 | JGI IMG/M metagenome (GOLD analysis project Ga0082212, IMG submission 71548) | Neocapritermes taracua P3 segment gut microbial communities from Petit-Saut dam, French Guiana - Nt197 P3 | ecosystem: Host-associated > Arthropoda: Insects > Digestive system > Gut ...
ATTTACGGAAAACGCATTAATATACAGCGCCATACAGAAGTGTGAGGTGGCCGCATTAACACGCGAAGAGAGAGATAGATACGAACGCGCCAAAGAACAGGTCATGTTGGATCGCAGCATAAAAGGATTGGAAGACGCCGTTATTGCAAAGGACCAGGTGATTGCCGAGAATGCCCAGGTTATCGCCGAGATGAATCAGGCGCTTGTCGACAAGGACCAGGCGCTTGCCGTGAATGCCCAGGCGCTTGCCGACAAGGATCAGTCGCTTGCCGACAAGGATCAGTCGCTTGCCGACAAGGATCAGTCGCTTGCCGACAAGGACCAGGCGCTTGCCGACAAGGATCAGGCGCTTGCCGAGAAGGATCAGGCGCTTGCCGACAAGGATCAGGCGCTTGCCGAGATTGCTAAAACTATTGCAGATCAAGCCAAAGAACTCGCCGAGATGCGAAAAATCCTGTCAACAATCAAAAATTAAAAACAGGCGTACGCCTTTTCCATAAGCGACAACATTGTGAAATAGCGTCATTGATAAGCTACCAATGACGTCCCGCCCATCCGTCATTGCGAGCTTACGAAGCAATCCAGTGATAAACAAGGAATTATTGTGCTTTCTGGATTGCTTCGTTCCTCGCAATGACGAGCAACTCAAAACGTCATTTCCGGCTGTTTGATGGCACATCATCCCCATTCGCAATGACGGAAAGGCTGAAAAGCGACAATTTGAAATGCACCCCCATTCAGGGCGGAATTTTTATATTTGCCGCTTATTTTGTATTTTTGTCGCATTATGAAGATCAGAAAAGCTAAAACAGAAGAAATCGACGTCATAATGAGCGTCTTTGATGCGGCCAAGCAGTTTATGCGCAAAACGGGAAACGACAAACAATGGATCGACGGCTATCCATCAAAAGCATTAATTTTGGATAACATCCTGTGCGGGGGGTTGCATGTTTGCCTGACGGACGATGAACAGATTGCCGGCGTTTTTTACTTCAAGGTAGAAGCCGACAAGACGTATGCAAAAATCTACGACGGCAAGTGGCTGAACGACAGGCCTTACGGCGTCGTTCACCGCATTGCTTCCAATGGCAAACTGAAAGGCATCGGGGAGGCTTCCCTGCAATGGTGCTTAGCGCAGTGCGGTAACGTAAGGGTCGACACGCACCGCGACAATGCCGTGATGCGAGATATCTTAGTCAGAAACGGCTACTGTCAATGCGGCATTATCTACGTTGCAAACGGGACTGAACGCATTGCGTATCAGAAAAGCAGGAATTAGGGGGGGTACATTACGATTTGACCGCCATGACCCGCTTGATGGCGTCTTCCATCTGTTCGACTGTTTCCATCCCCAGCGTTACGCAATCGACATTTCCCTCCCTGAAAGCATATCGGATAGATTTTTCGCGTTCGTCGTCTTTGACGTGTACGCCTTCGCCAAAAATTTTCATGCCGATGACACCTTTGCCGTTCGACTGGGCTGTGGCAAGGATTTTTTTGACTTCATCCGGGTCGCCGTCCATGTTGGTGCCGAAAGGATTGATACGTGCCATGATCACGTCGACCCATGGGTTGACGGCTGCTTCCCGCAGCGAATCGATGTTATGGCTCGACATGCCGACTGATTTCACAATGCCATCCTGTTTTGCTTTTGAAAATCCATCCATATAGCGTGTGCGCGTTTTGCTCCAGCCGCCTTCCGTCATGCAATGAATAAGCAGAATATCAATATAATCGACACCCAGTTCCTTGCGGAAACGGTCGATTTCATCGGCAACGGAGATCGGATTCGGCGCATTGTCGGGGCGTGTCCACATCTTGCTCAGGAGTGTGATTTTTTCTCGCGGGTACGATTTGACTGCTTCTCCGACCAAAGGCATCGTACCATAAGAATCGGCTGCATCATAAAAGCGCACACCCCTTTCGTATGCGTAATGCGCAATGTTTACAAACTTGTCCTTTCCCATGCGCGTAAAGTTGGATGATTTGCTTCCTCCTTTCGTACCGGTTCCCATCGCTATTCGCGAGACCATCAACCCGCTTTTGCCCAACGGTACGAGATCAACCATTGTTTCTGGCGGGAGATTAAGATATTCCTTCGCAAATCCTGTTTGCATCACAGTCAAACCGGTTAGCCCAGCTATTCCGGCCTTGATAAATTTTCGGCGATCCATTTTTTTCATCGTGAGATTAATTATTAGTGATTAATTGATTATTTACAGTAATTTCGTCGTTTTGTAATTAGTAATTAGTAATTAGTAATTAGTAATTAGTAATTAACTCCTTTCACCCTCATTTTCAAACTAAACAGACATTTTGACGCTGTAATGAACAATATGTTCCTGTCTTTTCCGCCAAAGCACACATTCGCAGTCCAGCCTACATCGATAGGGATATGCGCAATCTGTTCGCCTTTTGGATTAAAGACCGTCACGCCATTACCCGTGAGGTATATGTTTCCAGCGTTGTCGATTGTCATCCCGTCAGAACCGAGATTGGTAAAGAGCGTTTTGTTTGCCAATGTTGCATCCGGTTGAATATCATAAACATACGTTTTCTTTGCGCCGATGTCGGCTACGTAGAGCTGTTTTCCGTCCGGGGTTCCAATGATTCCGTTTGGCTGCACTAAGTCGACGGCGACACGAATCAGTTTTTTTGTGTCGGGCGAAAAATAATAGACATGCTGTCCATCCTGTTGCATGGCTGGGTCGCGCGTCCAGTAATCACGTTTATACAACGGGTCCGTGAAATATATTCCACCATTCGGATGTATCCACAAATCGTTTGGCCCGTTCAATCGCTTGCCTTCAAAATCTGAAACCAGCACTTCATGATTTCCCTTCATGTCAATTTTCCATATTTCATTGTCCATATCGGAGCATGAAAGCAGATTTCCTTGATTATCAAAGTACATACCATTAGCCCGTCCGGTATTTTCAAGGAAGACGGATAACTTTTCATCGTCGACCGACCATTTCAGAATGCGGTCATTCGGCTGGTCGGTGAAATACACATTGCCATGCTTATCAACCGCAGGCCCTTCCGTAAAACTATAATTGTCAGCTAATTTTTCTACTTTCGCGCCTGTTGCTATGATGTCGTCGCCATTAAACTCCATCCATCCTTTGGAACCGACCGAAGCTGGAAGCGCCAGCAAAAGGCAAAAAACTGACAGTACCTGTTTCTTTTCCATAAAACGTTATATTTGAATACTTTAATAAGATACGTATGCAATTCAGCAATGAAATACACCCCAAAGATAGTGTTTTTTTTTAAATTGAAAAAATACCCGTTATTTTTATTTTATACGAAGTTTAAAAAATATTTTGTAACTTTGCATTGCAAATTTACAAAATATGATGATTATGAATAAAAAAGAAATTTTCAATACGCTAAGCGAGATTCGCATGAAGCCATTTTTATTGGTTGCAATTTTGGCTTTCATAACAGGTCTTGGTCTTTTATACTATTCCCAGACATTATTATTTTATAAAGACCCTAACGCTGCAAACATCTTGCATTTCAATGTGGAGAATATTGACAAACAAGAATTTGACAGACAAGAAGCTGAACTTCGAACACACAAGATTCCTTTATTAGGTTTGGGAGTGGGGATAGTAACTGCATCGGCAGCCATTCTTCTGTTACTCTTTTTGACAAAAAGCAGAAAAATAGCTGACTTCAAACACACCAATACCTTTTCAATACGAATGATTTTTCTTATTTCAAATCTTGTCTGGTTGTTGTTTATACCAGGAAGGTTCTGGTATTATAATTTTCTTTATCAACGAGGCGATTTTCCACCAAATGCCGACAGTATAGGGATACCCATATTGTCAGAAAGTATAATATTTTTATTCCTGCTAATTCCTTTGAACATTTTTCTTTTTCTGACAACCGTCAAAGCCCATTTACCTACACGACTTTGGGTTCGCGCCGATAAATACAGTATTTCAGCAGTATTATGGGAAATTTTTTTCGGTTTTTGGTTGATAGTAAATCTTTTATATTCACTTAATTTCGCGTTACACAGCGACATTTATTCCATTCCGGTAAACTTATTTTTTACATTTGTTTTATTAAATCTACGAGCCGGACAAATTAGCAAATATGTTCAGAAACTTCCGGAATCCGTCCGATTGAATTTGTAATACAATCGTTTCGAAGTGCGTCCTGCATGAGCAGCGCGCACTTACTGTGCAAGCGCTGAAAAAGGCAAAATCATATAATCGCCCATTCAATTTTCAACGCCCTTTAAGTGTTAATTTTTTACAAATGCGTCTGTTTCGCTATGCGGAACGAATTATTTTACCTACATTTGCATTTTATAAACTTAATTATTTATCTTATGAAAGGAAAAATTTTATCATTTACGATTATTGCAATTATTGCATCTTTTTGTGTTTCAGCGCAAAACAACAAACTGACAAAAAAGGAAATCAAAGAAGGATGGACATTGTTGTTCGACGGGAAAAGCTTCGACGGCTGGCGTCAATACAACGGTACTGACGTGACCAAAGCCTGGGTCATCGACGATGAGGCGATGCGGATTCTGCCTAAAGCAGAAAAACCGCAAGGTGGTACTGACGGGCGCGTTCCCTCAGTCGATATTATTTACGGCGCAAAAAAGTACAAAAATTTTGAATTATCGGTCGACTGGAAAATCGGTAAAGGCGGCAACTCAGGCATCTTCTACTATATTGAGGAAAAGCCCAATTCATCAATGGCAGCTGCTGCCCCCGAAATTCAAATTCTCGACAACTGGAATGCTGGCGACAATAAAATGACCAATCACTTAGCCGGTTCGCTGTACGACATGCTGCCTGCGTTGCCGCAAAATGCCAAACCGCACACGGAATGGAATAACATTGTGATCCGCGTGAAGGATGGTCATGTCACCCACATTCAAAATGGCGTGAAGGTAGTAGAATATACGCTTTGGACGCCTGAATGGAAAGCGCTTGTTGAAAACAGCAAGTTCAAGACATGGGAAGGTTTTGTAAACGGACCTGCAAAAGAAGGCTACATTGGCCTGCAGGACCACAATGATTTTGGCGGCTGGTTTAGAAATATCAAAATCAGGGAACTGTAGTTTTTCGGTAGCCGACAGTTACTATATGGCACGCAGATAAAGCGGATTTTTATGGATAAACGCAGATTCCACCCCCCCTCAATCGCGTAAATCATGATAATCTATGTCATCTGCGTGCTTTTTTTATATCGCTGTCACTAAAAATAATGTTTTATAACATGAAAAAGTTATTGTTCGTTTTATTATCCTGCTGTACAGTATGCCTGCAGGCACAGGACGTGAATCAGTGGAGGGGCGACCGTACCGGAATCTATCGGGAGACCGGCCTGTTGAAATCATGGGATGCGGATGGTCCCGGTCTTTTGTGGCATTTCGACGGGTTGGGCGAAGGTTTTACATCTGTAGCCATTTCCGGCGATAAAATCTATGTGACCGGACTGACCGGCGAAAAGGGCTATTTGTATATGTTGGATATGAGTGGGAATCTCCTGAATAAGAAAGGCTATGGGCCGGAATGGAATAAAAATCATAACGGTTCGCGGAGTACGGTTACAATCTGCGACGGGAAGCTCTATATTGTTTCCGGCATGGGAAATGTCATTTGTCTGAATGAGCAGACGCTGGCTGTCGTCTGGCAAAAGGATTTCCTGAAAGAGTTTGATGGACGAAACATCATGTGGGGGCTAACCGAATCGCCTTTAATCGTGGACGACAAGATTTTTATTACCCCCGCCGGCGAAACGCATAATATCGTTGCACTGAACAAAGATAACGGGCAGCTGATCTGGAGTTCGAAAGGTGAAGGCGCCGTCTCAACCTATTGTTCGCCCATCTTCCTGAACGATCAGCAGGTTCCGCAGCTTGTAACGATGACTGCAACCCACATTCTCGGTATCAACGTGAAAACCGGCGAGAAAATCTGGTCGTATCCTTACGAAAATTCCCGAAAAATTCATCCCAACTCACCTGCTTACAGCGATAACATGCTCCTTTTCACAAGCGGTTACGGAAAAGGATCACTGATGTTGCGCCTGACAAACGGAGGCCGACATGTGGAGAAAGTGTGGGAATCGGGCGATCTTGAAACACGACACGGAGGCGTCATTAAAATTGGCAATTATGTATACGGTTCGGGCGATCAGAAAAAGTTCTGGTACTGCCTCGACTGGAATACCGGCAAAACGGCATTTGCGGATAAATCTTTCGGAATAGGCGTTACGATTGCCGCTGACGGGATGCTCTATTGTTATTCCGAGAAAGGTGAAATGGCGCTCGTAAGACCGAACCCTGAAAAATTTGAGTTGATCAGCAAATTTCCCGTCAGCCTCGGCGACGGTCCGCACTGGGCGCATCCGGTCATCTATAAGGGTGTAATGTATGTGCGACATGGAAATACGCTGATGGCGTATGATGTGAAGGGTAATACGCCTTAATTATGAAACGGATATTTGTTACTTTTCTTTTCGTGCTGATGGTCAGCACCCTGCAGGCGCAGGTGCAGTGGCGGAACGACCGTACCGGTGTTTACAACGAAACGGGACTGCTGAAGTCGTGGCCGGCAGACGGCCCCGAACTGCTTTGGCATAAAGATGGACTGGGTCGCGGATATTCATCCGTTTCGATTGATAAAGATAAAATGTTCGTCACCGGATGCCAGGACGGTAAAGGTTATCTTTATGTGCTGAATTTGGACGGCAGTCTGCTGAAAAAAATCGAATATGGCCCGGAGTGGGATTCCGACCAGTACGTCGGCGCCCGCAGCACGGTGATGCACAGTGATGGGAAATTATACGTTGTGAGCGGACTGGCCGAGTTGTTCTGTTATGACATGCAATCATTGAAACTGCTGTGGAAAAAGAACTATATCAAGGAATATGAAGCCAAAAACACGGCTCACGGATGGAACGGCCCGCCCCTGATTGTCGGTGACAAATTAATCGTTGCGCCCGGAGGGCCTACATACCACGTTGTGGCGCTGGATAAAACGACGGGCAAACTGATATGGAGCGCGGAAGGTGCCACGCCCAACGATATGTCGGGATATGCTACCCCAATCTATATCAGCGACCGGGAGATACCGCAAGTGGTGGCGATGATGTCCGACCATATCATCGGAATAGACCTGTCGAACGGTAAACTGTTGTGGTCGCATGCACATACGAACAGATTCCGCGAACATCCCAACACGCCTGAGTACCACGATGGCATGTTGCTGGGTATGAGCGACTACGGGAAAGGCTCCGTCATGCTTCGCCTGACGAATGGCGGTCGTAGCGTAGAGAAAGTTTGGGAAAGTACCGACCTGTGTCACAAAACGGGCAATACGATGAAAATCGGAGATTATGTCTACGGTTCGGGCGAGAAATTGAACTGGCATTGCGTGGAGTGGCAGACCGGCAAGACCCTGTATAGCGACCGGACGCTTGGCGTTGGCACGGTCATTGCCGCCGACGGTATGTTGTACTGTTATTCCGAAAAGGGAGAGATGGCGCTGGTGAAGCCCAATCACGAAAAATTTGAAATAACCGGCAAATTTGATGTTTCGCTGGGAACGGAACAGCATTGGGCGCATCCGGTCATCTATAAGGGCGTACTTTATGTGCGACATGGGGATTCGCTGATGGCGTACAGGGTTAAATGAAAGTTGAAAATTGAAAGTTATAAGAATGTGAATGCAAGGGGAAGTTGCCGAGAAATATTATTTTCCATTGAGCGCGAGCACGGGAGTCAAGTATCATCTTGGAAGGAGGAGCCAAAAATAAACAGCTGTGAATGAAAGGAAAATAGTTGCAGGAGTTACCGCGTTGATCGCAATCATTTATGCCGGTATCATGATTGGGTGGCATTTGTATAATCCATGGGAGCACCTGACTGTCCAGGCGCCGGGCGCCGATAACCGTCCCGAAGGACTGACAAGGACAGCCAGCGATGTACACATTGGCGAATTTTTCATGCGATACGACGCGACCGATTCCCAAGACCGGCTCGCGAACGAAGGCGAACCGTCACCCTTTTCCGGCCAATGGAGTAACTTTCGCGGGAAAGACCTTAATAATATAATTAATGTACGCGAACATATTATTATATATAGCGATGATTATCCAGTAATATGGTCGGCCGAGATGGGCGAAGGGTATGCGGCGCCGGTCATTTACAACGGCAGGGCTTACTTGCTGGACTATCACGAGCCGCTAAGTTCGGATGCGTTGCGCTGCTTTTCGATAGAAACGGGACAGGAACTTTGGCGCAGGTGGTATCGCGTACCGATGAAACGAAATCATGGATTCTCGCGAACCGTTCCGGCGATCGGCGACGACTATATCATTACGATCGGGCCGGAAGGGCATGTGATGTGTTGCGACCCGATAACGGGCGATCTGAGATGGTCGCTCGACATGAAGAAACATTTTAACACGAAAATTCCCGAATGGTATACCGGTCAATGTCCGTTAGTCGACAATCATACACTGATTCTTGCGCCTGCCGGCGATGAAGTCCTGCTTGCCGGGCTTGACTGCCTTACCGGCGAAATCCTGTGGACTACCCCCAATACGCCCGGATACGACATGTCACATTCTTCCGTGATGCCAATGACATTGAGCGCAAAACGGACGTATGTCTACTTCGGCAAGGGAGGCGTCTGCGGCGTGTCGGCCGATGCGGACGACTGCGGTACCTTGTTGTGGGAAACAGGCAAATGGAGTCCGAACGTGATTGCCCCCTCACCTCTACAGCTATCGCCGAATCGGATTTTTCTGACGGCAGGCTACGGTGCGGGAGGCGCCCTGTTGCAGATTGACCGTTCCGGCAATCAGTGGAAGGCAACCATTATCGACCAATACAAGCCAAACGAAGGACTGTCGAGCGAACAGCAGACGCCGATACTTTACAACAACATGATAATCGGCATATTGCCGGCGGGCGGCGGGGGCAATCGCTTTAAAATAGCCTGTTATGACCCATCCAACCTTCGCTCACCCTTCTGGACGTCGGCAGCCGACGAACGTTTTGGCTTTGGGCCTTTCTTAGTAATAAACAATCACCTGTTCGCACTCAAGGAGGATGGCGAATTGTATGTTTATGAAATTCAGCATCAAAGCATGAAGCTGCTGAAAAAACAGCGTATCATGGATGGAATAGATGCTTGGGGGCCATTGGCTTATGCCGACGGCATGTTGATGGTGCGCGACGCCCATCATGTCAAATGTCTGAAAATCACGCAATAGCAAACCCAATTCGCAATGACAGACGCTGCATATTCGTCATTGGTAATGGGTATGATAAAAATCAAACAGCCGGAGATGACGTTTTGAGTCGCCCGTCATTGCGAATGGGGATAGCGTGCTGCCAAGCAGCCGGAAATGACGTGTTGAGTCGCTCGTCATTGCGAGGCACGAAGCAATCCAGAAAGCAATATAATACTTTGTTTTTCACTGGATTGCTTCGTTCCTCGCAATGACGGATGGGCGGGGACGTCATTGCTTCCGTTCCGAAAGCGACTCATTGGTTGATTTTGCCAAGGCAAGTTGCGGGCTTGACCCGCAATCTCTTATATGGGATGCTGAAACAAGTTCAGGATGAAAATTTTTCTCCGTCTGTGTGTGATTTCAAAAAAAATCATGTATATTTGCCGTGTTTTAAAATAAAAAATTGATTCAATATGGAGGTGAAAAAAGATATAAAATATTGATTTTAAAATAATTGAGCTAACGTTTTTATTCTCTCGTTCAAAATCTACCAAGTAATAAGCATACGGGAATAAGTTGCGAAAGTTCACGCCTGAAGGCGTGAGTTGTTTGTGCTTATTAGTATGCAATGGCTTTGGTAGAGCCTCGAACGATAATAGGCAATTAATACAAACAGTCTCACGCTTTATTTATGAAAAAGAAATTACATATAGGCAACGAAATCCGAAAAGAGTTAAACAATCAGGATCGCTCCATCGCCTGGTTAGCCAAAAATATAGACGGCTGCGATTCGAGCAATCTTGGCAAGCAGTTGAAATCTCCGCATATCAGAACTGAATTGTTAAATAAAATCTGCATAATTTTAAAGAAAGACTTCTTTTTACTCTTTTCTCAACAACTGTCGGAGGTGGAAACTGGACGGTAAAAATCACCCTAAAAAACGGTAATTACTACTATATAAAGTGGTAATTATTATTGTGCTGATATTCAAAATAGCTGTACTTTTGCACTGATTTAATTTATTTATTGAAATGAAGAAATTAGTGGGTAAAGTCTCTGAAGAGGAGCGTAATGAGATTCAGGCATTACACGAGCGAAAGAACGGATTGATAGAACTTGCAAAAATTATCGGAGAAAACGATGTCATTTATGAAAAATTGGTTAGGGACATGGGTGCGACTACTTCGCGTTTCGAGCAATGGTGGAATCGTATGGGTGAAAAATACCAGTGGCAATCCGCTGAAAACGGAAAATGGGAAATAGACTTCAATACATGTGATATTTTTTTATTGGTTGAAAACTAATCTATAATTCTATTTGAAATGAAAGAATCAGAACTTGACAGGCGTGATTTTATCAAAAGGGGCATCCGAAGTCTGCCTTTTTTGGCGCTTGTATCAGCTGGTATTCCTATACTTGGCAGTTGTGATCCTGAGCCTGATTTTGATCCTTTTCCTCAACCATCAGGATGTAAAAATTGCAATAATGACTGCACGAACAACTGCCATACTGCCTGCTCTCGCACAGCAACATCGTCCGGTTGCGGAAATACATGCACGGGAGAATGTACGGGCAGTTGCAGTGCTACCTGTTCCAATACAACAACGTCGTCCGGTTGCGGTAACACATGCACGGGTGAATGTACAGGCAGTTGCAGTGCTACCTGTTCCGGTACAACAACATCGCCCGGCTGCGGAAATACCTGTTCGGGAGGTTGTACGGGCGGTTGTGAAAATACTTGTACCGGAGGATGTAAAGGCGGTTGTGAAAATACATGTACCGGAGGTTGTAAAGGGAGTTGCAGGACTACTTGTACCAATACTTGTACCGGTTCGGCAAGATGTAGAACATGCACGACAGCCTGCGCTCAGGCTTGTTCAGCCTCGTCAACCATTAATTGTGGTAATCAGTGTGCCTTTAGTTGTAATAATTATTGCGGTTTAGAATGTACTAAAACCTGTGTGACGACATGTAGCAATACAGCAGTCGGATCATGCGGATGTGGCAAAAATTGTCAGTCGCAATGTGTAGATAGATGCTATGGAGCATGTGTATCAGGGTGCTATCAATTTTGTAGGGGTTCATGCAAGAGTAAATGTACCGGATCATCCAGTTAGATTATATGCAACAGATAAAACCAAGCGTAGAATGGAAAGAAGGTCAGGCCAAATCCATTACATTCATCGTCACCAAGGATTGTCAACTCGCATGTAAATACTGTTATTTATCGGGGAAGAACAGTGATGAAAGGATGTCTTTCGACACTGCTAAAAAAGCGGTCGATTATATTCTTGCCTACAGGCCATTCAGATTACAAAATTCGGTGATATGGGATTTTATCGGCGGCGAACCCTTTCTTGAGATCGATTTAATAGACCGCATTTGCGATTATATCAAACTACAGACATTTACAAAAAATCATCCGTGGTTTGATTCGTACCGTTTCAGTTTTTCGACCAATGGACTGATGTATGCCGACCAGCGCGTGCAGGATTTTATCAGTAAAAACCGCAACCACCTCAGCATTGGTATTACCATTGACGGGACAAGACAGAAACACGACATGCAGCGGGTATATAAAAACAGTGGCGCCGGATCGTACGACGACGTCGTGAAAAATATCCCATTGTGGCTTGAACAGTTTCCCGGATCGGGAACAAAAGTTACGGTCAGTCACGACGATTTACCCTACGTCACGGAAAGCGTGCTGCATCTGTTTTCATTGGGCATCAAGGAAGTCAATATCAATGTCGTGTTTGAAGATGTATGGCATGAAGGCGACGATGTCCTGTTTGAGCGCCAATTGACAACGCTGGCTGATGAAATGATTGAAAAGGGACTGTATATCGAGCATTACTGTTCGTTCTTTTCGGAGCACATCGGCAAACCGCAAGACCCCGTTCTGGAAAATCAGAACTGGTGCGGAGCCGGAAAAATGCTTTCGATAGACGCCGCCGGAAATTTCTACCCGTGTACCCGTTTCGCTAAATATTCATTATGGAACAAAGAGGCGATCGCCATTGGCAACGTATATGAAGGTATTGACCCAAACAAACTACGCCCGTTTTTGGCGTTAAACAGATGCGTTCAAAGTACGCAGGAATGTATGGATTGCGAAGTAGGATCGGGATGCGCCTGGTGTCAGGGATCAAATTATGATTTTGCCCAGACTGATACCATTTTCCAAAGGGCTACTTATATTTGCAAGATGCACAAGGCGCGTGTCAGGGCAAACAATTATTACTGGAACAAACTAAACCAAACCAAGAATGAAGATGCATCCGTTTGAATATGCAGTGATATTACTGGATTCCTCCGCCCCTTCCTTTTGCTATTATTCGGTTGAAAACAGAAAAAAAGAAACAATGACCGAAGAAATGCTTGATCGTGCCATTTCATTTTGCATGCGGGAGGAGTGTTATTCAACGGTTGTATATGGTAATGAACTGCCAGATGATGCCTGCATGACGTTGCTTTCCGAATTTCCACATACGCGCATTATCCCTTTGTCCCTTGCTGTCGACGTGAAATCTTCGGATATATATACGGTTGATTTTGATGATTTTGAATCAACATTGACCAAATTGAAACCGACAAGTGACTTGAATGTTATTTTGCGAATGAATTTGGGTGATGTTTTATTTTTGGCTGATTTACTGGAACAATTTTGCAATCGCTTCATCAGGCTGAACGTAATTTTTCGTGACATTCAAGATGCCGACGAGATTGCTCTCAATAAATACAGACTGGACCTCGCATACATGAGAGAATTGTTATTCAAACAATTTACCTACGGAAGATATTTTGAATTGAATTTCGCCACCGACCGTATGTCGCTTTTCGAAATGAACAATTGCAATGCCGGAGTAACGCATGTAACCCTGGCTCCCAACGGTAATTTTTACGTCTGTCCGGGGTTTTATTACGACAATTGCCTGCCTGCCGGTTCGCTTGAAAATGGAATAAATATAGGTAACAGGCAACTTTTCGAGTATACATATTCGCCCATTTGCAATCCATGCGACTGTTATCAGTGCAAACGATGCATATACCTGAACAGGCGCATGACCCTTGAAGTAAATACGCCATCACATGCCCAGTGCGTTGCGTCGCATCATGAAAGAAACATGTCAGGCTTCCTGCTTGAGAAATTGCAAAATCGCGGTTTTATGGCTTCTTTCCCGAAAATCGAACCGTTGTTTTATCTTGACCCGATTGAAATTTTAGATGTGTAAGAATTTTTAAAAAGTTAATAACATGAAAGTTGCGCCCGACACGTACCAGGGATTTTACAATGAAAAAAAAGTTTTCTTATTTGGCTTTATGCGTGATTAGTTTATTACTGCTCTCATGTGCAAGCGCGCCTCGAAGTTTTGTCAAAGCCACAGGTGGCGGAACGTGGAATTCAATTTTACTTCGCGAAGATTTAAGTTTCGAAAAGGCTTTTAACGAAGTGCTTGATGTATGCGCCAAACGTTTTGAAATGGACATGATTTCAAAAGACGGCGGCTACGGCAGAACGAATTGGATTTATACATGGAATGTCAATGGTCAATACACAAAAAACTACAGGACGAGGGTTATTTTCAAATTTTCAGCTGACAGAACAAAAGTCGACATCAAAACTGAAGCGGAATTTGGAGGCGAACATAATTGGATTATTGGCTGGGATACACGATTATTAGAGACCATAAAACAGGATGTTATGGGTGCTGTCGGTCGTACAGTCTTGTGAATCTTGGTTGTTCCGAGGAACATTGACACAACTATTCGTACTTTTTTACACTTCGTTTATGAAGCGTGGGAGGTAATTCGGGTGCATTTCAATTTGAAATGCACCCGATTAATTAAATTATTTTGATTATTAATAATAGTTTTGTATTTTTGCGTTCTGAAATCGATTAATAAACTTATTTGCTGAAAAAAATGGAAAATATTCAATCAAGCCGCCGGTCTTTCATCAAGACATCGGCATTAGGAGCAATAGGAACGATCACGATGCCTGCCATCTTGGGAGGGTGTTCCAGCTCCGCCTCGAAAGAGGAAAAACTAAAAGAGGTAGTCGTGCCCGAAATTCTGGAAAAAGCGCCTGAGGGCAAGGCGCTAAAAGCAGGTCTGGTAGGTTGTGGCGGTCGCGGGACGGGCGCTGCCGGAGACTTTTTAAAGGCAGGCAGCGGCTTGCAGGTAACAGCCTTGGGCGATATCTTCAAGGACAGGTTAGATACATGTCGCGAATCGCTGAAGGGAAAAGGTCAGAACATCCCCGATGACAAGTGTTTCGTCGGATTCGACGCTTACAAGCAGGTAATCGATTCCGGCGTAGATGTCGTATTGCTCTGTACGCCACCCGCGTTCAGGCCGTTGCATTTCGAGTATGCCATCAAGGCAGGAAAACACTGTTTCTATGAAAAACCGTGCGCAGTCGACTCTGTCGGCGCCCGGCTGATGTTGATGATGGGGCGGCAGGCTACCCAAAAGAACCTGTCGGTGATCAGCGGTACGATCTATCGTTCGTCGCGGGACCATATCGAGACCTACCGGCGGGTTGCCGGCGGTGCGATCGGCGACATCATCTCGGCGCACGTATCGCGTATGGGAGGCGCGCTGTGGTTCAAGCTGCGCGAAAAAGGCTGGGACGACATGGAATACATGATGCGCAACTGGTATAATTTCTGCTGGGCATCGGGCGATTTCGTTACCGAGCAGTTCATACACGAGATCGACAAGATGTCGTGGTTCATGGGCGACAAGCCGCCTGTTAGAGCCGAAGCGACGGGCGGTCGTCAACGCCGCATTACGGGCGACATCTACGACCACATGAGTATCGAGTTTGTGTACGAAAACGGATGCCGCGCACATTGTACCTCGCGGCAGATTGGCGGATGCGACACCCAAACGGTCGTCATGCTTTACGGTACGAAGGGCTATACCAATTGCAGGAGTACGATTTATAATTATGACGGCACCATCGCATGGGAATATCCGTATCCGAAGTCAAAAGACGACCCCGATCAAACATGGAAAGTGCCCGATCCCTTTGTTCAGGAACATATCCGTTTGGTTACGGCCATCCGTACCGGCGTCCCGATCAATGATGTCGAACAGCAAACACTGTCGACACTGCTAACGATCATGGGACGCGAATCGGCCTATACCGGCAAGTTTGTCACCTACGAGCAGATCATGGCTTCCACCCAAAAACTGGGACCCGAGACCTATCAGTTCGGCCCCGTTCCCGGATTTCATGAAGACATACCGTTAGCGGGTTCCGCCCCCAAAGTGTAACAAAACTATATTCATCATTCATAATTATTTTTACATGAAAAGAAGGAATTTTATTAAAAACACCATTTTGGCCACCGGTGCACTTTCGTTACCCGCGACGAGCCATTCGTTATTTGCCGGATGCACAACCGCAACCTCATCTGCTGCCTCCAATTTTAAGAAATCAATCATGTGGGGAACAGTAGGCATAGAAGGTTCCGTGCTTGAAAAATGCAAGGCAGTCAAAGCAGCAGGTTATCAAGGTTTTGAGGCCAACGGACACATGGACCGGAAAGAAGTGATCGATGCCGCGAAAGCCACTGGGCTGATTATCACCGATGTGTGCTGTTCCACTCACTGGAGCAAGCCGCTGTCGCATCCCGACGTTGCCGTACGACAGGAGGGAATAGCGGGTGCGATCGTTGCACTCGAAGATGCGAGTGCATATAAAACAGATGCCATACTGATGGTACCGGGCGTAGTAAACGATACGGTCTCGTACGACGAGTGCTGGGAACGTTCTACCGAAGGTATTAAAAAACTGCTTCCTACCGCCGAAAAGTTGAAGGTGGCAATCTGCGTCGAGAACGTATGGAACAATTTTCTGCTGAGTCCCATGGAGGCGTGCCGCTTTGTCGACCAGTTCAACAGCCCATTCGTGAAGTTCTACTTCGATTGCGGCAACATCCTGGTGTATGGATGGCCCGAACAGTGGATTAACATACTGGGCGACCGTATCGGACGTATCCATATCAAGGAGTTCAGTAAAAAAATTGCCGACAAGCAAGGACGCTCGGCTGGATTCAGCGCTCCGCTTACCGAAGGCGACGTCAACTGGGCGAAGGTCATGGAAGCTTTGCGTCAGAATTATAAAAATGTATGGCTTACTACCGAGCAGGGAGGCAACAAGACGCTCGATGAATTGAAAGACTTACACGGCAGGCTGGAAAAGATACTGGCGATGTAGGGGCAAGGCATGCCTTGCCCCTACCATGCAATGACGGATGGGCGGGACGTCATTGGTAGGAACGAAGCAACCAGTAGCATAAAATACGAATAATGCAAAAAAAAATTTCGCGTAAAAGATTTCTGCAAATCTGCCGTACAGCCATTGCAGGAGGGAGTATTTTAGGCATTTCGGGGTTCATACTCCGAAAAAACCGGTTGCTTCAAAATGGCGGGCTATCCGTTTCAGAAAATTACGCAAACGGGCACGACGGGCATTTAATTTCACCTTACAGATTAGTTTCTTCATTCAGCGTGCCCGACCGTATCGAAACATTCGATTTGGCCGGCGACAGTTTGATTGTTGCCGCTTCAAACAATATTTTCATTTACGACTGTACAGGTAGCTTGTTGAATAACTTTTCCATCAGAAGTAACTTGCGCGACATTGTCGCCGACCGCGAACATATCTACCTGCTTTTCCCTGCACGCATTGAAGTGTACAGCTACCATGGAGAAAAGATTCGCGAATGGGAGGCATCCGGCGGTTCGACCGATTTCTGTTCCATAGCGGTAGCTCGCGACGCGCTGTTCGCGACCGATGCGGCAAATAAGAATATCTGCCGGTTTACGACCGGTGGCGACTTTGTGAAATACATCGAAAGTCCCAACGGTTTTGTGATCCCAAGTTATTCGTTCGGTATTACCTGCGTGGACGGCGTCATTTACTGTTCCAATTCGGGACGTCATCAGATCGAAAAATATTCGCTTGACGGCGATTATCTCGGTGCATTCGGAAAGGCCGGAGGCGCGGAGGGCATGTTTTGCGGATGCTGCAATCCTGTTCATCTGACAAAAACGGCAAACGGCAAAATAATAACATCCGAAAAGGGGAACCCGCGCATAAGCTGTTATGGCAGCGACGGGCAATTTCACGGCATCCTGCTCGACAGCAAGACGCTCGGCGGCGGAAACAGGGCTTACGACGTGAAAGCGCTCGGCGACAAACTTTTCATTGCCGGAAACTCGTACGTAGGTTTCAAAGACACAAAGTTTGCGGTTGTTCGCTATGGAAATGTGATGGGTTCTCGGGGATCGGTAATACCGTTCTTTATTGAACAAAAAGAAACAGGAACACTAACAGTAACCGATGAGCGTATGACCCGCTTTATGATTTCTTTGGAACAAGCTGTTGATTTAGTCTGGCACGCATTCAGCGATATGGTGGGTGGGGAGATTTATGTAAAAAAGATACCGTCAATGAAGTTAATAGATATTGCGACAGCGGTATCTAGTACTGCGGAGCAAAAAGTTATTGGAATCCGCCCGGGTGAAAAACTGCACGAGCAGATGATTGGCGTTGAGGACGCTCCGTACACTTTCGAGTATGAAGGTTACTATAAAATATTGCCGCAGATATACAGTTGGTACAGAGATGAATTAAGAATAAAGGAGGGTCATCCTGTAAGAGAAGGTTTCTCATATACATCAGATGACA
>Ga0082212_10005148_pt1 | contig 17926 bp, 14 predicted proteins | sample TergutNt197P3_FD_71548 | JGI IMG/M metagenome (GOLD analysis project Ga0082212, IMG submission 71548) | Neocapritermes taracua P3 segment gut microbial communities from Petit-Saut dam, French Guiana - Nt197 P3 | ecosystem: Host-associated > Arthropoda: Insects > Digestive system > Gut ...
GAGGCTCCCACGCCGGCCATTCAGGCATGGCCAGTCTTCTTTCTCGCTTTCAAGTTTTTTGGCATAACAGCCTTCATAATCAAAAACCTCTCGGTATCCTTCGGATACGCGAGACTGCCACGCCAAGCATTTTTGGAAACTTGTTATTTCGGACACGCTTGTTGGTATCTTGTTTTCTTCACCTTCCTTCTGCGGGCACCGCATTCGCGTTGCCGTCATACCAAGTTGCTCCCGGTTGGGTGCAACTTGGTATAACTCGACTTATTCTAGCCACTCGCCACTGGCCGCTACAATGTGCTATCCCCTGATTGCAGTCACGGCTGTTCTATGTAATGAATTCTAAAGTCTTGGACACTCCACCATGCTAACCCACCCAGTCTGGCTGTACCATTAGGGGGAACCCTTAGTGCGAATTTTCGCCAACCGGTGTTTCCAAATTCGGGAAGTACAACACCACCAATCTCAATTTCAACACTGCAACGATTTGTGAATACAAAGCTGAACTCCCCCGACCACCCTTCTTTTATGTGTGTGATGCAACTGTTGTATCGCCCGGTTTCTACAATACTGATTTCCTTGCTTTCCAAAAAGCTGAATCTCCATTCGTTATTCTGCAAAATATATGTCACCTCGGCTCGTGCCAAGTATTCACCCTGACCACTATCCTGGAGACGAATTTGAATACCCATGACTATACTGGAATCGTTTTCTCTCGTGCTAAGAATCTGTAAGTCTTTTATTACACTAAGTGAACCGATCCAGTAATGCCACTCCTTTGGACGATAACCATCGGGTTGCTCTTTGATTTTCTGACCGACTATATCGTTTTTTAGTCTGGCCAAGTCAGGTTTTGAAGAATTAGTGCCTGTTTTAGGCGGTTTTAAAAATCGAGTTGAAAAGGTTCCATCGCCATTAGCCATTTGATTCATGTCTAGTTGATGCCATTCTGTTGCACTGCTTTTTTTTTCGCATCCCAAGAAGATACAGGGCAAAACGATCACCGCAAGAGATATATAAAGGAATTTGATTAGAGTTGCCATACGATGTGCCTCGGAGACAAAAATTATAAATCTCTAATTTTTTTAATTCTGAGAATTACCAACTCGCCAATTGTGATTTCTTCTTTTTGATTTATCACCCTCCTAACGTCTGCATTGCCTAACCCGGATGTTTTTGTGCCTTTCGGGTTTTCTATATTCTTAGAGCCACGCAATTCCCAATCGACTTCGTATTCAACTAATACTAGGTTGCGTTTAATCGGGATTAAACGCGAAGCGCAAAAGTTTTTGCAAACACGAGCAAAGCCCGTATTTTCAAAAACTTGCGGGCACTGCTTTCGCATTGCCGTTATACCAAGTTGCTCCTGTATGGGTGCAACTTGGTATAAACCCTTAGCTGAAATCGCAATATTCACTCCTGTGTTGTAATCGCGGACATTAACACTCCAGTAAAGTTGCTTGTTTTCACCTTGTATGCGCTTTCTGTAGTTTGGTGGGATTTGAGGAGCAGACCAAACCAGAGCAATGGTTGTAAGCAAATTCGTGATTAGCATTTCTTCTCCAGAATGTAGTGGCTTGCTCTAAGCGTTGCTTGTCACAAGTTCAACGGCTATATTACACCATATTAGTCTCAACAGGCTCAAAACCGGCTTCAGTAATCAGTCTGCATAAATGGGAAGTGCTCAATCCATCAGGTGTTTTGGCACCGGCAGTATGGGCAATTACCTCGTCAAAAGCAGTCCCATCCAAGTCATCAGCCCCATAAGAGAGGGCTACTTGGGCAATTCCGGGAGTAATCATCACCCAATAGGCCTTTATGTGTGGGATATTGTCTAGTAGTAGGCGAGCTACTGCTATTTCACGCAAATCCTGTGCGCCTGTAGTTTCGTTTATTTTATGGAGCCTGCCCAATTCGTTACATCCAATTTGGAAGGCAAGGGGTATGTAGGCCAAAAACCCATTCTGGCCATTGGCTAGGCTTTCATCTTGTAATTGCCTCAACCTCAATAGATGATCTACTCGATGGTATGCTTTTTCGATGTGTCCATATAGCATTGTACAGTTTGTGGAGATGCCCTTTTGATGACATATTCGTGCTGTTCTTAGCCAAGTTTGGGCAGATTGTTTGTCCCCACAAAGTTGTTTCCGGATTCCAGCGTCAAAAATTTCCGCGCCTCCCCCAGGGCAACTTTCTAAGCCCACCTCCAAGCAACGATCCAAAAATTCTTCTACTGAAATATTTGAATTATTTGCATAGAAATCAATTTCAACCATCGTGAAGGCCTTGATGCGAATGGTCGGAAAATGTTTTTTAATTGCAGAGAATAGTTCTTCAAAATAATCAATGGTGAGTGTTGGGTTATGTCCTGAAGTTATATGAAGTTCGGCTATCCCTTGATTCTGCTCCAACTGTAGATCAGCAATTATTTTTTCCGCACTCAAAACATATCCTTTTGGATCGTCTTGGGCAACATGAAAAGCACAGAATTGGCAATGTGTTTGACAAATATTTGTAACAGAGAGCCTTCTGCTTTTGACAAAATATGCCATTTTGCCGTGCATTCGTCTCCTAACATGGTTTGCCAATGCACCCACTCCAGTAAGGTCTGATGTTTCATAGAGCAACAAACCATCTTCAAAACAGAGCCTTTGGCCATGTTCCACTGCCTCTACCAACGGTAGCAAGCGTTGATCTTGGATTTGTTGCCGCAGTGTAAGCGTATTCACTTTTGCGTTGCCGAAACCGCTGGGGTGGCGATTGAAGTAATACTTTCCTGAGTTGTCTGAGCAGGGGTTACATTGTGCTTCGCCGGTATCTCACTGATAGAAGGTGAACTCCATACCAATACACAATAAAAAAACGCCGATATAAGGGCACTAACTGGAATGGTAAGTACCCAAGCAGTAAAAATATTTCCTGCTAATCCCCACTTTACTGCCTTGGGATTCATGCTTGCTCCTACGCCCATAATGGCACCTGATATGCTATGGGTAGTGCTGACCGGAATGCCAAAGTGAGCTGTTGTAAAAAGTACGATAGCGGCGGCAGTTTCTGCGGCAAATCCGTGGATTGGCTTTAGTTTGGCGATTTTATGTCCCAAGGTTTTAATAATCTTCCATCCACCCGAAGCGGTTCCCAACCCCATCATGGTAGCGCACATTATCTTAACCCAAATCGGTACAGGAACATTTGCTCCCGCAGGGCTGTCCAAGAATCCATAAGTTATCAGGCCAAGACAGATCACCCCCATCGCTTTTTGTGCATCATTTTGCCCATGGGTGAATGCCATTGCCCCTGCAGAAATCAATTGCAATTTGCGAAACACAAAATTGACTCGGTAAGCCGACCGACACCTAACTATCCAAAGGATACAAATTATCATCAAAGCGGCAACCAAAAAGCCCATAAGTGGCGAAATCACTATAAAAGCGGCAATTTCTCTTAGTTTTGCCCAATTTAGGGCACCAAAGCCGGCATGAGCCGCCACAGCACCGGCCAGCCCTCCCATAAGGGTATGACTGGTGCTCGATGGAATACCAAACCACCAAGTAAGTAAATCCCAAAAAATAGCGGCCATTAGTGCCGCAATGACTACTGCGGGTACCATGTGGCTGGTATCGGCCAGACCCTTTGCGATAGTAGTAGCTACAGCAGTACCCACAAGAGCACCGATAAAGTTAAGGACTGCGGCCATCATAATTGCATATTTTGCGGGTAGCACACCCGTTGAAACAACAGTAGCAATAGCATTTGCTGTATCATGAAACCCATTTATAAAATCAATGCACCAACTCAAGAGTATGATTGCAATGAGGGCAAGGGGTATTAGGGTTATCCACTCAATCATTTTGCTATTGCTCAGGCATTCTTGGTAACGGTTGAACCTATCAATTTAGCAACCAAATCTATCGAATCAGAGGCATCTTCTAAGGTTTCAATTATTTCCTTCCACTTAATCAATTCAAAAGGATTTGTAGAGGTTGCAAACAGTGAAGCCATAGCAGTGTTGTAAACATCGTCTATGTGGCTTTCTATGTCTTGGACAATGCGGATTCGCCTTCTAATGTCTTTGACATTCGACATATGTCTGAGGGATGGAATCAGGTAAGCAAGCTCAGAAGCACCTTCCAGCAACAGCTTGGTTATCTCAATCGCCGAAGGCAATATTTTACCTACCCCATACAAAACAAATTTTTGACAAACCGAATCCAAAAGATCAAGCACATCATCAAGGGCGTGGGAAAGCCGAAGGATGTCCTCACGGTCGATGGGCGTTACAAAGGTTTGATCCAATTTGTCGATGACTTCTTTATTAATGTTGTCTCCAGCATGTTCAAAGTCTTTCATGCGCCGCCGTAATTCGTTCCATCTCTCAGGGTCATTGGTTTCTACTTCCTGATTAAACATCTTTATGGCTTGGCAAAGATTATCAACAGACTTTTCCAAAAGGTCATAGAAAACCATTTCCCGTGGCTTAAACCAACGAATGATTGAGCTGACTGACATCGCTTCCCCACAAAAGCTACCAATCCAAAATCATGTTGCTTGGAGAAAAGGTAGAAAGGCTAATGATAATACAACCGCCCGAAATTTGCATTAGGGATAGAATTATTATATTATCATAAGTATTGAAATACAATATGTTATGCAAAATTGCATCATTTTGGGTTCAGCTTGGTATGCACCCAGCTAAAAAAGTGGTTGCTGTATCTCGACTAATCTCTTTGAGGGAGTTTTTTTATCTTCTTTTTTTCCCTTGGTTTTCTTTGCAGTTGCCTTGGTGCAGACATCTGCATAAAATGCCTCGCCAAGCCCGGCTTTTAGCTCTGCGCCATAGCCTTCCTCAAACATATACATCCATTTATTGGCCTTTAGCACAGCAAGAAAAGGATCATCATTGATGAGCCTCAGACGACCTGCCCATGCGTTTTTTGCTCCGCTATCCATACACCTGCGAATAAAGGTTGAAACGCTCTGCATAGGAAAAATGGGCGTGGCGGCTATAGTAACCGAAATACCAGCATCCGAAAGACGTTCAGCCATCTTCCATCGAATGGGGATCGAGCTTGCCTTTGGTTCTATTATCTGCCGCACAGTGTCATCATCTGTAGGTATCGAAATACCAACTTGCAGACGCATACCAAATTCTTTTAGTAGGCCAATGTCCTCCAAAATGATAGGACTACGAGTATAAACATTAACGGTGGTATCAGGGCACTCCAGCAAGACCATCAAACAAGCTCTGCTTATGCGATATTCTTTTTCCAGAGGTTGAAATGGGTCGGTGCCAGTTGACATAAAAACAGACTGACCATGTATGCGATGTCTGTGTGTCCAAAGCAATTCCGGAGCATTTAATTTAGGCGAACACCAAGTTCCCCAGTCTTCAATGCTGTGTAGCAAATTTGGATATTCGCGAACAAAACAGTACCTACAAGAATTTGTGCAACCCCTATATGGGTTGAGTGAAAAGCCAAAGCCAAATCGATCATCCTTTTGGGGACGCAAGATACTTCGGGCTTCTTCAGGCAACACGTCTACCCCCATGAGTTTCTTGGGTTCCAGCCTAGAGGGAAACAGAGAAGGTAGCATAAATATATTATTCGGTTTTTTTTCGTTTGTTCAACAAAAATATTTATTTCGCCAGATTTTTTTGCAACTTAAAATTGTGGAAAATTTCCTTAATTCAACAAATATTATTGCGAATTCCCACCAAAAAGCCGATAATCTGGTTGAGGTGCTATGTCGCCCTTGTTCTTTTAGGGAGTGTGACGATGTGTGGACTAAAAGAAATAATTATTTCTGGGTTTGGCATCGCACTAATAGCTACAACCACACTCAAAGCTGACGATGGCAAAGGAATCCGTTTCGACACTGGAATATCTTTAGTGCAACCATTCGGGAATTCGTCATTGCTCGGGCCAGGGTTTGGTCCTTTTCTGACCGCCGAAAAACATTTAACCGATAAACATGCTCTCCGAACAATACTGGGTTATACCCGCTGGGCCGAAGGGAAGGAACATTTTGGGGCAGAATTACACAGGAATATAGCCGACAGATTAGAATTTGGCGCGCATTGGGTCTATTATCTCAATACCGATACTCTGGGTTTTTATATTTTTGGTGGTGCAGGCGTTATAAATGAAATCGGGAAATATACTCGCTCTGATATTGATGGCAACCTATATTCCAATAATTACAACCATTTTTCACCGGTACTGACAGCTGGAGTTGGTTATATTGTTGGACGCCATACATTCGAAATCAGCACCTCATTCTCTGAGGTTGATAGCTATATACACAAATTTCAAAATTATGGGCTTAGTTCTGTTACAATTCATGTACTTAACACTCTTATGAATCCAAATTATAGACGTGACACTGTTATTAACCCGGATTATAGACTTAGCACTGTTATGAATCCAATTACAAATCCTGCCCTGCCCATAGTAGATCCAAATAAAGTCACCCGGCTAGATAACTATCAAGCCAAACCTAACCGCTAATTTCAAAGCCTGCCAAACGGCCTTAGTGCGCGCTCAAAAATCCCCAGGGAATAGGCAATAGTAAGGCCGTAGTTAGTTATTGGTACGCCCGCCTCCTTACATCTATAAATACGGTTGAGCATTTCCCGCCTATTGCCAGTGCAATTGCCACAATGGACAACTAGGCTATATGGCGAGAGATCATTGGGGAAATCCCTCCCCGAAGTATGCACAAAATTCAACTGCGAATCCGCAAATTTAGAGAGCAGGGCAGGAATTTTAACTCTGCCAATGTCTTCGCCTGTGGGATGGTGGCTACAGGCTTCAGCCATTAAAATGGAATCCCCAGCCTTCAGTTTGGAAATCGAATCAGCACCCTCTATCAACTCGCTTAAGTCGCCCTGATGCCTTGCCATTAGGATACTAAAGGAAGTCATTGGTATTGTATCTGGAATTTTTTTTGATACTTCATTAAATGCCTGACTGTCGGTGATAACCATGGCAGGTGGTTGTTGCAGGTTATTAAGGGTTGTAGTTATGTAATCCAGTTGGCAAACTAGTGGAATAGAGCCATTATCCAGCAGGTCGCGGATTGTCATCACTTGTGGCAAAATTAGCCTACCCTTCGGAGCCTGGCTGTCTATTGGAACTACCAACAAAACCATCTGCCCTGGCTCAACCAAATCTGAAACCAGGTGCTTAGTTTCAAAATGAGAAGCAGGAGCTATATTTAGTAGGGCAACTCTGACATCGGCAACGCTACGATTGGTGGTGGCCGAACAGCCAATAACCTTACAACCCCTGGATTCTGTCTTTTGAATAAAATCTTCAGAAGGTGCATTAAGGTCAATTTTATTGACGACCACTAGAATTGGCACATCCCGTTTTTGCAATTTTTCTAGCAGGTCTTCTTCAAATGGCCCCCATGAGTTTGCCTCTATCACCAAAATCCCAAGGTCTACCCTTTCGAGGATAGAATCGCTACGTTGCCTCCTGAGTTGGCCAAGCTCCCCTTCATCGTCCATACCTGCGGTATCAATAAATAGCACCGGCCCGAGGGGAAGTAGCTCCATAGCCTTTTCTGAAGGGTCTGTGGTAGTGCCAGGCTGGTCGCTTACAATTGAAACTTGTTGTTGTGTTATTGCATTTATAAGCGAAGACTTACCTACATTCCTGCGGCCAAAAAAACCAATCTGTAAACGCAGTGATTTGGGAGTTGATTGCATTGATAGTTGCTATTATTAAGGCTGGATAATCTCTGCCTTTTCGATGCGATCCATAGCACAAATATCCAAAACCACATCAATATCTTCTTGCGAACAGCACTTGCCAAAAACAGTATGCTTACCATCTAGGTGAGCAACCTTCTTTTTATCTCCATTCACGATAAAAAATTGGCTTCCGCCTGTATCTTTTCCGGCATGAGCCATGGATAGGGCTCCAAGCTCGTGTTTATGTGGATTATTTTCAGTTTCGCATTTAATTTTCCACCCGGGGCCACCCGTGCCTGGTAAGTCTGTTGCGCCCTCCCTAGTGTAGGGACACCCGCCCTGTATCACAAAATCAGGAATGACTCTGTGGAAGGCAAGGCCATCATAAAAACCATCCTCAATCAATTTTACAAAATTGGCAACAGTACCAGGAGCCTCCTTGGGAAAGAGTTCAAGATTAATGTCACCCTTGCTTGTTACCAAACGTACCTGAGTCATTGCTATCTCCTAACTAAAGTTCAAATGAATTATACCAAAATATGGAGTCCTTTTCAAAACCAGTTGGGTTATGAAAAGGGAACACTTGAAACAGCCAAACTAAAGTAGACTAATAGCCATGGTGGCCTTGGCACTCAGACATACAACTAGCAGTAGGAATCGGTGACATGCCTATTTTGAACTGGCTTGGCAAAGAAAAGGTGATAAACCATCACCATGACGTGCCCTTCCACATACTCGAACATCGGTACACGTACGGGGCAAAAGACACCGGCAACAAGATAATTCACGGCGATAACCTGTTGGCACTAAAGTCGCTATTACCAGAGTACGAAGGGTGCGTAAAGTGCATATACATAGACCCGCCTTACAACACGGGAAATGAAGGCTGGGTTTACAACGACAACGTAAATGACCCCAAGATCAAAAAGTGGTTAGGGGAGGTAGTGGGTAGGGAGGGGGAGGATTTATCTCGTCACGACAAGTGGCTCTGCATGATGTACCCAAGGCTGAGGTTACTGCAAAGATTACTGACTGACGACGGGGCGATATTTATAAGTATTGACGAAAATGAACATTCAAACATGAAATTGATTTGCAATGAAATCTTCGGAGCATCTAATTTTGTCGCCACGCTGATTTGGCAAAAACGAAAAGGTGGTGGCAATGACTCTTCTTTTATCGCAGTTGACCACGAGTATGTATTAGTCTTTTGCAAAAACATCGCGCAACAACTAAAAAAATGGCGAGTGCCATATGATCCGGATTACACAAAACGCTATAAATTCGAAGATGAAACTGGAAACTATTATTACGACACACTCTCGCGTCCAGGGTTAAACAATCCAATTATTTTTGACGTTATTTGTCCTGATGGTAGCCTAATTAAGGATGGTTCTTGGCAAGTATCAAAAAAAACCTTCGATGAAGGCTTAGAAAGTGGCGAAATTGCCTTCATAAAAAATAAGTCTGGTGGCTATTCCGTTGTCAGGAAAGTTAGATTGCCTGAGGGCAAGGTTTTTCGTTCGATAATAACTGTTGTAAGCAACAAAGATGCCGCTGACGAAATGGCAAGTATCTTTCAAAACAAAAAAGAGTTTTCAACACCAAAGCCAGAATTGTTGGTAAATCACTTATTACAATTAGCCTCCACCCCCGATTCAATCATCCTCGACTCCTTTGCTGGTTCCGGCACAACCGCCCACGCAGTGCTCAACATGAACAAGGCAGACGGAGGCAATAGAAAGTTTATTCTGGTCGAAATGGAGGACTACGCCGAAACCATAACAGCAGAGCGGGTACGACGCGTCATAGACGGTTATGCAGACGTTGGGGGCACGGGAGGCGGCTTTGACTACTATGAACTAGGCGACCCCCTCATGCTGACTGACGGCAATCTCAATGAGGACGTGCCTGCCGAAAAAATATGTGAGTATATTTGGTATACGGAAACAAGAACTGAGTACGTACCACAAAAAGAGGCATACTTGCTCGGAACCCGCTCTGGCACGGCATACTACTTTTACTATGAAAAAGACATGGCAACTGTGTTGGGTCACAAGTTTTTACAGTCAATCAAATCAAAGGCAAGTGGGTATATCATCTATGCTGACATGACCACCCTTGGCGAAGATGAACTCGAAAAAATGAATATCCGCTTCAAAAAAATCCCCCGTGACATTACCAGGTTTTAGGAGACCATGAATGGAGCCAAAAAAATATCAAAGCAAAATACTTAAGCGTCTGAGCGATTATCTGAAGTTGCTCGATACATATTCTCCTGCAAATGCGTACCGCAATCTATGGGCAAGCATTGATATTAAGGTTGACCCCTCTGATGGCAATGGAATGCCGCCATATAGAGATACTATTGAGGGCGTACCACATGTTTGTTTCAAGGTACCGACAGGTGGAGGAAAGACGTTTATCGCCACATGTGCTTTGCGATTGATTAAGGATTCGGTGGTTCAGTGTGGCGAAGGTACGGTTGTTTGGCTGGTGCCCTCTGATGCCATACTAGAGCAAACTCTCACCAATCTGAAAAACCCAAGCCACCCCTATCGCCAGCAATTGCAAAAAGACTTTCCGGCTGGAGTTGAGGTTTACTCCAAGGATCAATTGATCAATGGGCAAAATTTTCAAAACCCCATAAGTGTTCAGGAGCACCTGTCGGTGTTTGTGCTCTCTTTTGATAGTTTCCGCACCAGTGCAGAGGAGGGGCGCAGGGCGTACAGGGAAAATGAAAAATTGAGGGATTTTCCTATCAGCAATACACTGCCCGATGGGGCAGATGAAACTAGCCTTGTAAATGCAATCAACGTCCTAAACCCAATCGTGGTGGTCGATGAAAGTCATCATGCTACAAGCAAGCTGTCAGTCAAGATGCTCAATAATTTTAATCCCCGCTTTATTCTCGACTTGACTGCCACCCCCAGGGAAAACAGCAATATCATTGCCTTTGCAGAGGCAAGCGAGCTAAAAAAAGCCAACATGGTCAAACTGCCGCTCATCGTCTATAACCGCTCTGATAAAAAACAGGTTCTGCATGATGCAATCCAACTCAGGGCGCATCTTGAGCGGCTTGCTATTGATGCCACAGCCAAGGGGGGCAAGTATATCCGCCCAATCGTGCTTTTTCAGGCTCAGCCAAAGGGAAAGGAAGATTCGGCCACGTTTCCAAAGCTAAAAGAAGAGCTTGTTGCAGGAGGCATTTCAAAGGATCAAGTAGCCATTAAGACTGCAAATGTTAATGAGCTAAGAAATGTAGACTTGCTCTCGCCAGAATGTCCAATCCGCTACATCATTACGGTAAATGCCCTTAAAGAGGGATGGGACTGCCCCTTTGCCTATATACTGGCAACCCTTGCAAATAAAACGTCAAGGGTGGATGTAGAACAGATTGTTGGGCGCATTCTCCGCCAACCTTTTGCTACTCAGCACTGCCATGCACACCTAAACAATGCCTTTGTGCTTACTTGCTCTAACGACTTTTTTGATACGTTGGATGACATTGTAAAAGCTCTCAACAATGCAGGGTATTCTAAAAAAGATGTCCGCGTAGCAGATGACAAGATACCTGCGGAGGATAGGCCACATCATGCACAACTAGAGCAAACGCCAATTCTGCCGGACGTTGCTGAAGATGAAGTTGAATATAAGGAAGAATTTTTAGGCGACTATTCCGGCACGGTAGGCTTGGCATTGAGTGGAAATACGTCTGCCTCGATAGAAGACATGCTAGTCAAGGCTGAGGCAATGACGCAGGAGTATGAGCAGGAAGTGCGAGAATCGGAAAGTTTGGGCTACTTGGGTGGCGTGGAGGGTAGCATGAAAAATCAGTTTAGAATAAACCCTGAGTTTGCGTCTGAAGTGGAGGTATTCAAAATACCGCAATTCTGCCTTGAGGTTGAGCCGAGTATTATGTCTTCAGATGAATATATACCATTGTCCAGGGAGTATATGTCCAAGGGCTTTGAACTTGCAACGGCAGACTGCAAAATTAATTTTTCGATTTCTAGCGAAGGCGTATACTCGGTAGACGCTTCTGAAAGTGGCCCTAAATACAAAAAAATCACTGCCGCCGAAAGCGACCACCTTCGCTCACTTTTAGTGGACAAACGGCCAGATGAAAGCAAACGCAAGTTATGTGTAGATTTGCTTGTCAGCCAATTGGAAAAAAAGACATTCGGCAACAATATCCCTGCCAGGGATATCCACAGATATGTAGAGCGGGTTGTCGAAAGATTTACGGACGATGATTTTGGATCAATCCACAGTGCTTATCTGTCGTACGCAGACAAGATAGCTGTTAAAATCGCCTCTCTTCTTTCAAATTATTCAGAAGAGCGGTTTGATGAAATGGTTGAGACAAATGAGATATTGTGCAAACCGTTGTATAAATTGCCAAACGTGATTACTCCTACCGATACTTTCGCTTTGGATAAATCACTTTACGAAAGCGAAGACAACGTTAATAATACCGAGCGCAAAATCATCGAAGAAATAGTCAGGACAAATGCGAGGTGGTGGCACCGAATCAAAGAGAGTAAAGATTATTCATTCAAGATAAATGGCTTTATTAACCACTACCCAGACTTCATTGTTATGACGGAAAGGAATAACCTGCTGGTGATAGAGGTAAAGGGAGATCACAGTGATAATTCTGACAGTAAACGCAAGCTCAAACTTGGACGAAAATGGGCAGAAAAAGCTGGTGACACCTTTAAGTATTTTATGGTTTTTGATGAACTGAAGTGGAAAGAGGATGGAGCTTTTTCCCTTTCGGATTTCATTAAAATGATTAGCAAATTGTAATTAGTGTCGATACAATTTCAAAAAAAATGGAAAATGGCTATATTTACTATGAATCGGAGTGTGAGTTTTTGATGTATCATACTTGAATGAGCAAACAATCGGTGTGAAAAAATGAATGACGAACGCCCAGTAATAATGATTGTTGACGATAACATCGCCAATCTGAAGGTTGCCAAAAACGCTCTCTCAAGGGTCTATGATGTCTTTACTGTGCTGTCTGCTGAAAAGCTATTTGACATGCTCCAGAGGAACAAACCTGACCTGATTCTGCTTGACATTGATATGCCTGAAATGAACGGATTCGAGGCGATAAAAAAACTCAAAGCAGATTCAAGCACCCAAGAGATACCAGTCATTTTTCTAACATCTAGGGAGGAGAAAGAAACTGAATTGGTTGGCCTTGATCTTGGTGCTATCGACTACATTTCAAAACCAATCCTGCCTCTCAATCTACACAAGAGAGTGGAACTACACCTAACACTCGTGTCACAAAAAAGACGTCTCGAAATACAGACGAAAGAGCTGGATGCTCATGTGAAAGAGATCAAATATTTCAACAATAATCTTCAGCGGATGGTTGACGAAAAGACTACTGAAGTCCTCAGATTGCAAAACGCCATTTTGAGAACTATGGCAAATATGGTTGAAAACCGAGACGATGCAACCGGTGGACATATTTGGCGCACTCAATTTTTCCTCAGGGCATTAATTGATGGACTAATAGAAATGAAGCATTATAGAGACCAAACAATAGACTGGGATGTAGATCTTTTGATCGAGTCTTCCCAACTTCATGACGTTGGTAAGATTTCCATTCCTGACAACATACTAAAGAAACCTGGGCGATTAACCCCTGAAGAATTTGAAATTATGAAGACCCACGTTTCTCACGGTGTACGTATTATTGAACACATCGAAAAAGAGGCATCCAGTACTGATTTTTTGAGGTACGCAAAAATTTTTGCAGGTACCCATCATGAAAAATGGAACGGCGGTGGATACCCGAATGGGCTTATAGGTGAAAGTATCCCCCTGCCAGGAAGACTTATGGCTATTGCAGATGTTTACGATGCACTTACGTCTGATCGTCCATACAAGATAGCTATTATGCACAATGAAGCAGTAAAAATTATCCATGAAGGCAAAGGGAACCATTTTGACCCTATCCTTGTAGATGTGTTCGAGAATGTTTCTGAGCAATTTGCATCATCGGCGCATTCAACAAAATGTTTCCATATTGAACCAAAAAATGAGAATTGAATCACAGTGTTGATACAGACAGGAAGTAATTTGGAGAAAAGACGTGAAAGGTATTAAAAATTATTTCCCCAGGATAACGGCTGTATTTAGATCACATTGGTTGCTTTTCTTCTTCATGGTTGTTGGTCTGTTTGTGTTAGTCGTTTCAATATTAAATATTAGGTTAAGTAGCCAGTACGCCAAAATTAGTGCGGAAAATGTCACAGATAAACTGAAAGAATCCAGCAGAAGATTGGCAACTATGGTTACAGCTGAGGAATTAAATAGGTATCGGAAACCTGCTGACGTAACGAGGGACGACTATCAGGCATTGCGCAAAATGCTTATTCATTTTGGCGAGGAATCGAATGTTGTATATGCGTATTATTTGAGGATAGAAGATGACAAGGTGTGCTTCATCGTAGATAACGATATAGATGAAGAAACCAGAAGCGCACTAGATACTGAACCAGAAGAACTTAGTGACAACCCTGAAATGCTTCCAGCATGGGAAGGGGAAGTGGCTGTTTCTAGTTTGGGGAGTTACGTTGCTGGCTGGGATGGTCTGATTTCTGGCTATGCTCCGATCTTTGACAATAACGGAGAAGTAGTTGCCCTGGCTGGTGTTGATGTTAATGACTCTCTATTGATATCAACGAGAGACTTAAACGGAATACTCTCAATTTGGAATTTGGCCGCCGCATTTCTTTCGATTGTAAGCGGTTTGTTTGGCTTCTTCAAATTTAGGAATGAGGCGAAGGCCGCAGAAATGGCCAATGTAGCAAAAAGCCGTTTTTTGTCCCGCATGAGCCATGAGATACGTACACCAATGAATGCTGTGATCGGTATGAGCGACCTCGCCACTATGAATTATGGACAACCCGAAGGGCTTGAATACTTAGCACAAATCAAACATGCCGGCAAAAGTGTACTGACAATCATCAATGACATATTAGACCTTTCAGCCGTAGAATCCGGTAGGTTACGAATCACAAATGCACCGTATAACACAGCTACCCTAATAAGTGATACGCTTGCGATAATCAAAATAAAGATGGAGGAAAAAGGGGAAATAAAATTAATTACAGATATTGACCAAAACATTCCAGGAACGATGATTGGGGATGTAGTTCGAGTTAAGGAAATATTACTAAACCTGCTATCAAATGCTGTTAAGTATACTTCTATTGGTTATGTAAAATTTAAAACCAGATTTCAAAATACCAAATCTGGCAACGTTGTTTGGTCATTTGAAGTATCTGATAGTGGCATTGGTATCAAATCTGAGGATATTAATCGCCTTTTTGTTGATTTTTCGAGAGCGGATGATAAACATACCAGCAAAATAGAAGGTACTGGTCTGGGGCTTTCAATAACTCGCAGACTCTGTCGCGCAATGGGTGGCGATGTTGATGTGGAGAGCCAGTATGGTGTGGGTTCAGTTTTTAGAGCCACAATCATTCAAAAGACAGTATCTGATTCAAAACGTATAGGAAACATAGAAGAATCATTGGCATCTGCTGAAAATGAACCTGGAATTGTTAGTTTTATTGCCCCTGATTGTAGAGTGTTGATAGTAGACGATGTTGCAACAAATTTAAAGGTGGCCGAGGGATTACTCTCGCCCTATCAAATGAAAATACATACATGCAATAGTGGAGTAAGGGCTATAGAGATGGTTCAAGAGAGCGAATTTGACATGGTGTTTTTGGATCATATGATGCCAGAGATGGATGGACTCGAAGCAATTGCCAGAATTCGCAATCTGGGTGAACGATTTGACAAACTTCCCATAGTTGCGCTCACCGCTAATGCTGTAATAGGTATGAGGGATATGTTTCTCAAAAAAGGTTTTGATGATTTTTTGCCAAAGCCAATTGAAATACCAAAGTTAAATGAAGTTGTTGACAGATGGGTACCGAAAAATTTGCGTCTACCAGCTCCAAATAAGGTATCAGGGGCCAGACAAATTCTCGCCAATAGTAAGGCTAGTTTTGCCGGATTTGATTCTGACATAACAGGAGACCAACAAAAACCAGAGCCCGGACATTTACTAGAAGGCCTTCTCTCTGATATTGAAGGTTTGGATGTACCAAGAGGTATTGAGGCAACGGGAGGAACGAAGGCCTCATATTTGGAAGTAATCAAACTTTACTGCAGGGATGTGAAAGAGAGGATTGAATATCTTACATATTTATTTGCAAAAGATCACCTGAATAACTTCATCACACACGTCCATGCCCTAAAAAGTGCCTCCGCAACAATTGGAGCATTTGATTTGTCTAAAAATGCTAGGGTGCTTGAAGATGCAGGTATTCGAAATGATATGGAAACAATAAAAGACAATGTTGGTGCTTTCCGTGCCCAGATTGGTGTGCTGGTTGAACGACTAAATGCAGTAGTGGAAGCTAGCGAAAATTTTGATAACTGCGAAGAGAATAAATTATTGAACATAGACCTAGCCACTACTATGATTCAGCTAAAAGAAGCCCTGGTAGCAGAAGATGTTCGTACTGCGGACAGATTTCTTGCAGAGCTATCAAAGATGAATCTAGATGGTAATACGCACAACATATTATCTCAGGTTTCAGACTTAGTCCTCATTTCTGACTTTCAAGGTGCCGCAGAGCTTGTCAGTAAACTAACCAACAGGGCAAGGGTTTGAATAAGTGACATTGATATGCAACTCTCAAAACAGCATTCTACCATTGGCATTTTTGACTCTGGGGTGGGTGGCATATCGGTTTTGAAAGCGATTAATGCACTGCGCCCAGACATTGACATTTTATTTGTGGCAGATCAAGCCCATGTTCCCTATGGCTCAAGACCCTTAGAAGAAGTTAGAGAATTTGCTATTGGCATTACAAATTTTTTGCTTAACGAGGGTGTAAAACTGGTTGTAGTGGCATGTAATACAGCTTCTGCGGCGGCACTTCATGAATTGCGGGAAATCTTTCCTGATACTCCATTTGTGGGTATGGAGCCAGCTGTAAAACCTGCCGTTAATTCATCCAGTTCCCACACCATAGGGGTATTAGCTACCCCCGCCACTTTTCAGGGCAAGCTATATGCCTCTGTGATAGAACGTTTCGCACACGATGCAAAGGTACTTACTAGCACCTGCCCTGGTTTGGTCGAGCAAATCGAGGCTGGCAACCTAAATGGTTCAGAAACAATTTCTATTCTGCAAAGTGCCCTAACTCCCATGCTAGATGCCGGAGCAGATTCGATTGTCCTTGGTTGCACACACTATCCATTTGTCTCTGACCAAATCCAATCAATTGTGGGCGAAGATGTAAAAATTCTCGACCCTTCCCCAGCCATTGCCCGCAACGTGGACAGAATGCTACCAAAAAAAAATGACATCCAGCAAAGCACTGGCTCTATCCGGGTATTTACTACCGGAAATCTAGCTAAATTAACAGAGCTATTGCCTTGCCTACTAGGCTCAATCCCTCCTGTGAGCCAGTTGAAGTGGCATGATGGCGCGTTAGCAAGAAATGTTGTGAGAAAAAACCCTTGACACAAACTCAAAAGCAAGGCATTCTCAATTGTCCTGAAAATACCGGCGCGGGTCCATAGCTCAGTCGGTAGAGCAGCGGCCTTTTAAGCCGTTGGTCGCGCGTTCGAGTCGCGCTGGACCCACCAGACATGGCCCCATCGTCTAGCGGTTAGGACACCGCCCTTTCACGGCGGCGACACGGGTTCGAGTCCCGTTGGGGCTACCAAAATAACCCCTGAGAAATCAGGGGTTTATGTTTTTTATTGGCCTGTAATGCCTACCAATATTAAAATTGTTGTCTAAAATCGTTGTTTTATACCATTTTTCAATCATTGTATGCACCATAAATTGTGCAACGAGTATAACTTTGAGTATAACTTCGCTCTGTGGGAACATAAAACGACTATGGAAACTATGAGATGTTTTTTGGCTATTGGAGGGAGTCTTGGAGGATTCTGGTTAGCCTCTGATCTGTCTTTTTGCCTATATAGCGGTTCAATTTATGGTAGTTCATAGCCACAGTGTTGAATCCAGCCCCTGATGTCTTCGGGGGTAATTGAGTCCAATGCTGTGGCAATAGCCATGAGAAGCGCGTCGACAGTTCTGGCCTTCAGCTTCCGCAATACAGCCTTCATTTTCGACCATGCATGCTCTATCGGGTTGAAGTCCTGGGAATA
>Ga0082212_10005150_pt1 | contig 17921 bp, 14 predicted proteins | sample TergutNt197P3_FD_71548 | JGI IMG/M metagenome (GOLD analysis project Ga0082212, IMG submission 71548) | Neocapritermes taracua P3 segment gut microbial communities from Petit-Saut dam, French Guiana - Nt197 P3 | ecosystem: Host-associated > Arthropoda: Insects > Digestive system > Gut ...
TTATTCTGCAATAAAAATTGCTCTTTTCTCAAGAGCATGGTGTGTTTTGCGTCATTATCTATTTTGCTGTTTCTTGCTAAATTCAGTTGTGTTTATTTTGATGCTCTACAAGATGGGGCGTGATAGCGGAACGCTACTCCGGGTATGATGTGACGTTTTGCTACCACGGGACATCTGCCCCGGTAGAGTTTCTTGCCAAAATCGGAGCGAAAATCATCGACGACTGTGTCGAGATGCGCCTGCATAGATGATAGGTTTGTTTTCAGCAGTAGTCGCGCTTTCAGAGGGCGTGGAGAGTTCTACACAGGGTGGGACGAAGCTTCTGATAGACCACACCTTCGCTTTGAACGATAGCGTGAAAATGGAGTATGTACCAGCATTGGTAAATGGCTTCGACCACAACGGTATGCTAATTACAATCGACACATGATGCCAATCGACGAGGATAGGGAAAGGATTCCAAAACGATGAAATGCGTTTTACTAAGTGCTGACAGCGCACCGTCTGTCTACTCCGTGCCGGACGTTGTAGCCGATAACTTATCACTATACCGGAAATATATGCCTAATCCTGAAACTCATGATTACGGCGTAGGTCTCCCAATGAGTTCATCCCGGTTCAATACATTCACACAGGGCGATTACTACACGATTTTCATGAGAGTCGCTTCCGGTGAGTTTAATATCGCCACTTACGACAGCATAGGTTCTGTGGAAGAGATCCCTCTTTGTATTGTCAATGTGATTACATGCTAAATTCATGGAAAGCAAAAAGGTGACACAACCGAACTGCATATTGTGTTTCTGGGCAGCACGAAGAGCACGCCGCAGAGGTTGATTTTGCCATGACAACCAACATAGCGGTAAACCTTGCCGTGGACGGATTACAGCAGTATTGGACTTTTCTGCGAGTTACCCTGACTTATGCTCGATATTATACGATAAGATACTCTACATTCTAATGTGGTTCCCGGAATCAACGCGATCTGCGGAATCATTGCAGTAGCTAAAGAAGCTGAAAGTGGACATTTTGACCACTTTCAACTTCTTGTGCGCTGCTTGTAGAAAACCTAATCTAAAACCTAATCTTAGCCCTCCCATAAATTCCCATAGTTAACCGAGATTGCGCGTATTGATTTTTTAGGCTGCAACTGGTATACTTAATCAAAAAGGAGATTTGAGTTTATGACACCGAAAGAAAACTACCTGAAAATGCTCCGCGGGGAGATTCCTGAGTTTATGCCATCATTTTACGAACCGCACGGGCAGCAGTGCGAAGATGAACTCCTTACGCCGCGCATCGCGCCGAACGGACCGATCGTAACAAGCCTCGGGGTGACTTATGTCGGCAGTAAAGAGCTCATGGACGGGGCGATGCCGCAGCCCGGGAAAATCATCGTCGACGATATCACAAAGTGGAGAGATCAGCTGAAAATACGTGATGTTTCCGACCGTGACTGGGAAGCTTACTATAAGGACCAGAGCAAGGACTATGACCGCGTAAACAAGACTGTTGGTATTGGCGGGGGCGACTACTTCCTGACGCTCGTCAGCTTGATGGGGTTTGAAGGAGCGCTTCTTGCCATGTACGAGGAAACAGAGGAAGTCATTGCTCTGCTTGAGCACATATCAGACTTCTACACGACGGTCATGAAGAATCAGATACACTACCTCAAGCCGGATGTTTTCGGCCTGATGGATGATGACGCAGCATACCGCGCGCCGTTTTACTCCCTGGATATGTACCACAAGATTTTTAAGCAGTTCCATAAAAAGCACTGCGACCTCGCTTTGGATGCAGGTATGATGATCACAAGGCATGATTGCGGCAAGAGCGAGCAGTTCATTGACGACTGGCTTGATATCGGCATAAGGGAGTGGAACTCAGTTCAGACCTCGAACGATTGCGTTGGTATCAAGAAAAAGTATACAGGTAGACTCGCCTTGGCCGGCTGCTGGGACTCCTCCGCCTGGAGAGACAGGGACTTTACCAATCAGGAACTCAAAGATGCTCTGGCTGAGTATGTAGATACGTTTGCGCCGGGCGGCGGATTTACGTTCTTCGCCATGGTAGGCGGGAACCCGGGCGACCCGAAAGCCGAAGAGTACAGGGAGCTCATCAAGGACTTCTATTACGATTACGCGAAGGACTGGTATAAGACTCACGCATGATGACAAAGCGAGTAGAGATTGCGCGCCGGTATGATACAGTCAGCGAGGCGGTTAACTATGGCAAAAACACCCCGAGGCTCAGGCCCGGAGCTTGTAGGCGAGAGCGAGGCTCGCGAATATACGGATAAGCAGATAGACATCGAGGTAGATAGCAACAAGCGTAAAACCAGGCTTATTTTCTCGCTGTCCTGGCCTGCGCTTGCGGAAAACCTGTTTTCGTCCTTCATGAGCATGGCAGATATGATCATGGTCGGAGGGCTCGGAGCATACGCGATAGCCGCTGTCGGCCTGGTCACACAGCCAAAGTTCATCATGATGGCCGCGTTCATGGCGATGAATGTGGGGACGACGGCTCTTGTGGCTCAGTGCAAAGGCGCCAGAAACCCAGAAGGCGCGAATACCGCTTTGAATCAAGCGCTGATAATTGCGCTGCTTTTGGCCGCCGTAGTATGTACCGCGATGATAATAACAGCAGAGCCGCTGATCCGGCTCATCGCCGGGCAGGAGCTGTCGGAACAGACGATTCTGGAGGGGCTGAGGTACTACAGAATTCAGATATACGGTTTTCCGACTATTGCGTTCACATTTACCATTAATGCTGCTTTGCGAGGAGCCGGCAACACAAAGACGACGTTTTATAACAACACAGTTGCGAATATCGTCAACGTCATCCTTAACTACGCGCTGATTAACGGCCGCCTCGGGCTGCCGAGGATGGAAGTGGCGGGCGCCTCCCTGGCGACGGTTCTTGGGCAATGCGTCGGGCTGATCATGGCGGTTACGGTAGTTACGGGCAAGAAGCAATACATCAGGCTTAAGCTGAGAAGGCTCTTCAAAATCGAGTTCACGATGATCAAGCGGATAGTGAACATAGGCATACCGTCTTTTATTGAGCAACTGATCATGCGCGTCGGCTCGCTTTGGTTCACGACAATAGTCACTTCGCTTGGGGATATGTCTTACGCGGCGCATATGGTGGCTATGAACATACAGCAGTTGTCATTTACCACCGGTATGGCATTCGGCACGGCGGCTACCACGTTGGTAGGGCAGTGCATTGGCCGCAAGCGCATCGATCTTGGAAAAGTGTACGTCACTCTCACGCAGAAGATGGGGCTTATCGTGTCCCTGGCGATTGCCGCGTTCATGTTCTTCTGCGGCAAACTGCTTGCCGGGTTGTATAGTGACGATATCGCGATTATCAGCCTGGCGTCAGATATGCTTAAGATTATTGCGGTCGTCAACCCGATTATGAATGCCCGGTTCATATACTCGAGCGCGTTGCGCGGAGCGGGGGACGCGAAGTCGATAGCGATCGTCACCTTTATTGGCGTGCTTCTTGTACGACCTCTTGTAGGCATCTTGCTGGTCAACGTGCTGGAGCTTGGGCTCACAGGCGTATGGATTGCGCTGTCGTCGGATTTCGTAATCAGTTGCATCGTCATCGCCATTCGCTACAAGAAAGGCAAGTGGGCGCTGATAGAGATATAGCGATCAGATACAAGAAATCGCCCGGCATGAGCTGTAGAAGAGCTTTTGCCGGGCGTTTTACTGCTTACTCTAAATGTTCAGGCCGGCCTGGAAGCCTCCGTTTGTCGCCTCTGTGATGCGCGCGACTTTTATCGCGTCGCCAACGATAGTGACATAGCCTTCCGGAGCCGCGTGGCGCAGCTCGTCGACCAGGTCGTAGCGCGGGCGCATGCCGACAGCGAGAAGGACTGTGTCCGCTTCGAGCTCAAAAGGTTTTCCGTCCGGGCCTGTGCATTTGACCTTGCCATCCAGGATTTCATCCAGGCGGGTCTCGTAGCGGATTGCTACTTTCTTCTCATCCAGAATAGCCAGGATCTCCTGACCGCCGTGGCGCGAAGCCTTGAAGAGGTTCGCGTTCGCGGTTTCTTTATCGGCTATGTCGATTACCTCGACGCTTTTTCCCTGGTCGAGGAAGTCCATTGCCGCTTCGAGCCCGACAGAGCCCGCTCCAACGACCAGGATTTTCTCGCCGACCTTGCTTTTCCCTGTTTCGGCGTCCGGCGCCCAGAATACATGAGGTTTATCAACCCCCGGGATGTCCGGGATTATTGGTTCAGCGCCAACCGCGATTACCAGCGCGTCGAAGTTTTCGAGTTCAAGCATGGCTCTGTTGGCTTCGGTGTTGAGTTTTATCGTAGCGGGGTATTTGGCTGCTTCGCGCGTGAACCATGCAAGATAGTCGCGCATATCGAACTTATGAGGGGGAGCGGCAGCGCCTATGAGGTTGCCGCCGAGCCTGTCAGACTTCTCATACAGAATCACTTCATGCCCGCGATCGCATGCGGCCATCATGGCGTATACTCCGCCCGGTCCGCCTCCGATGATGCCGACTTTCTTCTTGTGTTTCGCTTCGGGTACAGTACCTTCCTTGAGTATATCAGTCAGGTCGGATATAGGGTTGACCGCGCAGTTGATCCTGCGAGCCGGCATGAAGCGCGCGCACTGGTCGCAGCGCAGGCAGGGGCGGCGGTCCAACGGGCGGTTCGCGGAGTACTTCTTAGGCATATCGGGATCTGCCATGAGCGGGCGGCACATCGCCACGAAGTCTGCCCAGCCGTTTGATATCAGTTCTTCCGCTTCGTCGATGCTGACGATCGACCCGACCGTCGTCACGAGCAGATCCGGGTAGGCGGCTTTGACGTCCCGCGCGTAATGTGCGTTGAACATATGCGGCATCATGTAGTTCTGGCACCAGTTACGGTAGTACATCATGTTGAAGTCGGAGTGTATTCCCGCCGATACGTGGATAATATCGATGTGCGGTTTAAGGAGGCCTATCAGCTTGAGTGTCTCGTCGAAGTGCATGCCTTCATCGGCTATCTCGTCTGCCGATATGCGGTACTCAATGACGAAGTCCTCGCCGCACTTTCGGCGTATCGCGTCGCAGACATCGATGGCGAATTTTGCCCTCTTCTCTGTGCTGCCGCCATATTCATCGGTGCGGAAGTTGTACATCGGGCTTGTGAACTGAGATATCAGGTTCCCGTGCCCGCCGTGGACCAGGACGATGTCCATGCCGGCGCGTTTCATCGTGAGCGCGGCGTTTGCGTACTTCTCTACTGTCTCTTCGATTTTTTCTTTTGTCATTTCGATTGACCGGATCGGGTCGCGCCCGAATCTGGCCGCTCTGGTTATTTCCGAGGTGGTGATGATTGCGGATGCCGAGTACGGGGCATGGCCGACTGTTTCGAACGCTGTGTCTTTGCCGTTGTGGTTGATTTCAAGGGAGGCGTGGCAGTTGTAGGCGGCGCACATTTCCGCGTACCAGGACAGAGGCAGCATGGAGCGTGAGTTTGCGAGGTCGAGCTGGCACTCCTCGTCCTTGCACTCGGTGATGTCTATCGACGAGTTGCCGAGATAGAGGGTCGTCGCTCCGCCGCGCGCGAACATGCGCATCCAGTTGACAAGTTCATGCGTGAACAGGCCGTCGGGGCTTGCGCGGTTTGGGGACGGGGGAGCCAGGACAATGCGGTTTTTGAAGTCGATCCCGCGGATGCGTATAGGGCTGAATACATGCTCATAGGTTGACGCCATTTCTATAATCCCCTTTCTAAAATAGTTACTGGTTGCTTAGTTCCGCTCTGCGTCTGTTATACACGGGAAGTACGAAGATGAAGCATACCACTGATAGCGCGACCGGTATCGCCGCCAGTTTGAACATTGTCGAGTAGCTAAAGCTGTCCTTAACGAAGCCGCCGAGAAGCGGGCCGATGAACAGCCCGAGGTCGATACCCATATATATTGTGTTGCTGGCTACTCCGCGCTTGATAGGGCGTTCGACTTGCATCGTCATCGCGACTATCGGCGGCTGGGAGGAGCCGAACCCCAACGCGGCGAGCACAGCTCCGATTAGCGCCATCAGCAACGTGGTGCTGGAGCCTACCATGAAGAAGGAAGCCATTAGGATAATAAACCCCGGGAAGACGATTTTCTTAACGCCGAACTTGTCTGTAAGTATTCCGCTCATTGGCCTCGTGACGGCAAGCGTAGCCGCAAGTACGGTAAAGTACGCGCTGATTCCGACTATGTTCTGTTCCTTGCCAAACTCGATTATATATGTGTTGTACAGCGAGTAGGAGATTTGGAACAGCAATATAACTATCGCGAACGGGATCGCGTGTTTGGTGACTATGTTTTTGTACCAGGCGCCGGTATCCGCGATTTCAGCTTTCGTTTTCCTGTCCGGGGTCAGCATGACCGCCGGAATAATTGCGAGGGCGAGCGCTGCGGCGGCATAGAAGAAGACGATGTTAAAGCCGAGGCTTTCGTCCCGGAGCCTCGTACCAAGTTTGAGCAGCGCTTCGCCGATTGCCGGCGATACTGCAGTGCCGACAGCGGAGCCGATTGTGTATAGGCCCATGCCGGAAGCCATTTTCTCCGCAGGGAGATTGTCGCTCGCAAGAGTCATGACAAGCGTTCCGAGGAAGCTGTACTCAAGGCCGTTGATGAACCTGAAAACGGAAAAAGCCGCGACGCTTTCAAATAGGGCATAGCCCAGGTTGGCGACGCAGCCGCATAGAAAAGTTAGTATCAGGAGCATTCGTTTATCGAGTTTCGTTATCATTGGCCCGGATATAGGGCGGATAGCGAACGCGACGCCGAAAAACATGCCGGCAAGGAATCCTGTCATTCGGTCGCTGGTGCCGAGGTATTTGGTGTAGGAGGCAACGAGCGGGTTAACCGAGAAGTGTCCAAAGCATAGGAGCGTGTTGGCGACCATGATGCATATAAAGTTCTTGTTCCACATCGTTGTAACTGCGCCTGCGGGTTGCGAGTTCTTTTCTGTCATTTCTTATTTTGCAGCTTCCGGCGGAAGCAACCTCCTTATGGCTTGAACACTTGCTTTTCACAAAGGCCATTTTTGGTTCGACCGACAAAACCGCGTCTGACGATTTTTGAGTGATTTTTTCGTCAGGCGAGTCCAATGTGTTGCGGTAATACTATGTGTATTACCCAACATATTGGGCGAAGTCTGGCGGGAAAAGCGCCAAAAAGATGCGGGCGTGCTTTTGTCGGTCGAACCATTTTATCAGAGCAGGCTGCAATCGTCAAATAATACTTTGAATCCTCGTAGGGGGGCGGCAGTATACATTAATAATGCAAAAAAACCTTCACAAATCCGAAGATATGGTGTATATTTTGTGTAAAACTATGTAGAATGTTCTTAATGGTTTAAGGGAGGTTTAGCATGGTCAGTAGATTTTGCAAGCGGGCTGCGCTTGCGGCGCTGGTGATAACGCTTATCGCAGCAGCATTCACGCTACCGGCGCTGGGCGCAGGCCCGGAGACGTACACAGTCACGGTTAAATACTACGACGACGTCATGATCACGTACAGCTTGTACTACCCAAGCGGCGGGACATGGATGGGCAGCGGTGACATTCCTATAGGCGGAACCGAGCTTGCCAGCCAGGTATTCTGCGCAGACCCCTTCGTCGCTTTTCATTCGCTTGCGATGACGAGTTGGGAGGGGACGACGACTGACAGGATGCCCGGGTATGCCATGGCGCCCCCTTGGTCAGTATCCGGAGCGCTGTCGCAAAACTATGACGCGGTACGCTGGCTTGTGATGAACGGATACAGAGGCAATTACGGGTATAGCGGCGGGGAGGATGAAGAAAGCAGGCAAAGCGTTGCGCGGCTGAGCGAACTGTATCCTGAGGTAAGCGGCATTGATAAAAGAATCGCGCTTATGGCGACGAAGGTCGCAATCTGGAAAACGCTCGTGGGCGACAGCGTCGAAATCATCCGGACCAGCCTGCCGCCGGCTCAGCAGGCTGCGTTTGACGAGCTGGTCGAAGCGATGATCGCGGACGCGCAAACCGGGCGCTACACCGGGCTTGAGGCGACAGGCTTGAGCATAACAATTGATGAAAACAGGAGCGAGGCTGAGACAGCGGATGGCTATACGTATATTCCGATAAACGTGACTATGCTTCTGACAAACCCCGGTTCGGGAGCAGAGTTTGCCGCGCCCGGCGGAGTTTACTTAACGGCAAGCGGCCCTGACATCGACGACGTCTCTTTTGCTGCAGCGGAAGACAAGGAGCAGCTTGCCACAGGAGTGGTTTACGGCACGAATGTGGCCGGTTACTACCTTGAGGGGAGCGCCTTTACTTATAACGGCGGAGCTTGGACATGCGGCGCGTATTTGAAGGTACCGCTGGACCGTTCGCCTGCCAACGGGGACAGGCTGACCGTCAAGGCCATGGGTATGCTTGGCGATGCGCGGGTAGTTTCCGGCACTCCGATAACGTTCGTATACCGAAACGGCGATATACTGGAGTGGGATCATGTGCAGGCTTATACGGGCGCCGCTATGGAGGGAGTAGCCGTTGAGCTATACGCGGAAGGGAGCATGCATACGGGCGATACTCCGCTCGGGAGCATAAATGTACGCAAAACGCTCCAGGGAGCGTCGGCGTCGGACAGCGATACAGAATTCCGTTTCGCGCTGTACTCTTCCTTGAAAGAAGATTTTTCGAACCCGGCAATAGTGGATTTGACGGCGCATCCGGTCTCCGGGGCTTCAGGGATCGACGCGGATAGCAATACTTTCACTCTCCGAAACGGCTCGGCCGCAACTATTGAAGGGGTTCCGTCAGAACACTATTATCGTGTTATTGAGGTAACTGCGGGGCTTTCGGGATACGAAGTCCCGGATGTTTACCTGACTCAGGACTCCGGTGCTCCGGGACAGCAAGCAGCGCTGACCGACGCAGGTTACTGTACGCCAACATTTACGTTGAGCGATGGTTCGGCTACCGTCACGTTCAGCAACGCAAAAATCGCCGAAGCGCAAAGGGCTCACCTTAAGATAGGGAAAATAGCCATTGGGCTCTCGCAGGATGGGGACTCGCTTCTGGATATGAGGGGGGAAGAGTTCGAGTTTACCCTGCAGAGCAGGGCTGACGGCGCGGGCGAATGGCAGCCTGTCGACCTGAGCGCAATCTTCAGGGCAGATACAGCAGCAAACGCGCCGGATGGGATTTTCGGCGGTGGGCGTCTGGCTGCGGATGGCAAAGACGGGCGCTTTTTGCTCAGCCACTACGGGCAAGCGCTTTTGGAACTCGATCCCGGGTTGGAATACCGCGTGCTTGAGACAGAGAACGACGATTACGCATCAGCTTATGCTCTCGGAATATTCGAGAACGGCCAGTGGCGCGCTATGACAAGCGATCCGGGCAACGCTTACTGGAAGGACAGGGGGAACCAGCGCGCGACGGAAGCATTCACAGTGTCGCCGGATGGGTATTATCAGCTTGTATTCACGAATGTGGATGTACCTTCTTTTGACCTCACGATAAGCAAGACCGTTGAAGGTGCAGATAACGATGAAAACGATGATGAGTTCTTTAGCTTCGAGGTCATTTTTGCAGGCGGCGCAATTGGCGTAACGCCGTACTCCGCGATTCCTCTTACAACGGATGCCGGCTACTATAACGCAATGCTCGTAACAGGAGGAGAAGGCGTCGATCTGGAAGGACGTGTCAACGATGCCGGCACGGCCATCAGCCTGAAACACAACGAGTCAGTCACAGTTACAGGGCTGCCGGCCGGGCATTACCTGGTTCGCGAACTAAAGAAGGATGGCTACGCCGCGCTATACAGTTTCGACGGCGGCGAGTATTCGCAGGCGGCTGACGGCGAAACGGGGGTTTTCGCCCTGTTGAGCGATACGAAGGTGGCATTTTTGAACAGGGTCTCCGTAGAAGGCGGAGAGGAAGGCCGGGAAGATGGCGGATATGGCGGGGGAGAAAACGGCTCCGGAAACGGTGGGACTACTGATGAACCGTCGCAACAGGAGGAGACTGACGACGAAGACAGGTCAGGAGGGACCGGCGACCTGCACCCGAATGTGTCGTTCCCCGTCGATAAGAGCCATGAGGATTATCCCGGCATCGACTTCCGGTCACGGCAGCCGGAGCAGGATTCGCCGGGAGGCAGCAGCTCGACAGCTCCTCCCGAGGCGCACAACCCTGAGGACAAACTGGTGCCGCAGATAGGCGACGACGGCAAGGTGTATTTCATAGAGATCGGGCCTGATGGCGTCCCGCTCGGTGAATGGACGTGGGATGACGACGAGAATATGTGGATTTTCGATGCGTATACGCCGCTGGCTTACCTGCCCCAGACAAGCGGCAGCCATTCGCCTCTTTGGGTGCTTGCATTTGGGCTCATCTTGCTGTATACTGGGGTAGTGTCGCGCGGCCGCTATGCGCGCGATAGTAAGCAATAGGGAAGAAGGCGACGAGAAATGAGCGATAATCCAAAAACAGCAAGACTTGTTAAGAGAGGCACGATAGTGGTCGTTGTGATCGTTATCATCCTGATACTTGCGCTGTCATCCGCCGTGACGGTCCAGAGCGGTACAGTCGGTATCGTGGCGACACTGGGCGCGGTGCGGGATCAGACCATGGATCCGGGCTTCCATCTCAAGGCTCCGTTTGTTATGACGGTAGTAAAGATGGATGTGCAGACGCAAAAAATCGAGGTGAACGCGTCGGCGGCGTCAAAAGACTTGCAGACGGTCACCGTCCTTGCGGCGATAAACTACCACATTGACGCCAGAGGCGCACCGCAGCTTTACAAAGAAGTCGGAATGAGCTACGAATCGCGAATCATAGCTCCGGCAATCCAGGAGTCGATAAAATCTGTCGTCGCCAGGTTCTCTGCGGAGGAACTGATAACACAGCGCCAAACGGTGTCTATAGGTATCAGGAACGAGCTGACAACCAGGTTTGGGGAATACAACATTATTACGGATGAGTTCAACATCATCAACTTTGACTTTTCCGATGAGTTCAACCGCGCGGTTGAAGCAAAACAGACGGCGCAGCAAGAGGCGCTCAAAGCGGAGCAGGAACTTGCCCGCGTCAAGATCGAGGCGCAGCAGGAAGTCGAGCAGGCCAAGGCTGAGGCGGAAGCGCTTAGGGCGCGCGCCGAAGCTGAGGCTTATGCTATCACGACTCGCGCTGAAGCTGAAGCGATTGCTATCAAAGCGATACAGGATCAACTCAGGCTTTCTCCGGAGTCGTATCTGGAGTACCAGCGGACCGAGAAATGGGATGGCAAGCTGCCGGTTGTCATGGGCACCAACACAGGGACATTCATTGACGTCGGCGAACTCATCGGCGAAGAAGCGAGTTAGCAGCGCTTGGAGGTAGCGAGAACCTGAACAGGCACAGCGTACAACAACAATGCCCGCCTCGTTTGAGGCGGGCATTGCATGTAAATGCGTAATTACGCTTTGAGTTTTTTGACTGCGGCCGTAAAGGCGGGGAGAACTTCTTTGATGTCGCCGACTATGCCGTAGTCGGATATCTCGAAAATCGGTGCGTCCGCGTCGCGATTAATCGCGATAATTACGTCTGAGCCTGACATTCCCGCGAGGTGCTGAATCGCGCCGGATATGCCGCAAGCTATGTACAGCTTGGGGCCGACGGTTTTGCCGGTCTGCCCGACCTGATGCACGTGCGGGATCCAGCCGGCGTCGACGGCAGCGCGCGAAGCGCCAACTACGCCGCCCAGCGAGTCAGCCAGGTCCTTGACGAGCGAGAAGTTCTCAGGTTTGCCAAGGCCGCGCCCGCCGGAAACGATGATCTCCGCATCTTCGAGTTTAACTGCGCCTTCCGCGGCTTCAGTGATCTTCTCGATGATTGCCGGGAGAGTAATGTCAGCCGGCAGAGGTATATCTTCTTCGATAATCTCAGCCGAACGAGCCGTATCAGGTTCGCCTCGCTTGAAGATGCCGGGGCGGACAGTACCTATCTGAGGCTTCGCTTCCTGACATTCGATTACGCTGTACATGCGCCCTGCCAAAACGGGGCGCGTCCATTTGATAATGCCTGTTCCCGCGTCGATATCAAGAGCCGTGCAGTCCGCTGCCGCGCCTGTTTTCAGCCGTGCTGCAAGGCGCGGGGCAAGTTCCTTGCCGTTGCTGGTCGCGCCAAACAAGAACGCTTCGGGGTTGTACTTACCCACAAGCTGCTCAAGAGCGTAGGTATAGCCTTCAGCGCTGTACTCCGCGAGGCCGTCTCCGGTAACCTTGATAACCTGGTCGGCGCCGTATGATACGGCCGCTTTAACCGCTTCGTCGAGGTCTGTTCCGACGAGTACCGCGACCGCTTTCTCGCCTGTTGCTTCCGACATTTTCTTAGCGGGGCCAAGGATCTCCAGACCGACGTTTTTCGGCTTGCCGTCCAGGACTTCGATATATGCCCAGATGTTCTTATGATCAGTCATTTCTCGCCCCTCCCTATATGACGCCGGCGTCGCTGAGGAGCGCCGTTAGTTTTTCCGCCGATAACTCGCCGGTCTCTTCCTCGATCTTGATACCGCCGGTTTTCCTGTCGGGTATGAATGTTTCAATGACCTTTGAAGGGGACCAGACAGCTTCCGCGTCAGCGCCCAGATCAGCAGCGGTCAGGACAGGGATTTCAGCGCGGTTGGCTGCCATCTTTGACTTGACAGAGGCGAACCTTAAATCATACTCCGTCTTTGTCACCGTAACGACTGCCGGCATTGCGGCGTCGGTTATGATGAAACCGTCCTCAGTCTCGCGCCTGACGCGGACCTTCCCGTCGGCGACAGCGGCGTCGCGCGCGTATGTGACTTGCGGATAACCGAGATAATCCGCAAGCTGCGGGCCTGTCTGCGCTGAGTCGGTATCGTTTGACTGGCGGCCCAGCACTATCAGGTCAAACGCTTCGCCCTCGCGCTTTTCGATCTCTTTGACTGCCTGCGATAGTATGAAACTCGTCGCGAGGGAGTCTATGTTTTCGAACTTCGCGTCGTTGACGTGATACGCTTTGTCGGCGCCGACAGATAACGCGCTCTTCAGGACGTCCTTCGCCTTATCCGGGCCAATCGTAACTGCTACGATTTTAACGGAAGCGTCCTCGTCTTTGAGCTTTACCACAGTCTCGAGCGCGCACTGGTCAAACGTGCTGATGATCTTGGGGATCGTATCGATATTTGACGTCTTGGCTGCGGCGTCGACTTTCAGCTCTTCTGTGTTTGGTACTTGCTTAATGCACACAAGTATGTTCATAAACATCTCTCCTTTACTGCTTGCTTCTTCTATTGCGAATATTGCGTATGGCCCGGCGTTTGTGAACTCCGGCGAGCCTGCCTACTTCAGCACTATTCCCGAGATGACTATCTGCTGAATCTGGGATGTGCCCTCGTATATCGTCAGCACGCGCACGTCGCGCCACAGGCGCTCGATTGTGTATTCCTTGACATAGCCATAGCCGCCATGGAGCTGCAGAGCCTTGCCAACGACGTCTACCGCCATCTCGGACGCGAAATACTTAGCCATTGAAGCGTCTTTGGTGACGTCTTCGCCAATGTCCATTTTATACGCGGCGTTATACACAAGAAGACGCGCGGCGTTCAGGTTCGTCTCCATCTCCGCGATCATGAAGCGCAGAGCCTGGAAATCGGAGAGGAGCTGGCCGAACTGCTTGCGTTCCTTAATGAACTTGACCGCTTCGTCAATTGCACCCTGCGCTATGCCGATGCTTTGACAGGCTACGCCTATCCTGCCTATCGAGAGCGTTTTCATTGCGGTGGAGAAACCTCTGTTGATCTCGCCAAGTATTTCGCTCTTCGGCACGCGGACGTCCTCGAGTACGATGTCGCATACAGCGACGCCGCGCTGACCCATTTTTTCCTCATGTTTGCCGACGGATACCCCCGGCAGGCTCATATCGACTATGAAGGTCGTTATGCCTCTTGAACCCTTGTCCGGGTCTGTCTTGGCAAAAACGACGGCGTTCTTGGCGATGGTAGCCCCGGTGATGAATGTTTTGCGGCCGTTGAGGATATAGCTGTCGCCATCCTCGACGGCTTTTGTCGTCATTGAGGCGGCGTCAGAACCCGCGCCGGGCTCGGTGAGCGCGAAAGCCATGAACTCCTCGCCGCTCGCTATTCCGGGTATGTACTTCTGCTTGAGTTCCTCGCTCCCTGCCAGCAGCATCGGCGCGGTTGACAGCGAGTTGGCTGAAGAGAACAGAAGGCCGCACGCGATGCTCTTCTTGCAAATCTCTTCCAGCACGCACACATAAGAGCGTGTATCGAGGCCGATGCCGCCGTACTCCTCAGGTATCTTCAACCCGAAGAAACCCATTTCCGCCATCTGGTCGTAAATGCTTTGGGGCACTTCGTCATTTTGGTCGATTTCTGTAGCGATAGGCGCAATTTCTTTCTCCGCAAACTCCCTGGCCAGCTCACGGATATCGTTGTGATCCTCGTTGAAAAACATCGGTGTTTCACCCTCCTATTTCTTGTAATCGAAGAAGCCCTTACCGGATTTCCTTCCGAGCAGGCCTCCGCGTACCATCTTGCGCAGAAGCGGGCATGGCCTGTATTTCGGGTCTCCCGTCTCGGCGAAGAGTATCTCCATAATATGCAGCACGGTATCGTTGCCGATGAGATCCGAAAGCGCGAGGGGACCCATGGGGTGGTTCGCGCCCAGGCACAGAGCTTTGTCGATGTCTTCGGCGCTGGCGACGCCTTCCATAAGCACTCCGGCCGCTTCGTTTATCATGGGCACGAGGATCTTATTGACGACGAACCCGGGGCTGTCATTGACCTCAACCGGTTCTTTGCCAATCGCGGTTGACAGTTCTTTGATCTTATCAAAGGTTTCGTCGGATGTGTCGATCCCCCTGATGATTTCAATCAGCTTCATGACTGTGGCCGGATTGAAGAAATGCATCCCGATAAACTTGTCGCGGCGATTTGTGAACGCCGCAAGTTCCGTGATAGAGATCGATGAAGTGTTTGAAGCGAAAATTGCTTCGGCTTTGCAGATGCCATCGAGCAGTTCGAACATTTCCTTTTTGACCTGCAAGTCTTCCACAATTGCTTCTATGACGAGATCGGAATCCGAGACATCATTGATGTCGGTCGTGAACTTGATCCGCGCGAGAATGGCGTCTTTGTCCCCGGCTGTGATTTTTTCCCTTTCCACGAGGCGGCCGAGGGACTTGTTGAGCTTCGCGCTGTAGCGCTCGTTGGCTTCGTCGGAGCGCGCGCGCAAGACGACGTCATATCCGTTTTGAGCGAATACCTGGGCTATATCGCTACCCATCGTCCCGCCGCCGATAATGCTGATTTTCTTCATTCGTTTAAAACTCCCTTCCTTGGTTTATTTATTTTTGAACGGTTCAGCCTGCGTCCTGTTGACGAATGCGGCCATCGCGTTTTTCTGGTCATCGGTCGAGAAACACAGCGCGAACGCCTGCGTTTCGTACGACAGGCCGGCTTCTATGCCGCACTGCATGCCGTTATTGATCGCTGCCTTGCTTTGCCTGACGGCGACCTGGGCGTTTTGCGCAATCTCATTTGCCAGGCTGAACGCAGCGTCCATAAGCTCCTCGCCCGGGACGACGCGGCTGACAAGGCCGATAGATAGCGCTTCATCCGCCTTGATCTGCCTGCCTGTGAAGATGAGCTCCTTCGCCATCGACGCGCCGACTATCCGCTGCAGCCTCTGCGTCCCGCCGAAACCGGGGGTTATTCCCAGGGTGACTTCGGGCTGCCCAAAGCGCGCCTTATCGCCGGCGATCCTGATATCGCACGCCATGGCAAGCTCGCAACCGCCGCCAAGCGCGAAACCGTTGATGGCGGCGATTACAGGCTTTGAACAGTTTTCAATTTTCAAAAAGACTTTATTGCCGTAGCTTCCAAAGGCTCTGCCTTCATTAGCGGTAAAGTCTTTCATCTGCGACACATCGGCGCCCGCTACGAAAGACCGCCCGGCGCCCGTGATGATGACTACATATACGCCGTCGTCATTTTCTGCGGTTTCGACAGCCTCATCGAGCTCTTTGAGGGCGTCGAGGTTGAGCGCGTTGAGAGCATCGGGGCGGTCGACGGTTATGAGCGCTGTGTGCTCTCTTTTTTCGTATAACACATTCATAAGCAATCCTGACTTCTTTTAAGTATTTTCTCCGTCAACGGTTTTGCTGATAGCCAAGCTCGATGCCCGCGACGATGCCGAGATGTATGTTTGAAGTGCCTTCAAGAGTCTCGAACTGCTTCGCGTCCCTCAGCCACCTGCCGCAAGGATACTCATCGGAGTAGCCGTATGAGCCGTATATCTTCATTGCTACGTTCGCGGCGTGAACGGCTGCGTTGCACGCGAACACTTTTGCCATTGAGGTCTCTTGCTGGCTGGGCATGCCGTTCTCCTTGAGCCACGCCGCTTTATAGACGAGGAACTTCGCAGCTTCGTCTTCGAGCGCCATTTCGGCGATCTGCTGCTGGATCATCTGGAATTTCCCGATTTGCTGGCCGAACTGAGTGCGCTCGTTCGCGTACTGGACGCTGCCCTCCAGGCAGGCGGCCGACAGCGCTGCAGCGCCTGTCGCGCAGCCCATGCGCGTGTTGTTCAGCATCCACATGCATAGAGCGAAGCCCTTGTTCTCCCCTCCAAGGAGATTCTCCTTGGGGATCTTCGCGTCTTCAAAAACAAGCTCTGAGGTCGGGGCTGGCCACATGCCGACTTTCTTATGGATTGGGATTCTTTCGATGCCGGCCGTGTCGTTGTAGTCAACGATAAGGCAGGATATGCCTCTGGAGCCCGCCTCGGGGTCAGTCTTCGCGAAGATCAAGCCGACGTCGGAAGTATGCCCGCCGGAAATCCACATTTTCGAGCCATTCACAAGATAGTGGTCGCCCATGTCTTTCGCTGTCATCTTCATGCTGCCGACGTCCGACCCTGAGTTGGCCTCGGTTATTGCGAAGCTGCCGCACAGCTCGCCGCTGCACAGGCCGGGGATGTACTTTTTCTTTTGCTCTTCGGTACCGTAGTTCAGTATGGTCAGCGCCGGCCCCCAAACGTTTCCGCTGATGCTCAGACGCCAGGAGGTGTGAACTTTGGCTATCTCGTACAGCGCAGCGACGCCTTCCATCCAGCCGAGCCCGTTTCCGCCGTACTCCTCAGGTATCGAGAAGCCAAGCAGCCCCAGTTCGCCGAGTTGCGATAGGATTTCGCGCCTGTAGTGGTGGTTCTCTTCGTCCTCTTCGATGTAGGGCGCGATTTCCTTCTTTGCGAAATCTCTTGCCATTTCGGCAATCATTTCCTGTTCTTCGGAGAATGCAAAATCCATTTTCTTATTCCTTCCCTAAAAATAATATTACGCGAGAGTCACGACGGGTACGCCCGCTTCGAGCGCGGCGCCTTTCTCCACGTGGATTTTTGCGACGGTTCCGTCGCGGGGCGCCATGAGTTCGTTTTCCATTTTCATTGCTTCGAAAATAATAAGGACGTCTCCGGCCTTGACTTGCGCGCCTTCAGAGACATTTACTGAAAGAACGGTGCCTGTCAGCGGCGCGACGACGTCTTCGCTTCCCTGAGATGCGGCGGGGGCCTCTTTCGGGGCGGCTTTGGGCGTGGGCTTTGGCGCAGGTGCGGGTTTCGGGGCGGGGGCGGCTTTGGGCGCGGGCGCCGCTGCTTGCACGCTCTTGACCTCCGGGGCGCCGCCGATTTCCTCGACGCCTACTTCGTATGTGTTTCCGTTGACTGTGATTTTGTAGTTCCTCATGTTATGATCCTCTCTTTAGTTCTTGTTATCTTGCTTTTTGGTGTCTGTTCAGGTACCCACTACCTCCAGGCGTTACATTTCATTTCTATCGCTCAATGACGCATCCATGCGTCAATTCGCGAGCGCTCCACATGATTACCTTGTTTATCGAATCGAAGCCTGC
>Ga0082212_10005151_pt1 | contig 17921 bp, 11 predicted proteins | sample TergutNt197P3_FD_71548 | JGI IMG/M metagenome (GOLD analysis project Ga0082212, IMG submission 71548) | Neocapritermes taracua P3 segment gut microbial communities from Petit-Saut dam, French Guiana - Nt197 P3 | ecosystem: Host-associated > Arthropoda: Insects > Digestive system > Gut ...
CTGCTAATTCTTCTGCTTCTTCTTGTGTTACTGTCTTTACTTCTGCCATATCTGCTTTTGCTTCTGATACTATTGTGTCTACTTCACCTTTACTTGTTGCATCATTTATATCGTTTATTGCATTTGCTAATATTCCTTCTAGCTCTGTCCAATTTGTTGTACTGTAATCAGATTCAGTATATGTTTCTCCAAAGTATGTATTTAATGCTGTTATTTGAGATGCTTTATATGCTGCTAATTCTTCTGCTTCTTCTTGTGTTACTGTCTTTACTTCTGCCATATCTGCTTTTGCTTCTGATACTATTGTGTCTACTTCACCTTTACTTGTTGCATCATTTATATCGTTTATTGCATCTGTTAATATTCCTTCTAGCTCTGTCCAATTTGTTGTACTGTAATCAGACTCCATATATGTTGTTGTGAAATATGTATTTAATGCTACTATTTGTTCTGTTATATATATTTCTAATTCTGTAATTACTTCTAATAATTCTGTATCTGCTGTTTTTCCACTTTCTGTGTGTGTTACTTTTATTGATTTATCATTATGTTCTTTTTCTAACATTGTTCCATTTGCTATACTTAATTCTAATCCTTCAGTTATAAAGTTTTCAAGTGATATTACTCTTGTATCATTGTTACCATATATTAGTTTTACTTTTAATCCTGTTAAATCTAATGCTTCTCCTTCAACATAGCTTAATTTACTTGGCTGTGTATCTATTTCTATTTCTGCCACATAATTTTCTACTACTGTTATTATAAATGAATCTGTATACTCTTCTCCATCTATTGTTGTTGTTACTGTGACTGTTTGTGCTCCTAATACTGTTTTATCATATCCGCTTATTATAAAGTCTGTCACTGTACTTCCCGTTATTCCTGTAGCCATTACTTCTTTTACTAATATATCACTTGTCTCTAATTCTTGATTTTCTATTATTGTTGCCGGTGCATCTATTACTTTTATTCCTGTTACATGATTTATTACTGTTATTATAATAGGTGTTGTTTTATCTTCATATGTTATTGTTGCTGTTTGCGGGAATCCAACTAATATTGGATTAAAGTTACTTATCATACTAATATCTACTGGTATTTCAACTTCTCTATTAGTTGCCCATAATTGAGTAATTTTTAATCCTGTTAAATCTATATCTCCATATTTTACTTGGATTACAAAATTATTTGGATATATTAATACTACATAATCTCCTACTGTTACTATAAATGTTTCTGTCCATTCTCCTACTATTACTGTTACTTGTATATCTCCTATTACATATGGTAATTCATAATCTAAATCAAAATCTGTACAATCTTCTATCTCCCCATTTGCCATTATGTATTGTACTTCTACATCGTTTTTATTTATATCTTTTCCATATTCTAGATTTGTTGGATAACTTATTAATTCTATTCCTATTGCGTAGTTATTTACTGTTATATTAAATTCATCTGTATATGCTCCTGCTGTCACTGTCACTGTTTGTAGTCCTAATGTTGTTTTACTGTATCCACTTAGTGTGAATGTTGTTATTTCTTCTCCGTCTGTTCCATCTGCCATTACTTCTACTACTTCTACTTCACTTGCCTCTAGTTCTTCGTTATATAGTTTCGTTGCCGGTGCATCTACTACTCTTATTCCTGTCACATAATTTTCTACTGTTATTTCAAATGTATCTGTATATGCTCCTGTTGTCACTGTCACTGTTTGTAGTCCTAATGTTGTTTTACTGTATCCACTTAGTGTGAATGTTGTTACTTCTTCTCCGTCTGTTCCATCTGCCATTACTTCTACTACTTCTACTTCACTTGCCTCTAGTTCTTCGTTATATAGTTTCGTTGCCGGTGCATCTACTACTCTTATTCCTGTCACATAATTTTCTACTGTTATTTCAAATGTATCTGTATATGCTCCTGTTGTCACTGTCACTGTTTGTAGTCCTAATGTTGTTTTACTGTATCCACTTAGTGTGAATGTTGTTACTTCTTCTCCGTCTGTTCCATCTGCCATTACTTCTACTACTTCTACTTCACTTGCCTCTAGTTCTTCGTTATATAGTTTCGTTGCCGGTGCATCTACTACTCTTATTCCTGCTACATAGTTATTTACTGTTATATTAAATTCATCTGTAAATGTTTTATATATTACAGTTATTTCTTGAGTTCCTACTTCATTTGCTATTTCTGCTGATACTTCATATTGATCTGATGTTAATATTTCCATATATGAATTAGCATAAACTAATTCTACTACCATTCCTATAAAATCAATTTCATCTCCATAATTATATACTGTTTTTGTTGGTAAGCTTGTTATTGTTATTCCTATTTCATAATTTTCTACTGTTACTTCAAATGTTGTTGTCTTACCTCCATAAGTTACAGTCACTTCTTGTGTTCCTATTTCATACTTATTGTATCCACCAACTATTTCTAATGTTAACTCTACTGGCTCTGCTATTTCTCCACTCGCCATTAAAGGAGTTAGTTCTCCTCCTGTTACATCTAACTCTTCTCCATATTTATATGTAGTTTTTGTTGGTAAATTTGTTATTTCTATTCCTGTTATATAGTCATTTACTGTTACTGTAAACGTTGTTGTATATCCTTGATATGTTACTGTTACTGTTTGTATTCCTAACTGATTAGCATTATATCCACTCACCATAACAGATGTTAAATTAGCTTCTGTTCCTACAGCTCCGCTCGCCATTACTGGTGTTACTGTTCCTCCTGCTAGATTTAAAACTTCTCCATAGTTGTATACTCTTTTGGTTGGTGCTGTTACTTGGATTCCTGTTACATAATCTACTACTGTTACTGTAAATGTTGTTGTATATCCTTGATATGCTACTGTTACAGTTTGTGTTCCTAACTGATTAGCATTATATCCACTTATCATTTCTGATGCTAAGTTTATTTCTGTTGCTATTTCTCCACTTGCCATTACTGGTGTTACTGTTCCTCCTGTTAAGTCTAAAACTTCTCCATAATTATATGTACTTTTTATTGGTGCTTTTACTGTTATTCCTGTTATATAGTCTAGTACTGTTACATCAAATGCTGCTGTATATCCTTGATATGTTACAGTTACTGTTTGGTCTCCTAATTGATTTCTATTATATCCACTTGTCATTGCTGATGTTAATGTTATTTCCGATACTAATGATCCACTTGCCATTACAGGAGTTATTGTTCCTCCTAATAAATTTAAAATATCTCCATAGTTATATACTACTTTTGTTGGTGGTGTTACTGTTATTCCTATTATATAGTCTAGTACTGTTACATCAAATGTTGCTGTTCTTCCTTCATATGTTACAGTTACTGTTTGATTTCCTAATTGATTTTTATTATATCCACTCATCATTTCCGATGTTAAAGCTACTGCCACTCCTGACCCACTTGCCATTATTGGAGTTACTATTCCGTTTGTTAAGTCTAAATCTTCTCCATAGTTATATGTAACTTTTGTTGGTGCTTTTATTGTTATTCCTGTTACATAGTTATTTACTGTTACATTAAATGTTGATGTAAATCCCAAATAGCTTACTTTTACAGCTTGAGTTCCTAATTGATTAGCATTATATTCACTTATCATTGATGATGTTAATGCTACTGTTGCTACATCTGTTCCTCCTTGATATATAGGTTTTACTGTTCCTCCTGCAATATTTAATGTTTCTCCATAGTTATATGTAACTTTTGTTGGCGCTGTTACTGTTATTCCTGTTATATAGTCTACAATATATTTTCTGTAATAACTTGAAGTTGGATTAAATGAGCAATCATATGCAAAAAAATGCAGATACCATTCTCCTATTTCACTTGGTGCATTTAATATTGCTGTCTGGTCATATACTATTGTATAATCATTTATATTTTGTGAACCTGCACTACTTTTTGACCACATATATGCAATCAAATATACTCCTGTGCTTGGAGTTCCTTCATCTCTTGCTTGTAATGTCATTTTTCTTTGAGGATTAATTATTGAATTACTATTTGGTAACTCATCAGTAGTTGAAACAAATACTGGTGGAGTTGTATCTTTAACTCCTGTTAAAACATTTACAACATAATATGGGTTAACCATATTTCCTGTATAATTTCCATCCCAATCCATTGCAGCTACTCTCAATATATGTGTTCCCACAGATGTAGGGGCTGGTATTTGAAGCCTATATGAAGATGGTTCTCCAGTTAGTTTAATTTCTGTTCTTGGTGCTCCATCCCATGAATAGGTAACATACAATAATTCTTTACCAGATATGTCCACTGTTATTGTACTACCTGCTAAAACTTCCCCTCCACGTTGATTGAAACTAATCGTTGGCATTGCTGCATTTACTTCCATTTGGAAAAATACACTTACTAATAATATTACAAATATTATTGATACCATTAATTTTTTTTCTAATATTCTTTTCATGTTTTACTCCTTTTAACATATATTTATTATACAAAAGATATCATAAAAGCGTATTTTAATTACGCTCTTATCATCTTTTTCTTTAGTTACTTTATATATTTATCTTCCTTTGTGAAATCTATATAAATTTTACTTATTTTTAATAGGCAGGGCTGAAATTATTTCAGCCCTGTTTTGAGATGTTTACTAACCCATTAGTCTTCTTAACCATTACCTGGAACCGATATGCCTACATTATCCGATTCATCTGATGGTAAAGTTGGCATTGTCCTTTCATCCGATTCCGTTGTTGGTATTATTTCTGAAAAATCCATTGGAATACCACTCGGTACAACTATCCCTGGATCTCCGGATTCTCCTGGATCATCGGAGGGAAGGCTTGGCTCTTGTTTTCCACTTGAGTCTGGCAACTGCTCTGAATTTCCTGGTACAGTTATTCCTGGGTTATCTGGATCTCCTGAATCATCCGGAGGCAAAGTTGGCTCCTGCTTTTCAGGTTCTCCTGTTAATTCTTCTTGATCTTCTGGTACCTTTATCCCTGGATCTCCTTCTTCTGGGTCATCATCAGGTAATGTTGGCTCTTGCCTACCAGGCGGGTTTGTCGTACCTGGTGGTTCTGTCGACCCTTCACTTACTGTAAATGTTACATTAAATGATGCCTTTATACCATTTTCACCCTCTACAGTCACTGTTGCTGTGTACGTTCCTTTTATCAGTCCAGTATTTGGTCTGATTGTAAACGTACTACTATTTCCTACAGCTATAGTAGTAATAGTACTCTTTGACAACGTGTACCTGTTAGAGTTTGTTCCTGAAATGATCACCCTTAAAGCTCCTGTTGGCTGGTTTCCAGAGTTTGTCACCGTTACAGTATGTGCTACAACTTGAGTATATCCCTCTGTTTGTCCAGCAAATGTGAATGTACCTGTTTGACTTAATGTTATACCATACCTTGGCTCAACCAGTTTTTCATTTACTGTAAATGTTACGTTAAATGATGCACTTATGCCATTACTGCCCTCTACAGTTACTGTTGCTGTGTACGTTCCTTTTGTCAGTCCAGTATTTGGTCTGATTGTAAACGTATTGCTGTTTCCTACCTCTATGGTAGTAATTGTGCTCTTTGACAACATATATCTGTTAGAGTTTGTTCCTGACAAGGTCACTGTTAAGTCTCCTGTTGGCTGGTTTCCAGAGTTTGTCACTGTTACAGTATGGGCTACAACTTGAGAGTATCCCTCTGCTTGTGCGGTAAACACGTATGTGCCTGTTTGACTTAACGTTATACCATATCTTGCTTCAGGCTCAGGAATTGATGTTGTAGGTTCCTCTGTTTCCGACTCTTCTGCCTCCGACTCTTCTGTTGTCTGTTGTTCTGTCTCCGGCTCCTTTGTTGTCGACTCTTCTGTTGTCGACTCTTCTGTTGTTGACTCCTCTGTTGTTGACTCCTCTGTTGTCGACTCCTCTGTTGTCGACTCCTCTGTTGTTGACTCCTCTGTTGTCGACTCCTCTGTTGTTGACTCCTCTGTTGTCGACTCCTCTGTTGTTGACTCTTCTGTTGTTGATTCTTCTGTTGTCGACTCCTCTGTTGTCGGTTGTTCTGTCGTCACCTCTGGCGGTGTTATGTCCGGAATAGAATCCGGAGTTTTCCGCTGCGTAGAAAAAATAGCAATCATCATTATAATCGCTAATAAAGCGATTATTAATACTATTGCTATTTTCCTTTTCCGCTTTCTTTCGTTCTCTTCCCTCTTAAACATGGGAATCTTTAACAAAAAATCAGAGATTTTCATGTAAAAACACCTCTTTCTTTATAATGTTTCAAAATTTGAACGCTAATTGCTATTATACAGTATTTTCCATAATAAGTCAACCGTTTACATAATTATAATTATTGTTCTCAAACTATTTTTAAGCGTTTTTTATTTATATCACATTTTATGTCATTTGTACATAGTTTTTGTAATAAAAAAGCCATGTATTTTATATTACACATAGCTTTTTTATTAGTTTTCATTATTCTTTATAATTTAGTCTCTTAACATCATTGAATTACCAGATTCATATCTTTTTATACTAAAATTATATACAGATATTGCTATTACTATATAAACTATGCTAGCTCCTGTAAATAATAGTAAATTTTTAATTGTAAAATACTGTATTAGCTTTATTGGAACATATGCAATATATGCTGTTGGAATTACAGTATAAAGTAGAATCTTTATATATTTATTAAATATTGTTTCTGGATATATAGAAAAGGTTACTAATAGGTTGTGCTTATACTTATCTGCTACATCTGATACATCTCCAAACCATACTGATAACATTTGTATTATTACATTAGAAAACACAAAAAATAGCGTTCCTAATGTAGAAAACAATATTAGTAATAAATATTTACCAATATCAAAATTCGTTGCAAAAAGACCTAGTACTAATCCATATGTCAAATCTCCAAAAGCTGAAAAATCTGATCTAGATGTAATAATTGAGACTAATGGATGTTTAGGATATATCATATACATATCAAACTGCCCTGTAATAATATTCTTAGAAATATTATCTGTACCTCCAAATACGAAAAATGATATTCCATAACTTATTGTTGGTAAACTCCATAAATACAATATATCATTCATAGTTATACCATTCATACTATTATCATTTGCTCTGAATAATATAATCCAGAATATTAGGAAAAATCCATTATTTATAAACATAAATATAGTTTGTATTATGAAGCTTGTTCTATACTCTTTTGCTACTAACAAATTATATTTTATGCATTGTGTTAAATATTTAATATTTCTTTTAACCACCATTAACATTGATTCTTTTCACCCCTTTTTTGTACAATATATTAATAATTGCTATTAATATAAATAAACTTAACATTTCTAAGGTTAAGAGTTTGATTCCATTTTCTATATCGAAATGTACTAATAATTTCGATGGAACATAAATAGGATATGTAATCGGTAATAAGTAGAACATTTTTTGCATAATATTTGGATAAAATTCTATTGGTGTTAATACTAATAATAACTGCATTTTAGATAATATTAAATAAAATGCTCTATTTTCTTCAGTAAAAAATGCAATTATTCCTATTAGTGCATGGAATAATATTTGCATTATAATAGCTATTATAGCTGTAACAAATACAAATAATATTTGTATTATTGTAACTTTTAAAACTCCTGCAAATATTAGCCCTAGCACGATTCCAAACATAGCATTTATAATAATCTGAACAATATTGGCACACTCTTCACTAAACACATATGCTATAAAATTTATTGGTTTTATAAGCATATTAGCTATATCTCCATTTCTTATCATCTCGCCAATTCGCCTATACAAATTCTTAGTTGAGTATACAACAAACTCTGCCATAGTAACATACCAAATAATTTCAGATTTGCTATATCCAATAAGCAGCTTGCCTTGCAATATGTATTCCCACAAACAACTTAAAATAAAAATATGCATAGCATATCCAAATAGAGTTGTAATATAATTCAACTTAAAATTAATCTGCTTTTTAAGTGAATATACAAATATTCCTATATACTTTTTCATATTCATTCTAAATCACTCTCCTCACTTGCATAGATATCATAAATAATATCTTCAAGAGGAATAGACTCCATTGTAAAATCTAATATTTTTCCATATTGTAAAAAATTATTAAGCATTTCAGATATATCTACATTGTCATTTATATTAGCCATAATACTATTTCCATTTACAGAAACTGGCATGTCAAATTTTACTTTTGAAACATCACTTTCATATGTAATATTTAAAATTTTGTTACTAAAATATTCTCTTTTAAGAGTACAAATTTTTTCATCTTTTATTATATTTCCTTTATCAATTATAATTATTCTTTCACAAATTGACTCTACATCTCCAATATCATGACTTGTAAGAAATACAGTAACATTTTTTTCTTTATTTAATTTTAGAATCACATCTCTAAGCTTTTGTTTTACCACTATATCTAGTCCAATTGTTGGTTCATCCAAAAATATTATTTCTGGTTCATGTAGCATTATAGCTACAATTTCGCATATCATTCTTTGTCCTAATGATAATTTTCTAACTGGAATATTTATTATATCTTGTATGTTAAACAATGTTGTTAATTCATCTATTCTTTTATTCAATTTATTTTTTTCAACATCATAAATAGTTCCTAGTAAATTGTAGGTATCTATACTTGGTAAGTGCATCCATAATTGAGATTTCTGACCAAACATACATCCAATTTTGTATGCTAATTTTTTTCTATCTTTAATCGGATTTAATCCATCTACACTAATACTACCAGATGTAGGATGCAATATACCTGTAATCATCTTTATAGTAGTGGACTTTCCAGCACCATTAGGCCCAACAAATCCAACAATTTCTCCTTTTTCAATCTTTAAATTAAGATTGTTAACAGAAATTACTTCTTTTTTTACTTTTTTTCCATCTTGTTTTACTTTGTTTAAAAAAACTTTATTTATGTTTTTTATCTCTATCATAAATATCACCCCTTTCTTTAAAAATCAAAAAACTCATAAAAGTAATCTTTTCTAAGACTCCTTTTATGAGTATTTCCCATAATCTAAGTGTACCAATTTATTTGGCTGTGTAGCTCATATATACTACTTATACACACTCTTAACCTACCTTTTTAGTTTACCATAATTATACTTTAATGTCAATATTTTCTTTTATTTCATGTATTTTTTTAAATAAATTTCTGCATTCTTCATCAGTATAATATCCATCTATTACCCCTATAACTTCTTTATCTTTTATAAATACTAATGCTGGCAATTCCCTTATATTATATTTGCCTAATAATTTGTCTGTAACTAGTTCAATTTTTCTGTATCTTGCATCAATATCAAACTCTTGCAAAATTTCTTTTATAGGTATAGATTTTAATAAACAGTGTATAGAGTCTTCATTATATAATTCTAATATCAAAGATCTTTTAGATTTCATTTTATCATCTAGTTCTTCTTCATTTCCAATCATTGCATCATCTATTGGTACAGCACCATATCTATCTATAAACAAATCATTTATTGTTCTTGGATCATCTTCAATTTCTTTTTTAATTATATTAAATTCCTCTTCTGTTTTTGCCGTTTTTATAGCTGAAACCATACAAGAATTAACACATATACCACAATTTATGCATAAATCATTATTAATTTCTAAACTTTCCTTTTCTTCATTCCATGAAAATACTTTATTGGGACATTTTCTCATCCCATCACATGCTTTATCATTATCACATATTTTAAAATTAATTAGAACTGCCATAAATTTATCTCTCCTCATCTTTATCTATATATATGTTACTCTTTTTATCATTTTGAGGACTTTCGGAAGAATAATTAAAGCTGTCTTTTTCATCAAGCCAAAGCAACCTATAATCTTTTCCGCTTTTTCATAACATCAACTTTAAGTTCTGGATTAACATCATCTGCATCCCATTCAAACTTAATTTCTTTACCATTTATAGTAACAAAATCTGCATGTTTTCTAAAAAAATTAATTGCTCTTTTAGAAAAAGTTACTTTTCTAGGTGATTTATCAGCATTTTTATATAACCCTATAAACAAATCTGCTGGGCAATCTGGTGCAACCTTCCTTATATATCTCATTTTATTTAAACCGTTCCTTTTTTAATTTATTCTTAATTATTTATAAATTATATCACAAATCTTCATAATATTGCAACAAAACAAAAAGGAACAATAACATAAAAATGTTACTATTCCTTTTTATCTTAGATTACTTAAAGTAATCCACTCCTGCCTTAAATACTTTTGTTAAGTCAAGAGAAATTGTTTTGTTTGCATTTACAAAGTTTCCGTTTTCATACCTTTCGATATGAGGCATACCTCCAAATATTCTTCCATCCGGGCTGCAGATAAATGCAATATTTGAATCAGATCCATTTGGATTCTCTCCATAATATGTCATTAAAATCTGCCCTTTGTCATTTAACTCAGAAATGATGCTTTGGTTTGCGATAAATCTGCCTTCTCCATGAGATATTGCAACTTGATATAGTTCGTCAATCTCTATATACCTCATCCACGGCGAATTTGTGGACATTACTTTTAGTGTTGCAAGCTTCGAAATGTGCTCGCCTATGGTGTTTGTTACAAGTGTGGGCAAATCTTTGCTCATCGGTTTTACTTCACCAAAAGGCAGTAATCCCGATTTTACCAAAGCTTGGAATCCGTTACAAATTCCTAATATAATTCCTCCTCGTTGTAAAAGCAAGTTAATTGCCTCTGTTATTTTAGGTAACCTGATAACACTTTCGATGAATCTACCAGAACCTGATGGTTTGTCACCTGCAGAAAAACCTCCGACAAAGTCAACTATCTGATAGTTTGGTATTTCTTTTGCCAGCCAATCGACCGTTTCATTTAAGTCCTTTACTGTAAGGTTCTTAAATATGAATATATCGACATTGGCTCCAAACCTCTCAAAAAGTTTACGATTGTCTTCCTGGCAATTTGTACCTTCGAACACTACAATTAATACTTTCGCTATTGTAGATACATGTAGAATCGATTTTGCAAATTTTTGCTCATTGTTTTCAATGTTTTCTACTTTAACATTCGTGTTTGCTTTCTTTGCAGGAACTGTTGGAAAAACATTTTCAAGCTTTTTAAAAGATGCTTGTTTAAGCTCTTCCACAGTTACTACCTCATGATTTGTCCTAATTTCCGACATTGATGAAACTCGCCCTATATAGGTAACATTTGTGTACTTCTCCTCAAGATACATAACTCCTGTTTCGATAATAAATGACCCCATTTGTAGTTCATATATATCGATTTGATTATTTGAAATAAATACTCCTAATTCGTTACCAAAAGCCATGTTTGCAAGAGTTACACCTATCCCATCAATACCAACAGCTGATGCAGCCAGTATTTTACCATCAGCATTTAAACCGGATATCAGGTCACAGTTTTTTAAAAACGCTGTATAGTCTGGCATTCCTTTTTCGTCATATGGTGTTCTAACCAAATATACGTTACTGGATTCTCTTTTAAACTCTGGAGATACTACATCTCTTACCTTAGCTACTGATACTGCAAATGAGACAAGTGTGTTTGGCACATCAATGTTTTCAAAACTGCCAGACATACTATCTTTGCCTCCAATCGACGCAATACCTAAGCCAAGTTGAGCATTTAAAGCTCCCAGTAAAGCACCAACAACATCTCCCCATCTTTTGGGATCATTTCTCAATCGTTTGAAAAACTCTTGAAATGTTAGCCACATGTTTTTTACATTTCCGCCTGTTGATATAACCTTTGCCACAGACATCAGTACTGAATATATTGCCATGTGGTATGAACTTACATTGTTAAGCCGAGGGTCAAACCCATAGCCTGCTATGGTACACGTCGAAGTTTCATAACTTTGCACTGGTATTTTCGCTGCCATTGCTTGAATTTCGGTAGACTGTGTTTTACCACCATAAGGCATTAGCAGAGTTCCACCACCTATAGTGTTGTCAAACATCTGGTTTAACCCTTTTTGAGAACAAACATTAAGGGTCCCAATAACAGTTGTTAGAGGTTTTAATGTTTGCTCTTCTGTAACATCTATAGGTAGCAATTCAGCTTTAAGTGCACTCATGGCTTCAACAAAATCTGTATCTTCAATGTATACTTTAGCATGTTTAATCGCGCCATTAGTTTTTAAAAATTCTCTTTTTAAGTTTACGATTTCTTTTCCATTCCATTCCATAACAAGGCGACCTGTATCTGTCACATCTGCAATATGTGTTGCCATCAAATTTTCTTCATTTGCTAAAGCAATGAAGTTATCCATATTGGATTTATCAACAACAACAGCCATTCTTTCTTGTGATTCAGAAATTGCCAGCTCAGTACCATCAAGTCCCTCATACTTTTTAGGTACTCGGTCAAGATAGATGTGTAAAGAGTCTGCTAATTCGCCTACTGCAACAGCAACTCCTCCTGCTCCAAAATCGTTGCACCTTTCTATTAAAGTAGCAACTTTGCTTTTTCTAAACAATCTTTGGATAGCAGATTCAACTAACGGATTACCTTTTTGAACTTCTGCGCCACATTTTTCCTTCGACTCTTTTTTATGCTCCTTTGATGATCCTGTAGCGCCACCAATTCCGTCAATTCCAGTCAGTCCACCCAAAAGAATGATAACATCACCTTTTTTCGGAACTTCTCTGATTACGTTTCCTACTGGTGCCGCACCCAAAACAAATCCAAGCTCAAGTCTTTTTGCTATATAGCCTTCATCATAGATTTCTTTAACCAAACCAGTAGGAATACCTATCTGGTTTCCGTATGATGAATAGCCATGAGCAGCTATTTTTGTTATATACTCTTGAGGAAGCTTACCTTCTAAAGTATCAGCTCCATCTCCTGTTGGGTTTCCAGCTCCAGTCACTCTCATTGCTTGATAAACATATGATCTCCCAGACAATGGATCTCGAATTACACCACCAAGGCATGTTGCCGCTCCACCAAAAGGCTCTATTTCTGTAGGATGATTATGTGTTTCATTTTTAAACATCAAAAGATAGTCTTCGAGTTCTCCAGTTTTCACATTCTCAACCTGTATTCTTACAGAGCAGGCATTTACTTCTTCGCTTTCATCAAGGCTCTTCAGCATACCTTTATCTTTTAAGACTTTTTGTCCCAAAGTTGCTATTTGCATTAAAGTATCCTTGTGACCTTTTTTTAGTTTAGCGTATTCATCATATGCCTTTTTGATTTCAGGCTGCTCAATTGTAACAGTATCAAGTATTGTGCCAAATGTTGTATGGCGGCAATGGTCTGACCAATACGTGTCCAGAACTTTTAACTCTGTTATTGTCGGGATAGAACCCTCTTCTTTAAAATACTTTTGAGCCAAAGTTAAATCCGCTATATCCATAGCAAATTCATACTTTGTTATGGTTTCTTTTAAACCATCTTCATCCAAATCCCAAAAACCTTCAAGAGTATCAACCTCTGTCGGAGCTTCTGTGTTTAGAGTCAAATCCTCTTTTGGATCTAAATGAACTTCAATTTCTTCAGAGTCAACTGAGTTTATGAATAACCTCTTTATCCTGGATTTTGTCTCTTCATCAGTTCCTTCTGCTAATTTTATCTTGTATACCTTAGCAGACCTGACTAAAACTTCACTTTCCGGAAACATCAATCGAATTTGATTTCTGGCCGCTTCTGCGCTTTCATCACGTTGTCCTTTTTTAAGGGCTACTGCAAAACAAAACTTATCTTCTGTGTCAATTGTTTCAGATACTTCATGGACTGCTTTTTCAGCAAAACAATAATATATTATCTCGCTAAATTGGTTTGCTGTAAGACCATCAACCTTGTACCAATCTACAACGTCAATTTCTAGAGCATCCTTTATCCGCTGACCATGAAGCTGTTTCAGGGCTTTTTCTCCTTCCACTTCGAATTTTCTTTTCGTTTTTACATATACACTTCGTATCACTTGTCATCACTTCCTTCTAGTTTTCTTTCTCGATACGGTATATTTAATAAAAAAGAAAAATCCTCCTTTCGATTTTCTTTTTAATAAATTATTATTAAAAATACCATAATTAGTTAACATCAAAATTCTATCATATTTCTAGCAACATTTCAACCTTCTTCCTTTACTTTTCAACATTTTTTATGTAAAGTTCATGCAATATTATTGACATTATGTAAAATTCCTAATATACTGTATAGTATACTAAAATTAAGGAGTAGTAACTTATGAAAATGAAAAAAGATTTAAACGTCTTAAAAATTTTTGCTTCTAATGTTTTTACATATAAGACTATGAGAAAATATCTTTCAAAAGAAAAATGTAATAAATTGAAAAATATAATAGATAATAATTTAGAACTTGATAATGACTTGGCCTCTTATATAGCAGATGCAATGAAGCGTTGGGCTGTAAAACATGGAGCTACACATTATACTCATTGGTTTGTTCCATTAAGTGGAGTAACTGCTGAAAAGCATAACAGTTTTTTATCTCCTTTATCTGATGGAACCGTTATATTAGATTTTCCCACAGAATCTTTAGTTACAGGAGAATCTGATGCATCTTCTTTTCCTTCTCGGAGGGCTTAGGTCAACATTTGAAGCAAGAGGATTTACTAAATGGGATTATACATCACCAGCATTTTTAAAAGAAGATGATTCTGGTACAGTTCTTTGTATACCCACTACTTTTAAATCATACAATGGTACATCATTAGATAAAAAACAGCCTCTTATGAATTCATCTAAAGCCTTAGATGAATCAACTATTAAACTTTTAAGATTATTCGGAGATAATAAAACTGATAAAGCATTCGCTGTAGTTGGTGCTGAACAAGAATACTTTTTAATTGATAAAGAGATGTTCAAAAAAAGAAAAGATTTAGTTTTAACAGGTCGTACACTATTTGGTTCAAATACTGCTAAATCTAACGATATGGAAAATCATTATTTAGGTTCTCTTGATGAAAAAATAGCTGTATTTATGAAAGAAGTAGACATTACTTTATGGAAATTAGGGATTCTTTCAAAAACAAAACATAATGAAGCTGCTCCTTGCCAATATGAATTAGCCCCATTTTTTGAAGAAGCTAATCTAGCAAGTGACCATAACCAATTAATAATGGAAACTCTTAAAAATGTTGCTAAAAAGAACGGATTTGAATGCTTATTACATGAAAAACCTTTTAAAAATATAAACGGATCTGGAAAGCATAACAACTGGTCTATTAGTACTAATAATGGAACAAATTTAGTTTCACCAGGAGATACTCTAGAAGAAAACGCAAGGTTTTTAACTATATTATGTGCAGTCCTATCTGGAATTGATAAACACAAAGATTTACTTAAAGCCTCTATTATGTCAGCAAGTAATGACCATAGACTTTCAGGTTTTGAGGCTCCTCCTGCAATTGTTTCTATATATTTGGGTGATAAGTTAACAAGTTTTATACAAAACTTTATTAATAATTCAAGTAAGAGAAACATATCACTGGAGGATTTTAAATTACCTTATTTAAATATGAATGAATCAGATAGAAACAGAACTTCACCAATGGCATTTTTAGGAAATAGGTTTGAATTTAGAATGTTAGGTTCTTCAGCTTCTATTGCTGTATGCAATACAGTCTTAAATACAATAGTTGCTGATGAAATTTTTGAAATAGTTAAAAAACTTGAAAATTCAAATAATTTCTACTCAAGCTTATATAAACTATTAGTAAAAAACTTCAAAGAACATTTAAATATAATATATAATGGTGATGGATATTCTGATGAATGGATACAAGAATCAGAAATTAGAGGTATATCTAATGTTAATAATGCACCAGAGGCATTTAAAGCATTTATTTCACCTTCTTCTGTAAAATTATTTAGCAAATATAATATTTACAGTAAAGAAGAACTATTCTCTAGATATACAATTAAAAATGATAAATATATAAAATTAGTAAAAATTGAAGCAAAAACATTATTAGAAATAGTAAAAAGTCAAATTCTTCCTGTTTGTATGAAATATTCTGGTTTTTTATCAAGAAATATTAGTACACTTGAGTCAGTTAATATAAGTACATATGCAGAAACTCATATACTAAAAAATTTATCAAAAGATATAGATAGTTTATATAAAAATCATGAAACTTTACAAAAGAACTTAGACAAATCTGAAAAAATTACTGACCTTTATGAAAAAGCAACATTTTTCCATAAAGTTATTTTAGAAAACATGAATTCTGTAAGAGAAAATATAGATAATTTAGAAAAAATTGTTGATAGAGATGTTTGGGGTATACCTGTTTACACAGATATATTACATGGACATAAATAATTATTTAAAAGCTAACAGAGCGAGATAATAAATCTCGCTCTGTTTGGTTTTCTTTTAATATCCTACATAATATCTGCCATCATTTTCAGTTTTGGCAACAAGCCCAAATCCACATTTTTTTGCAACTGCAAGAGATGCTTCATTGTCGTCTTCAATAACAAGAAATGGCTCTTCTTTGTTGTCGAATACAAATTGTTTAGCGGCTTCCAGAGATTCGGTTGCATATCCATTGTTACGATATTCTTCTGCAACAAGATAGTCTATCCAACCATTCGCACCTACACTAATCATGCCTATAGGTTTACCTATTTTTGAATAAGGATCTGGATCTTCCATTAGCCGTTCGGCTGTTAAACCTTCTGGCTTTATAAAAATCCCATTCATTACAACAACTGTTCCTACGTCTGGTTCAAACTCTGGCATTGATATTGACGCAATTATTAACCGTTCAGTCTCCAATAACATTTTTTACAGCCCCTTACATAAAAGATTATGTAAACATTGTAACATTTATTTACATTAATGTCAATAAATATAATTATATCATTAATAAATTATCTATCTTGATCTGAATCATCAAAAGATTTACTCTTTTGTCCATAGCTTGGAAGTTTAACTAATTCCCCATCTTTTTTTCTCATATATGTATTATTAAATTTATAGAAGTTATTTGTCTTATTATCGTAAAATAAAAAGTTGAATTCCCCATCTGTTAGTAAACACGAGCACAATTCTACTTCCTTATCCCTATATTGTTCATTATCTTTATTCATCTGAATATATGATGCTAAATCTCCAAGTGAAAATTGCATATAATATTGTCCTACTTTGGGATGTGAATGTCCATGACATACTATAGCATTTTTCACATTATTTCTTTTCACATCCTCCATAAACTTTGACAATTCAGGTGCTATTTTTGAAAACCCTGCTTCATGTGCATTCCCATCATTACCTTGCATTATTAACCCATCAAATATTGCTGTTTGTCCTTCTACTTGCCCTGTTAGAAGAAATGAGCATTCTTTTCCATCTTCATTAGTTACCTCAGCTAATACATCCATTGCTTCATATACTTTTTCTTCAATAATTACTTTACTTCCATGTGGCATATTAGTTAGTATTTTTGAATTAACTGGTGAGTTTTCACCATAATTATAGTTTTGAAAATTAAGTCTATGATATTGTCCCATAGATCTATCACTTTCAAGAATATTCTTTGCTTTTTTTACATATTCTTCTCTATCCATAAAAACTCCTAACATCCTCATTATATCATTCAAGTTTATCAATCTATAAATTGTAATTAAAATTTAATCAAATCTTAATAATATATATAAATAAAAAAAGATAAGTTCTAAAAAAACCTATCTTTTTTGGCTCCTCAAACTGGACTCGAACCAGTGACCTGCCGGTTAACAGCCGGACGCTCTACCAACTGAGCTATTGAGGAATATATAAACCTGGCGACTACCTATTTTCCCAGCGGGGTAACCCACAAGTATCTTTAGCACAAAGGAGCTTGACTGCTGTGTTCGGAATGGGAACAGGTATTTCCTCCTCGTCATAATCACCAGATATG
>Ga0082212_10005152_pt1 | contig 17920 bp, 21 predicted proteins | sample TergutNt197P3_FD_71548 | JGI IMG/M metagenome (GOLD analysis project Ga0082212, IMG submission 71548) | Neocapritermes taracua P3 segment gut microbial communities from Petit-Saut dam, French Guiana - Nt197 P3 | ecosystem: Host-associated > Arthropoda: Insects > Digestive system > Gut ...
TCCGGATTCCCCCGTTCCGGATTGGCTGAACAATATGCTGAAATAAGGGAGTTGCGCTATGAATCCGCTTTACTCATCCAAATTCGGGCCCTGGATTCTGGGCGTCGTGATTTTCGCCGGCGTTGCGGTGGGCGTGGTCATCTTAGGCCTGCTGGCCATGACCGTCACTGTGAGGCGGGCCGAAGTGGCCTCCATATACAACAATAAAAAGATAGAGATAACCGGCGTCGAGTCCCGCAACGACCGCTGGGGCCTCAACTACCCCCGGGAATACGAGACCTGGCAAAAGACCAGGGAAATGGATTTCAGCAGCAAGCACCTGGGCAACAAGTTTGAGGACGTCCTGGCCGCCCGGCCGGACATGGTGGCGGTCTGGGCCGGTTACCTCTTTTCCCGGGACTATAACGCGCCCCGGGGTCACTGGTACACCATTGAAGACCTGAGAGCCACCCTGCGCGTCGGAGCGCCCGGCGTGGGCGAACTGAAAGATTTACAGACGGCCGCCTGCTGGACCTGTAAAAGCCCGGATGTGCCCCGCATGATGCTGGAGATGGGCGTCGAAAATTACTACAAGGCGCCCTGGAGCGCCCTGGGGGCCGAAATCGTCAACCCCATCGGCTGCGCCGACTGCCATGATCCGGCCACCATGAAACTGGTCATCACCCGGCCTGCCTTGGCCGAGGCCTTCCAGCGCTGGCAGGGGCGGGACATCCGGGAGGCCACCAACCAGGAAATGCGCAGTCTGGTCTGCGCCCAGTGCCATGTCGAATACTATTTCAAAGGCCCGGACAAGCATGTGACCTTCCCCTGGGACAAGGGCATAACCCTGGAGCAGCAGGAAGAATATTATGACGAGATCGAGTTCGCCGACTGGACCCACGCCCTGAGCAAGACCCCCATGCTCAAGGCCCAGCACCCCGACTACGAGATTTTTCTCCTGGGCACCCACGGCCAGAAGGGGCTGTCCTGCGCCGACTGCCACATGCCCTACATCTCCGAGGGGGGCCTGAAATTCTCCGACCATCACCTGATGAGCCCCCTGAAAAACATCGCCGGCTCATGCCAGACCTGCCACCGGGACAGTGAAGAGAACCTGCGGCAATACGTCTATGAACGGCAGGACAAGGCCCTGGAAATCAGAAACCGGCTGGAGCCCGAACTGGTCAAGGCCCACGTCATGGCCAAGGCGGCCCTGGATAACGGGGCCACCGACGAGGAACTGAAAGAGGCCAGGAAACTGATCCGGGCCGCCCACTGGCGTTGGGATTTCGGCACCGCCTCCCACGGGGGCTCCTTCCACGCGCCTGTTGAAACCATGAGGATCCTGTCCCACGGCCTGGACAAGGCCCTTCAGGCCCAACTGGTCTTGAAAGACGTTCTCCAGGCGCGTGGGGTGACCAAGCTGGAAATGCCCGATCTTTCCACCAAGGAAAAAGCCCAGGCCTATATCGGCCTGGATATGGCCACCTTTAAGGCCCAAAAGACGGAGTTTATCGAAACCGTGGTCCCGGAATGGCTTAAGACTGCTCAAGCCAACGGCCGCATCTAGGGGTTCGTACAGCGACAAAGCGCCTGGAAGTTAAAAATCCAGGCGCTTTTTTGCGCTTTAATAAAGATGGCTGCTCATAACTGGCAATACCGGGAAAGCTTGGTCGCGGTCACCGCTTTGATCGTCGGCGGTTTCGCGCTCCAATTAAGCCTCGGGCCGCTTAACCCCTATTTTCTGCACAGCCCGGTCAATGCCTGCCTGGCCGCCCTGATCATCCTCTGGGCCGCCTTGAGCCTGGTTTTGAAAAAATACAGGGTGGTGCAGTGGTTGTCGGGGGTCCATCTGGCAGTGGCCCTCATCCTGGCCCTCCTGGTCTTGAGTTTGATCATGGGCCTAACGCCCCAGTTCAGCCGTCCCCGTCCGGAGGGCGGCCTCTTTTCGCGGCTGGGCCTGACCTCCATGACCTCGTCGTGGCCCTTCATGCTTGTCTATCTGGCCACCCTGGTTTCCCTGGCCATGGCGGCCTTCCGCCGCCTGGCCAGGCTTCGCCGGAACCTGGTCTTCTTCCTGAACCATGCCGGCTTGTGGCTGGTCCTGGCCGCGGCCGGCCTGGGAGCGGCCGACCGGGCCCGGCATATCATGCATGTGGAAGAGGGCCAGGTGGAATGGCGGGTCTATTCCCAGGACCGGCAAGTGCTGGAACTGCCCTTGGCCATCAGGCTGGACGACTTCGACCTGGAGGAGTATCCCCCGAAGCTGGCCGTCATAGATCGGGGAACCGGGGCCCCCCTGCCCGAAGGCCGGCCGGAACTTTACCAGGTAAACCAGGATACCCCGCGCCTTTTAGATTGGGACCTGACCGTTTTGGAATATTTTTACCGGGCCGTGCCGGCCGGCGAAGGCCAATATAAAGAGACGGCCAGGCCGGACTCGGCCCAAGCGGTGAAGGTCGCGGTGAAAAACCGGCGCACCGGCGAAGAGCGCCAGGGCTGGGTGACGGCGGGCAACAGGTTTCTGCCGCCTTCCCACCTGGCCCTGAATGAAGGCACGGTCCTGGTCATGAGCCGGCCGGAGCCCAAAAGATTCACCTCCAAAATAAAAGTCTTCACCCAGGACGGCCAGGAAAAGGAAGCCGTTCTGGAAGTCAACAAGCCCTTGCGCATCGGCGGTTGGCTGATATACCAATACGGCTATGACAACCAGGCAGGCCGGATGTCGAGTTACAGTTCCTTTGAACTGGTTTACGACCCCTGGCTGTATGTGGCCTACGCCGGGCTGGCCCTGGGGACCCTGGGGGCCCTGGGCTTGATATATCAGGGCCGCAGACCTAAGGAGAGCGCATGACCTGGGACTGGTTCAACTGGCTGGCCCCGGTGGCCATACTATGCTGGCTGGCCGCAGGCTGGGCGGCCCTCCGGCGTAAGAACACTGAGATCCTTATGGCTGCCGGTCTCCTGGTCTTCACTGTTTTCATCATCGGGCTGTGGGTGAAGCTGGAAAGGCCCCCCATGCGCACCATGGGCGAGACCCGCCTTTGGTATTCATTCTTTCTGGCCGGGGCCGGCTGGCTGGCCTATCGGCATTGGAAATATTCCTGGCTCCTGGTCTTTTCAACGGCCCTGGCCAGCCTGTTCGCGGCCATCAACCTTTTCAGGCCGGAAATACACTCCAGGGCCCTGATGCCAGCCCTTCAGAGCTATTATTTCATCCCCCACGTCACCACCTACATGCTCTCCTATTCCATTCTGGCCGTGGCCGCCATCGCCAGCCTGGTCCAACTGCGGAAAAAAGACCAGGCCGACCCGCGGCTCTACGGTTTCCTGGATAACGTGGTCTATATCGGCCTGGGCTTTCTGATGCTGGGCCTCATTTCCGGCGCGGCCTGGGCCAAGGAGGCCTGGGGCCATTACTGGTCCTGGGATCCCAAAGAAACCTGGGCCTTCATCACCGCCGCCGCCTACCTGTTATACATACACCTTCGGCTCAGAGACGTGCGGCCGACCTTGACCTTACTCACCTTGCCCCTGGGCTTCATTCTTTTGATGTTCACCTGGCTCGGGGTCTCGTTTCTGCCGGCCGCCTCAGGCAGCGCGCATGTTTATTCGTGAACACCCTTGATAAAAAAATAATATTCCATTTGAGCGGCGATTTGGGGATGTCGGCCCGGCCATACGCCGAGCTGGCGGACAAGCTGGGGCTCACGGAGGGCCAAGTGCTGGAAGCTGTCAGGCGCTTTCAGGCCCAAGGCTGGATCAGGCGTTTCGGGGCCACTTTGGGTCATCAAAAATCCGGCTTCAAGGCCAATGCCATGGTGGCCTGGCTGGTGGAGCCGGAGGAAATTGAGGCCGCAGGCGCCCGCCTGGCCGAGTTGCCATTTGTTTCCCACTGTTATCAGCGTCGAACAGCGCCGGCCTGGCCCTTCAATCTTTACACCATGGTCCATGCCGACTCTCCGGCCAGCTTGGGCGAATTTTTGGCGGAAATGGTCGAAATCTGCAAGGCTTCCGACTGGCGGGTGCTGGAGAGCCTTAAAGAACTCAAAAAAACCTCTCTACGTTTTTTCGAGGCCCCGGAATGACTGCCAGGACCGGCCTGGCCAAAACTGGGCTGGAATGCTTCCTGGCCCAGGGGGCCCACGCCTATAAAAGAGCCAGGCTGGGCCTTTTGGCCGGCCCGGCCTCCCTCGGCCCGGGGTTCAGGCACGCCGTGGACCTCTTGGACGAGGCTCTGCCCGGCGCTGTGGTGGCCCTCTTCGGCCCCCAGCACGGCTGGGCCGGGGAAAAGCAGGACAACATGGTGGAATCGCCCCACGACCGCGACCACCTTGGCCGCCCCATATACAGCCTTTACGGCGAGACCCGCCGCCCCACCCCGGCCATGCTGGCCGGGCTCGACGCCCTTTTAGTCGATCTCACGGACGTCGGCACCCGCGTTTACACCTTCGCCCATACCCTGAGCCACTGTTTAGAAGAGGCCGCAAACCTGGAACAGCCCGCGGGCCTGGAAGTCATCGTCCTCGACCGGCCCAACCCCTTGGGCGGCCAGGATATGGAAGGCCATATCCTGGAGGACGCCTGCCGTTCCTTCGTGGGGCTCCATCCCCTGCCCATGCGTCACGGCCTTACCTTAGGCGAATTGGCCCTGTTCATCAACCGGCGCTTGCCCCGGCCGGCCCGCCTGACCGTGATACCCTGCGAAAACTGGCGCCGGAACCAATATTTCCCCGAAACCGGGCTACCGTGGATCATGCCTTCGCCCAACCTGCCCACCTTTGAAAGCGCCTGGGTCTATCCCGGCCAAGTTATCTGGGAAGGCCTCAACATCTCTGAAGGCCGGGGCACCACCCGGCCCTTCAACTTGATTGGAGCGCCCTTCATCAACTCCAGAACCCTGGCCGCCAGTTTCAAAAAGCTGGGCCTCCCCGGCCTGGCCTTTCGCCCGGTCAGCTTTCAGCCCACCTTCAACAAGTGGGCCGGACAGTTCTGCCAGGGGCTGGAACTCTTTCCCCTGGACAAGACCTTCCAGCCCTATCTCACCGGCCTGTCCTTACTCCAGATACTATTGGAACTTTACCCGGACAGCCTGAAACCGACTGAGCCGCCCTACGAATATGAATACCAACGCCGGCCCTTGGACCTCATCCTGGGCCGGACCGACCTTTACGCCCGCCTGGCCGCCGGGACCACGGCCGAGGACCTGGCCCGGGAATGGGTAGAAGACTTGGCAAGGTTTAAAACCGAGAGGCTTGAGGTTTTGATTTACGAATGACCTTTACAGCTTGAGGGTTGGGCAGGCATCCATAAGGGCGGACGGGGTCAGGGGACCGGGCCTGACCAGCCGGGGTGGGGAGAGGGCGGCGTCAATGATAGTGCTTTCCGCATACCCGGGCGTGGGGCCGCCGTCAAGAATCAGGTCCACAGACTCGCCGAAATAGCCCTCCACCTCGTCGGCGCTGACCGGGGGGGGCGCGCCGCTTGGGTTGGCGCTGGTCCCGGTGAGGCCGCGATCGGCCATGCGGACCAGGAGCCGCACTACCTTAAGCCCTTCCACCCGCAGACCCACTGTACGGCCAGGCCCCAAAAGGCCCCGGTGGAGATCTTTATAAGCCGGCAGGAGCAGGGTCAGGGGGCCCGGCCAGAAAGTTGCCATAAGCCCCTCGGCCGCCGTGGGCGTCTCCTTGGCGTAGCAACGCACCCGGGCTTCCTGGTCCAGCATTATCAAGAGAGGCTTGTTCCGGCGGGCTTGGCGGCCCTTGAGGTCGATTATTTTTTCCAGGGCCCGGGGCTGGTCCACCAGGGCCATGAGGCCATAGAAGGTCTGGGTGGGGCCGGCCACCACCCCGCCTTCCAGGAGCAGGCGCACAACAGGGGCCAACTGGGCCGGGGCGACATCCCGGGGATCAATGACTAGGCGCCGAGGCATATCACTCCTTTGTCGGGACGGGTTCAGTTTGTTCGTGTTTAAAAAATTGTGGCTGAATAGGCGGCCATGCGGCCCTCGAAGGGCCGGCCCACGGGCCACTCCTTCTCCGCAAGGCGCCGGGGCGGCTGAAAACCGGTCTCGGCAAACAGTTCCCGAAGCCGGGCCGCGGTGTAGCCGGTCTGGACAGAGCGGAAAAAACGCGCTTCACCGGTCTCGGCGTCCAGGGTGAAATAGGACATGGCGGCCCGGGCCGATTCCGGGTCCCAGGTGTTTTCCTGAAGGCAAAGATGGGGCCGGTCCGAAAGGAGGCCCTCGTTCAGAGAGCAGGACCACCAGGAAGACGGGGCCTGGCCCGATTCCCGCACCGCCTCGAAAGTGTGTTCCTCCAACAGCAGAAACCCGCCGGTCGCCAGGGCCACCCGGGCGTTTTTCAAAATGAGCCGGGCGTCGTCCGGGGAGAATTCATTGAATTCACCGAAAACGAACAGAACACAGTCAAAAAGCCCCTCCGGCCGGTATTGGCGAATATCGGCCTCGACATACTCGGCCGAAAGCCCGTCTTCAGCCGCCCGCCTGCGGGCATGGGCAATGGCCGCCGGGGAAAAATCCACCCCCAGGGTCTTAAACCCCCGCCCGGCCAGAAGATGGGTATATAGGCCCGGGCCGCAGGCCAGGTCCAGAACCCGGCCGCCGGCCGGCAACCGGCCGGCCAGCCAGGCCACCTGGCGCTCTATGACATCCACCCGCCGGCTGGCCCAATCGTGCTCCTGGGCCAGATGATGCTTGAGGGTCCGGGCGCTGAACTCCGGGTCGCTCCAGGGCAGGGCTTCGGCCAGGGCTTCAAAGCCCGCGCCGCGGTTGATGAGATCGCTTATTTTCAAGATCCGCCTCGCTGACGAAAAACTTGCCGTTTGAGATATTTTGAGATATATTATCTCAAAAGAGGGTCGAGTGCCAACTGTCATCCAATATACCAAGAAAGCGTCCCAGGGTAAAGAAAACCTGAGTCAAGACGAGGACGCTATGAACAGTCAGAGCCTAATGACAGCCCAATTGAGCATTCCGGCTGAAAACCTTGAAATTGTGGCCACCTTGGTGGCCAAGCTGGGCGGCGAACTGATGGTTGATGATGAATTGGTGGTCGTCCCGCCCATGCCGGAAGAAGAACGTATAAGCCGGATGCTTCGCGGCTTGCGTCTGCGAGCCGAAATGACTCAGAAAGAACTGGCGGCGGCTATCGGCGTGCCCCAGAGTCATGTGAGTGAATATGAGAAAAATAAGCGGGCCATCCCGCGAGGCAAAGCCAAGGAACTGGCCAAGGTTTTGAAGACGGTCCCTTCAAACTTTCTGCCCCGCGATTAATGGGGCGCCGTGGGCGCTTTAATTCACTACATCTTTCCGGCTACGGCCTCAGAGCCCGCGCCTACCTGTTGCCCGCGAAGCTCTGGGCTTTCTTGTGCAGAAAGCGAAAACGGTGATAGGTCAGGCCCAGGAGGCGGGCCGCCTCGCGCTGGTTGTAGCGGGCCTCTTTCAGGGCCTCTTGAAAGAGGCCCAGGGCGTAGGCGGCGGTGCGGCGGTCAAACTCGCCTTCCGGCCACGGATATTTTGGGAGTTCGCGAGAAGCTCCGCCGACAGCGGAGTTTATATCCGCGCCCCCAGGCTGTTTAAAATGCCGGTCCAGGACGAAGTCCTGGTGGTCTATTACGAAGCCCTGGCGATCTGTGGCGAAGCCATTCAGGTCCAGGACGAAGTCCTGGTCCTGGTTGAAGACCTGGCGTTCCACGGTATTTTTCAGTTCCCGCACATTGCCGGGCCAGGGGTGTTTGGCCAGGGCCTCGGCCGCGGCCGGGGTGAAGGTCGGGGTCTGGGCCAGGCCCAGTTCCTGGGCCATGCGGGCGGCGAAGAGGTGGGCCAGGCGCAGGATATCGCCCTCGCGTTCGCGCAAGGGGGGCAGGGTGATGACTTCAAAGCTCAGACGGTCCAGGAGATCGGGCCGGAACTTGCCGGCCTCGACCAGGGCCCAAAGGTCCACGTTGGAGGCCGAGACCAGCCGCACATCCACCTTCATTTCCCGGGTGCTGCCCAGGCGCTGAAAGGAGCCGTATTCCACCACCCTGAGGATCTTGGCCTGGGCTTCCAGGCTGAGGTGGCTGATCTCATCGAGGAAGAGGGTGCCGGTGTCGGCGGCCTCGAAGCGGCCGGGCCGGGTGGGCCCGGCCCCGGTGAAGGCCCCGGATTCATGGCCGAAGAGTTCCGATTCCAAAAGGCCGGGATTAAGGGCCGCGCAGTTCAGGGTCAGGTAGGGCTTCTGCCAGCGCGGGGACAGGTAGTGCAGCCTGCCCGCGGCCAGTTCCTTGCCGGTGCCCCTTTCGCCGACGATGAGGACCGGCCGGTTGACCTTGGCCGCCCGGGACAGGCGGCTCTTAATTTCCAGGATGGCCTCGGACTCGCCCCATATTTCCGCATCCATCAGGCTTCGCCTGTTCCGGTTACGGCCGCGCCGGCCCAAGCATCATAGCCGGTGCGTTCCTGGCGGTGCTGGAAGGAGCGGCGGGACAGGCCCAGGAGAGAGGCGGCCTCGGTCTTGTTGCCTCCGGCCACGGTCAGGGCCTCACGGATGAAGTGGCGTTCCACGGTGATGAGAACCTCATCCAGGGCCACCTCTACGTCCGTCCAATCCGGGGCCAGGCCGGGATAGAGGTCCGGCTTGGGGAAGCGGTCTTCGGCCAGGGCCAGGAGTTCCTGGAAGTTCAGATCGGCCAGCCCGCAGGCCGCCAGGCGGGTGCGCAGCCGCCAGGGGCTGATGCCCAAGGCGGCCGCGGCCCGGCCCCGCCCGCCGCGGGCGAACAAGAGGCTCCGGTATAAAAAATAAGCCTCCAGGCCGGCCATGAGTTCGTCAATGCCCCCCGGGGGCAGGCCCGGCAAAAGCTCGGCCGAATCGCCGAAAGAGCGGCCGCCCGCCGGAGGCTGGACTACGGGGGGCGGGACCGCGGGCGGCCGGGGCGCCTGCGGCGGCGCGGCGGCACTCTGCTTGAAATCGGCCAGGCGCAGGCTTTCCGGCAGGATGATGTTGGATTGTTCCAGGGCCACGGACCTTTCGATGATGTTTTCCAGCTCCCTGATGTTTCCCGGAAAATGGTAGCGAGAGAGAATGTCCAGGGCGTAGGCTGAAAGTTTGCGCACGTCCTTGTTCTGAGCCCGGCTGTATTTTTCCAGGAAAAAATGGGCCAGGACGGGAATATCGTCCGGCCTTTCCCTTAGGGCCGGTAAATGGATGTTGATGACGTTAAGGCGCCAGTAAAGGTCTTCCCGGAAACGGCCGCTGATTATTTCAGCCTCCAGGTTCTTGTTGGTGGCCGAGATGAAGCGCACATCGCTTTTCTCCTCCCGGTCGCCGCCCACGGGCCGGAAGGTCTTTTCCTGGATGACCCGGAGGAGCTTGACCTGCATGGGGAGGGTCAGTTCGGCCAATTCGTCCAGAAACAGGGTGCCGCCGTCGGCCACGGCCACCAGGCCCTTTTTATCGGCCGCGGCCCCGGTGAAGGCCCCCTTCTTGTAACCGAACAGTTCGCTCTCGATGAGGTTCTCCGGCACGCCCCCGCAGTTGATGGCCACGAATTCGTGGTCGGCCCTGTCCGAATGTTCATGTACGGCCCGGGCCACCAGTTCCTTGCCGGTGCCGCTTTCGCCGGTGATGAGGATGCTGGTGGAGGTCTGGGCCGCCCGCCGGACCAGGTCATAAACCGGGAGCATGGCCGGCGAAGAGCCCACCATGCCGCCGAAACGCTGGCTGGAAAGCACCATTTCGGCCAGGGCCTGGCGTTCCTGCTCCACGTTCTGGTGGGCCAGGGCCGAATCCACCACGGCCAGGAGGTCATGGGGCTTGAAGGGTTTGGGGATGAAATCGTAGGCCCCGCCCCGCATGGCCTCCACGGCCATGTCGGGCCGGGCAAAGGCCGAGACCAGGATCAGGGGCGTGGTCAGGCCCTCGGCCCTCAGGCGCTTTAAGAGGTCCAGGCCGTTTAGGCCCGGCATCTTCAAGTCGCTGATGATGAGGTCGAAATTATTCTTTCCGGCCGCGGCCAGGCCCGAGAGGCCGTCTTCGGCCAGGAGGACCTGGTGCCCCGCGCCGCGCAGCATCATCTCCAGCATTTCCCGTAAACTCAGGTCATCGTCGATGACCAGGATCTGCCCTGCCACGATCTAAATCCTAAACGTTGAAACGGAAATGGACGATATCGCCGTCGGCCACCACGTAGGTCTTGCCTTCCAGGCGGAAATGGCCTTTTTTTTTGGCTTCGTTCATGTTGCCGGCCGTCCGGAAATCCTCGAAAGCCACCACTTCGGCCCTGATGAAACCCTTCTGGATGTCGGAATGGATGGCGCCGGCCGCGGCCAGGGCCGTTTCCCCGGCGGTGATGGTCCAGGCCCGGCATTCGTCCTCGCCGACAGTGAAGAAACTCAAAAGGCCCATGAGGCCGTAAACCTCCCGGATGACCCGGCTTGACGCCGGTTCAGAGAGGCCGTAGCCGGCCAGAAATTCGGCCGCCTCCCCGGGGGGCAGGGCGGCCAGGTCTTGTTCCAGGCGGCCCCGCACCACCAGCCCGGGCCAGGGTCCGCCCAGGTCAGCCTCCTGGCCGTCGTCGTCGGCGTTGTTAAGGACGGCCAAAAGCGGCTTGGCTGACAAAAAGGCAAAGCCTTTCAGCTTGGGGTGGCGGGCGAAAGCCGGGTCTGCCCTGAGGGGCCGGCCGGCTTCCAATTCAGCCAGGCCCCGGGTCAGAAACTCCACTTCCTCGGGGTCGCTCTTCTTGCCCCGTTTCTGTTCTTCGGCCAGCTTCTCCAGGCGTTTCTGGACCACCAGGTAGTCGCTCAGGATAAGTTCGGTCTCCAGCCCGGCAATTTCCCGGGCCGGGTCGGGGGCCTGGTCAAGGGCCGGGTCGGGGGCGAAATTCCGCAAAACGGCCAGGAGGACCTCGGCTTCCCGCACTTTTTCCAGGCTGGCCTTGACCACCTCCTGGGGCGAACCGGGCGGCCGGGGCAGGAAGAACTCCACCCGGGCCGGGGTGTGTTTGCGGGGCCGATAAAGGGATGTGAGGAAGTCCAGCCGTGCGTCCCGCACCAGGGCCTCGCCATGGCGCGGTTCAAGCACCCCCGCCGGCGGAGGGGAGAGGCCGGTCAGGGCGGAAAAAACAGTGTCGCGTCCGCTGCCCGGCCAGCCGATGAGGCCCGCTTTCATGCCTGTTCACCAGAAGCTGTATCCGTAGGACAGCCCCACAGAGTTATAGCCCCTGTTGGAACTCTTGGTAAAAGCGTTGGAATAGTGGGAGGCGTCCAGGCCCAGGTTGTGGCGGAACTCTTCACCCAGGCGCAGGCCCAGGCTGGCCCGGAGATTGAAAAGGTAGTGGCCCCCGCCCATTTCATTGCCCAGGAATTCGTCCTCGGAAACATAAGTGGGGCCAACGTTGGCGGCCAGGTAGGGCCGGGCCGTCTCCCAGGTCTTCAGTTCCCAGCGCAGGCCTAAGGCGGCCACCAGGCCCCAGATCTGATCGTTTCGGGCCTCGGGGTAGTCCTTCTTGTCGCCGGACCAGAGGGTGAAACCCAAATTGGCATAGGGGGCCAGGCTGTAGCCGGCCCGGTCCAGCCAGGGCTCGAAGGTGTGCTGAAGATAGAGATCGAAATTAGTGGATTTGGGGGTGCCGGCGCTTAAGCCCACCCTGATGGCCGTGTCTTCGGCCAAAGCGACCGCGGCCGGCCAGGCCGCCAGAACCAGGAGACAGCCGGCCAAGAGCTGAAGTTTTTTCATCTCATCTCCTCCACATATCATTATTCCACGCCCGCAACCCGGGCCAGCAGTTTCAAAGCTTCCAAGGTGGCCGCCGCGGTCACGGCCCGGCGGTTGCCGGTGAATCGGTGCTCGGCTGTCCGGACGCCCTCTTCCCCGGCCACGGCCAGCCAGACCAGGCCGACCGGCTTGGCCGGGCTCCCGCCGTCCGGCCCGGCAATGCCGGTGGTGGCCACGGCCAGGTTGGACCCCAAACGGCGGCGGACGCCCTCGGCCATGGCCCGGGCGCAGGCTTCGCTCACCGCGCCGTGTTCAAGCAAAACAGCCGTAGGCACATCCAGGATATTCGTTTTGACCTCGTTGGCATAAGCCACCACCGAGCCCAGGAAGTATTCGGAACTGCCCGGCCGCCCCGTGAGAGCCGCGGCCACCCGGCCGCCGGTCAGGCTTTCGGCCGCGGCCACGGTCAGCCCGGCGGCCGTAAGACGCCGGGCCAGGGCCTCCGTAATATCTTTCAAAACCAACCCAGGTTCAGCGCCAGGCGCAGAACCAGCCAGGCGTAGAACCCGGCCAGGATATCATCGGCCATGACTCCGAAACCCCCGGGCAGCCGGCGGTCGGCCCAGCCCACCGGCCAGGGTTTCAAGATATCGAAAAACCTGAACAGGACAAAAGCCAAAATCCAGACCGCCGGCCGGTTGGGGGCCAAAAAAACCGTGGTGAGATAGCCGGCCACCTCGTCAATGACCACCTGGGGCGAATCATGGACGCCCAGTTCCGCCTCCGCCCGCCGGGCGGCCCACCAGCCGAGGCTGAAAACCAGGGCCCACAGGGCCGCCTGGACAGGCCAGGACTCATCACCCACCAGCCAGAACAGGGGCACGCCCAAAATAGTGCCGCAGGTGCCGGGGGCCTTGGGGGACAGGCCCAGGCCCAGGCCGGTATAAATAAGCCGCGCCGCCGACCAGGGCGGCCGGGCCGGCCGCATCATCCCTCCCGGCCCTTCAGACTTCCCCGGCCATCTTGACCGGAACGCTGAAAGAAAACTCCGCGCCGCCTTCGGGGCGGTTGGCCAGGTTGAGCTGGCCCCCCAGGGCGGCCACCAGGTTCTTGGTCAGCCGAAGGCCCAGGCCCAGGCCGCCGTGCTTGCGGATCATGGAGCCGTCACCTTGGCGGAAGAGTTCCTGGGAGGCCAGGATGTCCTCCTTGATGCCGGGACCGTTGTCAAAAACGGAGCAGGCCAGCCAGGGGCCGTCGGCCCTCTTTTCCACCACGGCCCGCATGACGGCTTCGCCCCGCTCGTCGTCCACGAACTTGATGGCGTTGTTCAGGAGCTTCTCCATGGCCAGGACGATGAAATTGTAGCCGCCCTCCAGGACGGCCTCCCGGTGTTCGTCGCTCTCCTGGCGGAGGGTGACCCCCTTGGCCCGGGCCTGGCTCCCGAATTCTCGGGACAGGTTCTGCAAGAGGAGTTGAGGGCTGAACTGGTTGACGTCGGTGGCCAGGCGGCCGGCCTCAAGATTGCTCAAGACGATGAGATCGTTAAGGATGACGAAAAGGCGGTCGGCCCCGTCCTTGGCCAGGGCCAGGTTGCCCTTGAGTTCTTCGGAGACGGTCTCATCCTCCAGAGCCAGGGTCAGCATGCCGATGACGATGTTCAGGGGCGTCCGAAGTTCATGGTTGATGTTGGCCAAAAATTCGTTCTTGGCCTTCTCGGCCTGCTCGGCCTCCTGGTGGGCCTTGTTCAGGAGGGCCGAGGAATCGCGGACTTCGGCCGGAGGCACGAAGATGGTCTTGACCGCAAGCTGCGGCCCCCGGGAACTGCGGAGGACGCCCCAGGCGGAAATTTCCAGGGACAAAGCCCGGCCGTCCAGGGTCTCGCCGTTGAGCGGCCAGTTGTCCACCCGGCCCTGGCGGGTCAGGAGTTCAAAAAAATCGCTGACCGCTTCGGAACTGAAATGGGCCGGCAGAAACCCGTCCGATTCCAAGGCCGCCTCGGCCGCCTGGGTGTCCGGGTAGCCGAAGGTCTCGGCCAGGGCCTGGTTGGCCAGGTACAGGCCGCGGCTGCTGTCGATTATGTAGGCCGGCAGAGGCAGTTCCCGCCAGAATTCCACCAGATTCAGCCGGCCTTCGTCTCCGTCCGGCCCCGATTTGGTCATGGATGAGATCTCACTTCTTCAAAAGAACATCGACCGGCTTGAGGCCGAAGGGCGAGCCCTGCTCTATGGCCGTGAGCACCGCGCCGCCGCCGGTGAAGAAATAATAGGACGGATCGTCCAGGGCTTCCATGTAAAGTCCGGGCTGAAGGTTTTTAAATTCGGCCAGGGTGTCGCCGCCGCCGTAGAGCTTCAGGGCCGTTTTGTTTTCGGCTATGAGGCCGTACATGGCCCGGCTGCCCTCGCCGAAATTGGGGGTGAAACCCATGACGGCGTTGATGAAGATGGTGCGGGCCTGGGCCAGGGGGCCCTTTATGGCCGGGTCGTCGAAGGATTCCGGGGCCACATCCAGGAAATAGGCGTATTTCTGACCCGGGGAGAAATCGGCGGCCTTGACCACCCGCACCTGGGCCGGGTCGCGCCGGTCGAGGATCTTGGATTCCACCACGGCGCGGGGCTCCAGGATCTTGCCCGCGTTTTTATCCTTTTCCACCAGGCCCTTGGCCAGTTCCACATCTTCGGCCTCCACCCCGGCCACCTCGATGCCGTACTTGGCGCAGAGAAAGGCGTTGTAGATGACGCCGCCCAGGAGGAGATGGCTGACCTGGTCGTAGAGCTTGTTCAAGGGGCCGATCTTAGTGTCGTACTTGCTCCCGGCCACCACGGCCACGAAGGGCGGCTCGGGGGTGATGACCCGGGCCAGGTTTTCGAGTTCCTTCTGCATGAGGAAGCCCGCGCAGGCCGGCATGGCCTTGGCCACATCGTAGGTGGAGGCGTGGGGCTGCCAGGAGCCGAAGGCATCGTTGACGTAGAGGTCGGCCATCCCGGCCCATTCGGCGGCCAGGGCCTTGGTCTTGTCGTCCTTGGATTCCTCGCCGGCAAACCAGCGGGTGTTGGGCAGATACAGCCCGCCTATCTTACGTTTTTTAAGGCTGTCCAGGAGGGGGGCCATGACCCCGTCGTCCACCTTGGTTATGCCCCATTCCGGGTCCACCGGCAGCTTGGGGATGACCAGGCCGGCCTCCAGCTTGCGGTTCAGATATTCCACGATGGGGTCCACGGCCGTGCCGGACCCGCTTTTGATCTGGCCGGTCTTGCCGTCGCGGGTGCGGCCGTTATGGGTCATCAGGATGAGGTGACCGCCCCGGGCGGCGACGTAATGGATGAGGCCGAAGGTGGAATCAATGCGGAAGGGATCCTTGATGACGCCCTTTTCCACGACATTGTGATCAACCCGGGCCAGCACTGTCTTCCCGGCCAGGTCGAAATCCTGAATCTTGGGCAGCTTCGCTTCGCTCATGGATGTTTCTCCTTTATATTGCCGGAAGTATCCTAAATCATTCAAAGGCGGCCCCGCACCAGGGGCAGAATTTGAAATCGGCGCTGTTCAACTGCTCATGGCAGAGATTGCAGACCAGGGTCATTTCTTCGGCGCAATAGGGGCAATAAGTGAAACTTTTGAACAGGTGGCGCTGTTCCGGGGTCAATTCGGCTATTTTTTCAGAGCAGTCGGTTTCCTGGCAAATCTTGTCCACGCTGCTGGTCAGGGTTTCGCTCATTGTGGATGCCTCCAAAGCTCTTCGGGGCCTTAAGCCGCCCCCGAAGCCCAGGCCCCGAAGCCCAGGAATAATGTCAAGACGTAATTGGGTATTATACACCAGAAGCCAGACAAAGAAAAGTGCGCCGTGAGGACTTCGCCGGGCTGACGCATTGGGCGAACAAGCGATTGAAAAACCACAAGATATAGACAATTATAAAGAGTTGCCCTATGCTTTGTGTTCCAGCTTGGCACCAATTTCTGAGGCTGAGCCTCTTGACATTATTCAATTAGTGTTGAATAATTGCCCAATGGAAACAAAAACAGCCACTACTATCTTTGAAGCCCTCACTTCCGAAGCCCGTCTTTCCATTTTCCGGCTACTGGTCAAATACGCGCCGGACGGCCTGGTGGCCGGAGAGATCGCCCGGCTACTGGACATACCCAAGACCAATCTTTCCTTTCATCTGAAAACCATTGTCCATAGCGGGTTGGCCAACATGGAACGGGAAGGCCGTAACACACGATACCGGGCCAACATTCCCTTGATGTTGGAAACCATAGCTTACCTGACGGCAGAGTGCTGTTCCGGCCAGCCTGAGCAATGTCGGAAATTCCGGGCCGCAAGCAGGGTGGCACCGGAGTTCCTGCCTGCCTGTGGTGATGACAAGAAACCATAAACTGGAGGAAACCATATGAGCGCAACAGATAAAAACCCATCCAACGACCAAGTCAGAGAAACCGTGCGCGCCGGATACGCGGCCATAGCCACAGGACAGCGTTCCTGCTGCTGTTCAGGCGAGCGCAGCGGCCAAACGGACCCGGCCCGGCTGGCGAAGGCTGTGGGCTATGACGCTGAAACTTTGGCCAAACTCCCGGATGGCGCGAACATGGGCCTTTCCTGCGGCAATCCCGTAGCCATCGCGGCCTTACGGGAAGGCCAGACCGTGCTTGACCTCGGCAGCGGCGGCGGCTTTGACGTGTTCCAGGCGGGCGAAAAAGTGAAAGCCTCCGGCCGGGTCATCGGCATTGACATGACCCCGGAAATGCTGGCCAAAGCCCGTAAAAACAATGAGCAGTACAGGCAGCGCACCGGCCTGGACAACGTGGAATTCCGCCTTGGCGAGATAGAATACTTGCCCGTGCCGGACTCCAGCGTTGACGTGGTGCTTTCCAACTGCGTCATCAACCTTTCCCCGGACAAGCCTCAGGTCTGGCGCGAAATTTTTCGCATACTAAAGCCGGGTGGCAAAATTTCTATTTCAGACTTGGCTCTGTTGAAGCCCCTCCCCGACAATATTCGGGAAATGGCGGCGGCCTTGGTGGGCTGCGTGGCCGGGGCCGTGCTGGTGGAAGAAACCAGGGCCATGCTGGAACAGGCCGGCTTCAGGTCCATCGTCCTCACTCCTAAGCCTGACTATGTGCGGAATATGCAGGAATGGAATGACCCGCTATATAAACAAATTGCCGAAACCTTGCCGAAAGGCGTGGAAATAGCCGATTACGTTGTCAGCCTGTCCATTGAAGCCTGTAAATAGCGATCATTGCCTTTCTTTTCGGGAGGTGAGAAATGAGCATGAGGAGTGCCAGCGGAAGTGAAAAAATCGGCAAATTCGGTTACGCTTGTCAATCACCGAGAACCAAGCTGCTCACCGGGCTCTGCCCCCACTGTGGCCAGGAACTGGAGTTCTTCACGGTCGCCGAAATCAAGAATCAACGACATTGTTACCGCTGTAAGGGGAAATTCGACAGAGACAAGTTCCTCACAGATCTCGGTTTATCTATTTGAAGTCTCAGTTCGATTCCAGCCACCGGCCGAGAGAACGAGGTTCCATTTCCAGCCATTTCAAAGCATTTACAAACATCGGCCAAAGTGACTTCATAGAGTGTTACTGATATTTGCTTGACTGGCAACCCTAACAAAGTATAATATATCCTTAAATAAAAATCCTTACCGCAGCAAAGGGAGGCTCTATTCAATGGACAGAACTCCAACGATAAAAGAGTTGCGCTTGAAGTATGCGGACGTAATGAAAAATGAGGCCGCGACAATTGTATCCGAATGGAAAGAGCCGAACGACGATAAGGAATGCAACGAATCGGAGTATCTGGAACGCGCATTGGAAAATTCCAATGTGCTGAATGCTAAAATAGCGGAGGCGTTTAATGGCATCAAAAAGCCATTTACATGCTGGGCTGTCTCACCTAAAGCTGAATATATCTGACATCTCACCCAAATATATTAGACATCTGGTATATACTCTGCGCTTGCGGCGTCCCTCTCCAGAAATTCTTGCCTCAACAATGTATTTGCTTGAGTGCGCGTGTAACGGTAAAAAGCCCTAGCCACCCGTTCAGTAGTAACCCCCGTTTGATGGCGGCGCTCCATATGGAACAAAAAAAGGGCCAAGCTCCGGTCCGCCTGGTTTACGGGCTCCTGGTCCTGACCATGGCGGCCTGGGGGGGGACCTTCGTGGCCGCCCGGCTGGTGGCCCAGGAGAGCGGGCCCTTTTCCGCCGCCTTCTGGCGCTTCG
>Ga0082212_10005153_pt1 | contig 17918 bp, 16 predicted proteins | sample TergutNt197P3_FD_71548 | JGI IMG/M metagenome (GOLD analysis project Ga0082212, IMG submission 71548) | Neocapritermes taracua P3 segment gut microbial communities from Petit-Saut dam, French Guiana - Nt197 P3 | ecosystem: Host-associated > Arthropoda: Insects > Digestive system > Gut ...
GTCTATTACAAAACTTTGTATTTACTTTGCTGCGTATAAAATGATTTTTCCAAAGGAGCTAATTGGGGATTTCTATCCTTTGGCAAAGTCGAAAAGTAATAAAAGAGTTTTTAGAAGTCCCCTAATAACTAACAACTAATAACTAAAAAAAATGGACAGAAGAAATTTTTTGAAGACCACCGCTATTACTGCCGTTGCATCGACTGTGACGCCGGCAGGAAATTTACTGAAAGCAACGCCGGCTGCGTCAAAACAAGCCGGGAAAAAGAAAATCGGCATCCAACTTTACAGTTTGCGCGAAGATATGGCAAAAGCGCCCGACGCTACACTTGAAGCTGTTGCCAAGATCGGGTATAGCTTTATCGAGACGTATGGCTATGCCAATGGGAAATTCTTTGGCAAGACGCCGAAAGAATTTAGCAATCAACTAAACGGCTTAGGCATGAAAATGACAAGCTCGCATACGGGTTTCGGCGTGTACGCCAACGATACGACGCAAGAATGGGACGCCGTCAAGAAAAATATGGATGATACGCGCGAAGCAGGCAGTAAATGGATCGTGCAGGCAGGTTATCCGGGCGCAAGATACAACGAACTCGCCCAGGTAGAAAAATTGGCCGATACATTCAATCGCGTGGGCGAATTAGCTAAACAACATGGGCTGAAATTCGCTTACCACAATCACAGGGAAGAGTTTCGGGCAATCAGAAACCAGATTCCTTACCAGCGATATCTTGAATTGACGGATAAAGACCTTGTGTCGTTCCAGATGGATATCGGGCACGTAGCCAATGAGATGGCCGACTATCGCGCCTACCTGAAACTGTATCCCGGACGATTCGGTTGCCTGCATATTCGCGATACCGATGTGATCACTAAGATTGCTATCGAAATGGGACGCGGACATGTCGACCTCGAAACGGTTTATAATTTGTTTCCGTCGGCAGGCGTGGAAGACTATTATGTCGAACAGGAAGAATATAACTATGAACCGATTGAATCGTTAAAACGATGTTATGACTTTTTGGCGGTTGCGCCGTTTGTGAAATGGTAACGAGTGTTTGAGTTAAGAGTTAAGAGATATGAGAAAAATTTTTGTTTTTATGATTGGGTGCATAGCAGGATTTGCTGTGTATGCACAAGAGTTACAGGAGATTAAACTGAATGAACCGAACCGTACACGTGGTTCGGTTGTGATGAAAGCTTTTGCCGACAGACAGTCGGTGCGCGAGTATGACACAAAGGCGTTGAGTTTGCAGGATCTTTCGGATTTGCTTTGGGCAGCTAACGGCGTCAACCGGCCGGATGGTCGACGCACGGCGCCGACGGCTTCGAACAGACAAGAGATAGACGTATATGCCATTTTTGCAGAAGGAGCTTATTTTTATGATGCACAAGCGCATTCGCTGAAACCGGTAGCAAAAGGCGATTACCGCGGGTTAGTGGCCATGTCGCAGGAATTTGCCAAAACTGCGCCGGTAAGCTTGGTAATCGTAATGAACTTAGAAAAGATGGGAGACCCGGCAGCCGAACAAACGAAATTGATGGCTTCGGTCGATGCAGGTATTGTCTGTCAGAATATCAATCTGTTCTGTGCTGCAGTAGGGCTTTCTACCGTGCCGCGCGCCACAATGGACCGTGCCGAATTGCAAAAAGTATTGAAATTGAGCGCCACCCAAATGCCGATTATGAATAATCCGGTAGGATATAAGAAATAGATATTAGAGTTTAGAGTTTAGAGTTTAGTTGGGAACTTCTAAATTGAAAATTTAAACTAACTAAACTCTAAACTCAACTAATTAAACTCTAATGAATGATTAGGATGGCTATTTTTTTTGGTATGATGTTACTTGCCTACGTGGCAGGTAACATCTATATTTATATACGCGGACTGCAGGCCATTCAACATTTACCGCTTGCCGTCAGATGGGCTTTCAGTATATGTTTTTGGTTTGTCGCACTCTCGTTTGTGTTCGTATTTATCTTGCGAAACGCACATATCCATGTATCTGTTTCACATACCCTTTTTGATATTGGTACCGGCTGGCTAATCTTTACCCTATATATGGTGTTGTTGTTGGGATGTACGGATTTGATACATCTTTTCAACAAATCGTTCCATAACGGCTTCTTTGTCTCTTTGCTACTTACACTCTGTTTGTTAGCGTATGGATATGTGCGTTATCAACACCCTGTCGCGAAAGTTATCGACATAGTTATCAACAAAACGATGCCCGAACCTGCGACGTCGTTCAAGATCGTAGCGGTCAGCGATGTGCACCTTGGACTGGGTACCGTAAAGTCGAAATTGGCAAAATACGTGGAAATGATCAATAAACAGGAGCCTGATGTGATACTGGTTTGCGGCGATCTGATTGACAATAGCATCGTTCCTGTGATAGATCAGCAGATGCAAACCGAATTGTCGCAGCTAAAGGCGCGGTATGGCGTGTATATGGTTGCCGGTAACCATGAATATATCAGCGGCATTACGGATTGTCTGCGTTTTCTCGAACAGACGCCCATCTGTGTTTTGCGTGATTCGGTCGTTACGCTTCCGAATGGTGTTCAGATCGTCGGGCGCGACGACCGCAGCAACCGGTCGCGACAATCGCTCACCCGATTAATGCACAATGTCGATCGTGCCCGGCCTGTGATTGTGCTTGATCATCAACCTGTTGGAATTAAAGAGGTTGTAGAAGCGGGCGCCGACCTTCTGTTGTGCGGTCATACGCATAATGGGCAGGTATGGCCCTTAAACCTGTTGGTAAAAAGGATGTTCGACTTAGGCTATGGATACGAACAACGCCAGCAAACACATATCTATGTCACATCGGGTCTGTCGCTGTGGGGCCCCCCGTTTCGGATCGGCACACAGAGCGAAATGGCGGTCATTCATTTAGAGTTTAGATAGTAGAGTTTAGAGTTTAGTTAAATATAATTATTAATTAAGCGAGATTTCAATCAAAGGAAAAATGCATATAAACAATTAAACGTCAATCAAATAATATAGTATTTTTGATTCCAAACAACTAAACTCTAAACTCTACTAACTAAACTCTATAAATGCGTTTCTTCCTGCAAGCCATTTTCGGCCAACTGTTTCTTAATGCCTATATACTATGGTGGGGGTACCGGGTATTTCGTCCGAAAAGTGTGGGACGTCGACTCTTTGTTTGCTTTTTTGTGATTGAACTGTCGCTCTATTTTGTTGGCTTTTTCTTTTATAAAGACTTGGGTGACAGTCTTTTTATTCCTGTTATGACTATTTGCAATACATGGTATGTGGCTTCTATGTATATTGCTGCAGGGTTGTTGATCATTGATTTGGTTGGAATGGTTTGGGGGAAACGGCGTAGCGGGACGCTACGCCGAACAGGGTATTTTTGCTTTCTTGTTGTTTTTGTTGGAGGCTTGATGGTCAAGGGCTATCATGACGCCATGTATCCTGTTGTAAGGCACTTGGACATACATATCCCCAAAACGGCGGATGGCAAAGACAGCCTTACGATTGTACTGATGAGTGATTTGCATATCGGCGAAATTATAGGCAAGGAGCAGGTACAACGGTTGGTCACGCTGTGCAATGCCGAACAACCCGATATGATTGTGATAGCCGGTGATATGATGGATTATGAGTCGCGCTTTGCCGAAAAAGCGCAGATAGAAGAAGACCTGCAACAACTGAAAGCGCCCTTAGGGGTATACATAACACTTGGCAATCATGAATATCGCGCCAACAGATTTGCCAAAATAAGGTGGATAGAAAAGACCGGAGCGATATTGCTGGTAGATTCGGTGGTTATGCCCGACTCGACTTTTTACCTGATTGGCCGCGACGATGCCATTAACCTTGATCGCGCTGCATTGGAAACATTGATGCAGGGGGTGGATGTGAAAAAACCGGTCATTGTCGTAGAGCATCAGCCCGTATCTGCTGAGGATGTTGTTGATAACCAATGCGATTTGGGGTTATACGGACATACGCACAATGGACAGTATTGGCCTTTTCCGCTGTTGTTGAAACTTGCTTTGAAATATCCTTACGGTTATTATACGAAGGGCGTTTCGCATATTTATGTGTCGGCGGGAGTGGGCTTCGCCGGCCCTCCATTCCGGATCGGCACACGGTCGGAACTAGTCGTTTTACACTTGCGGTTTAATAATGGGGACTTTTAAAAACCATGTTTGTCCTGACTTCGACAATGCGTCACCCTAAAAATTCTCCCAGAAATTCGGGTCGAAAAACTGTCTGATAGATTTGTGTCTGGAGGTTATCAGCATCTGCTTAGTTACGGTTTCCCCACAGGCAGGTAATTTGATTTTCAAAGTCGTTATGGTTTTGGCTATACTCAAGACCTTATCTACTACAACAACGCTTGTGCTGCCTGACCGATTTTTCTTCTTGCGTATAAACATGGAGCAAAAATAAGGAAATTTAACCGCGTCACCCAAAATGGGTGACGCGATTTATCTTATAGTCTAATTATCTGATATATACAAAATGTTAAAAAATGTTTTGTCGAAGTCAGGGGACTTTTAAAAACCATGTTTGTAACGCATCCGTCATTGCGGGCATGACCCGCAATCTCCTGTAAACGAGGAGATGCTGAAAAAAGTTCAGCATGACGTTAAGAGATTAATTCGCAAGCGTTTGGCAGTAAAGGTCGGGGTCGGCCAATACGCTGAGCGCTTTTTCGAGTACAGGGTCATTTTTCAGACTCTCGATCGCTTCGCCACGCTGGAAATAATACCGTTTGACGATTTCGACCGATAACAGTTTGGTGATTTGCGCTTTAAATCGTTCGAGGTCTCTTTCCAAATCAGGCGATAATTTAGCTTCCATTTCAGCGAATAACGCTTGATTTTCTTCGAGATACCCTTCGAATTCGGCCACTTCCTTCAGGCTATTCAGCACTTTCCCACTTTGGCGGTCGTAGGTGAAATTTTTGTTGAGAAGAAATGTTTTAAATGATTCATAATCTTCGGCGGGAAACACAAATTCTTCGGCCGGAGGGATTGTCGGGTGGGCTTGCACCCATTCGGTTACATAGTCGAACAAGGTTATATCGGTAGCCAAATAATACAGCATGGTCGGGATTTTGGGTTCTTCCACTTCAAAATCAGGCTGTAATCCCCCTCCATCGCGTACCGGACGACCGTTTGTGGTATAAAAAACAGACGTCAGGCTATCGGGAATGGCATTGGCGCTGCCGTCTGTATTACGGCGCGAATAATCGATCTGTTGAATGCACCGTCCGCTCGGTATATAATATTTACTTGTTGTCACCTTTAACATCCCGTCAAAAGGCAGATTTCTCGTAGTTTGCACCAACCCTTTGCCAAACGAACGCTCTCCGACAATGACAGCCCTGTCCAAATCCTGTAAAGCGCCGCATAGTATTTCGGACGAAGAGGCTGATCCTCCATTAATTAAGACGGCAACAGGGATGATTGTATCAACAGGATTGAGCGAAGTGCGGTAAATGCGATCTCTTTGCGTGTTGCTGCCAAGCATGGACACGATTTCCCGTCCCTTGGGAACGAAAAGATTGGCTATCTGGACGGCAGCCTCCAATATACCGCCGGTGTTATTGCGCAGGTCGAGAATTAAGGAAGAGATTTGATGGTTTTGTTTCAGGTCTTCAAAAGCGGTTTTGACGGCTATGGCGGTTTTTTCGGAAAAACCATTTTGATAAATATAACCCGTCTTGTCGCCATACACTCCGTAATGGATAACCGGTTCGATATATACCTGCTTTCGGACTAATTCGAACCGGCGGGTGTTTTTTTCGCCGGGACGCTGTACGGTTATTGTCAGTTTGGTATTTGGTACGCCTTTCAGTAACTCGCTAACACGGCTGCTCGTAAACTTGGATACATCAATCGAATCAATTTTCAGAAAGATATCGCCGGCTTTCAATCCGGCTACTTGCGCAGGCATTCCTGCGTAAGGCTCAGAGATATAAACGCCTTCTTCGCGTTGACTTATAACGGCGCCAATCCCTCCATACTCACCTGTTGTTACGGTGTTGATCTTTTCTATTTCCTCTTCGGGAATATATTCCGTATAGGGATCCAATCCTCGCAACATCGCATTAATTCCACGCTTGACCATCTTGTCTACCTCAATCGAATCAACGTAAAACATTTCAACCTCTTTGACAATGGCATTGAAAATATCCAATTGTTTGCTGATCTCGAAATGTTGAGCGTCCTGGGCATACGACTTTTGACAGCACACACAAATAACCAACAAAAGAACAATTCCGACTTTAATTATTTTTGACATTTCCGATATTTTTTTAAAAACAATAAAAATTAATTCCCCATCTTGCCGTATCGCAAGCGCATGAAATACAATAAGAAAGATAGGCTGAAAGCCCTACAATCAATAGCACAGGGTATTGCCCTGTGAAATTTATGCCTACTCATTCATCGGGCTGAAAGCCTGTGATCAAAATTGTCGCGACAATTCAGGCTATCAGCGTGTTGCCCTATCCTATGATTACACCCTTACAGGGTGGGATAGTAGATGTTTCATTCCGTAGGGCGATACCCTACGCTTGTGATTTCCCCCTTTCAGGGGCAATGCATCAAATACTGCAAATCCGATGAACAGAAAGTGCAAAAGTAATGATTATATCAATATTTCATCCGTTTTTAACTTTATTTGACACCATCGATGGTCTGGAATTTGCGGGCCGATTGTTTCAATCACATGGCCGGCAAGCAACGAACCGATTTGGGCGGCTTGCTCCAACGTGGCGTTTTTGGTCAGGCCATACAAAAAACCGGCAGCAAAATTGTCGCCTGCGCCCGTTGTATCGACCGCTTGGCGTTCGAGTGCGGAGACGGCAATCACATTGTCGCGACTGCCTACTAACGCCCCTCTTTTTCCAATCGTAACGACCGATATTTCGACCTGTTCCGATATTTTTCGCACGGCCTGTTCGACATTCAGTCCCGTATAAGCCTCTGCTTCGTCTTTATTTGAAAACAGAATGTGTACATACTGCGGGATGATCTCAGACAGTAATCCTTTGAAGCCGTTGACAATATTAAAGTTCGATAAATCCAGCGCAATCTTTATGCCTGCTTTTCGGGCGCGTTGCAAGATGGGAAAGAATAAGGCTTCGTTCGAAATCAGGTATCCTTCGATATACAGACAATCGTACGGTTTGAGCATTTCGTCCGTGATCTCATTGTCCGACAAGGTAGCTGCCGGGCCAAGAAATGTAGCCATCGATCGTTCGCCGTCCGGCGATATCAAGACTGTACAACATCCGGAGATGCCTTCTGCCCGTATGATATGAGGCGTTACGCCTGCTTTGCGGATGGCATTTTCGTAGAAATCGCCAATTCTGTCTGTTCCGACTTTCCCGATATATCCTACTTTGGCGCCGAGACAGGCCATCGCCCGCATGGTGTTGCAAACAGAGCCTCCCGGCGCCTCGCTGCGGCTCAAACCGGCTTGTGCACGGTGAATTTTTCGCATTTGGCTTTCCTCGATCAAATCCATGGCGCCCTTTTGTATGCCTGTCTCTGTCAGTGTATTATCATCCTCCAATTGAAGGAGTACATCTAATAAAGCGTTTCCGATTCCTAAAATTTTCATTTGATACAATTATTTTTTCTACAAAGATATTGCATATTTGGAAAAAACGTACTAATTTTGCACCGCAATTGTGAATTTGGGATTGGGACCTCCCCCTGCCACCTCCAAAGGGGGATAGAGAAGAGACCTCCCCCCAGCCCCCTCCAGAGGGGGATAAATTCGTAATTGATTTTATTCTTCCTTAGCTCAGTTGGTTAGAGCATCTGACTGTTAATCAGAGGGTCCTTGGTTCAAGTCCAAGAGGAAGAGCAGAAGATAATGCTACTATTCTAATAATCAGATTGGTAGCATTTTTCTTTTGTGATTTTGCACCACATTTGCACCACAAGTGCAAAAAAACACCTTAAAAATCGCTTTTTTCTAAATACTATTACCGTTTAAAATACAACTTTTTTTTCGGTATTTATTCAACGGAAAAATAAACATTTTTTTCAAAAGGCAGAGAATTTAATTACCTCTTTTAGTTTTTTTGTTTGGGCTTTGCCTGTAATATTCCTTTTCGGATTATGACATTGCTATTTTCGTATGGTTTGTTCAGTGACAATCCAAAATTTCGTAAAGAACCAAATCGAATACCTATATCTTCTTTTCCGAAAAATTCAAAAATGTTTGCCATACTGCCAAAATAAAGGTGGGTATCGGTTTCTTTCAGGTAGAGGTGTATTACCGTCCTTTCCTGTTTTGATTGCTTTTCTATGTGTTGAAAGAGTGCGGTTGCGCCATCGGCAAATGGCACACGGTTAAGCACAAAGTCCAAAATCACATTTGTGTCAATCAGTACTCTCATCAGGAGTACTTTTGTTTTAGACATTCGTGCTTGATGCGGTCAAGTTCTTCGTCAGATACGTGTTCCATACCTTTTACACAACCCCGCCACTTGCTTATAAAATCACTTGCAGAGAAACTGCTTTTTTCTGTCGAATTACGGTTGGCAGGCACGATAAAAACCTCAACATCTGTATTGTACAAATGCGAATTAAAAGGCAAAGTTATAATTCCTGCATCCGAAACTCTTGTGAGAAATTTGTAGGCGTTCATATTTTTTCTTTTTTCTGCTCACAAAGATAATGATTTCCTGCAAATATATTGTAATATTTTCCCCGAAACAATAAAATCTCTGATTGAATGAAACTAAAAATCAAAAAAGAAGAAAAACGCTGCTGCCGCCCATTCACGCTTTATTCCTTTTGCCGTGCCGTTTTGGGCATTGCTTCGGTCATAGACAATTCCATTTTGCATTTTTCCGATTTGGGCGTTGCTGCTGTTGCGTATAACACCGTTAGCATCAATCCTGCCGATTTGTGCGTTGCTGCGGTCTCGGAGTATGCCATCGGATTGCGCATTGCCCACTTGTTGAAAAACCAACAGGAACAATATAAGGATAAATTTAATGCTTATTTTTGAAACCATACATAAACAGACATAATTGGAATGATAGGTGCCAAAAGATTATTACTCAATACGTGTAAAACGATAAGTAGGTTTACCTTCTATTATACAGTCTTCAATCGATCTGCCCCAAGGCGTATAAGCATTTCCATTAAGATCCACGTAATGAGTTGAACCCCACGACGGATTAGTACGACTTCCACTTCCGCCATACTGTGCAAAAATATTAATCCATTTATAAACGATGTCATGTTTAGATTTACTTTCGTATCTCCAAAAACCACCTATACTTTTACTGCCATCTTGTTTGGTCTCAAGGAGTGTCCCATCTTTAAAAAGCGTTAGTTCGTACTGTGTTCCATCAATATTGGTTTTCCATTTCCCAGGTCCAAACTGGTTGATGTTAGTCTTGCTATCACTACTGCTTTTACTGATTGAAGTAGTATTTGAGGTTGAAGTAGAATTAGCTTCTGCTTTTCTTCTTGCTTCTTCTGCCGCTTTTGCCTCTGCATTTGCCTGTTTCAACGCTTCGGCTTCGGCTTTCTTCAATGCTGCCTCTGCTGCCTTTGCATCGGCTTCGGCTTTTTTCCTTGCTGTTTCTGCTGCTTTTGCTTCTGCTTTAGCATCTGCCTCTGCTTTTTTCTTTGCCTCTGCCTCTGCCTTTTGTTTTGCGTCTTCTGTTTTGGCATTAGCAAGAAGGTTTTGCGCCTCTGAAAATATAACATCTTGTTGTTCAATCTTTTCAAGGTATCCTATCGCACTACTGTAATTACCTTTGGCAATACTGTTTTTCGCCATAGTCATACGTTCTTCCGAAGTATAAGGAGGTGTAACAATAGCAGCAATAATAAGAACGACCACCGAAGATAATACCCACCACCCTAACACTTTTAACCGTGTTGGTTTATTGCTCCATCGAATAATCAGGGCAGGTTTTACAAGTCCGAGTAACATCACAAAAAAAAGAGCAAAGAATAATAATATTAAAATCGTTACCATATTTAAAAATTTTTTGAATTAGAACTTATAAATCAAAAAAAGAAGAAAAACGCTGCTGCCGCCCATTCCTGCTTTATTCCTTTTGCCGTGCCGATTTGGGCATTGCTTCGGTCATAGACAATTCCATTTTGTATTTTTCCTATTTGAGCATTGCTTGCATCCCTCACTTTGCCATCACTGTCTATACTACCGATTTGGGCATTACTTGCGTTTCGCACTTTGCCATCACTATCTAATTTTCCTATTTGTGCATTGCTGCTGTTGCGTATAACACCGTTAGCATCAATCCTGCCGATTTGTGCGTTGCTGCTGTTGCGTACAATTCCATCGGGCTGTATCCTGCCAATCAATGCGTTTGATCTGTTTCGCAAATCCTGTCCTTCTGCCGTTGGCATTGCAGTGAGGGTGAAAAATAAAAGAAAAGCGATAGGGGTTAAGGCGAACACTTTTTGACCGCAATTCATTGTATATGTATCTTTATAAGACATTTCAATAATAATCAAGTTTGCCCGTCAGTCAATTTTTTTATACCCGTCTAATGAATTTTCTTTTATTGTCATAGTTTTATGATATTCAGTTTCCTCACAATCCTCACAATCAAGGCATACCGTTGTACCATTCAATTGTACCGCATTTCCTTGAATTGTATATGTCCCATTTGTGCTACAATCGTCACCCGTAGAGAAAGTACCGTCTGCTTCAAAAGTAATTTCATGATCAGTTTCACCGTTTAACCAATCGCCGACAATCCATGAAACGTTGGCGGCTCTATCGACTAAATCTGTTCTTCTGACAGAAGTAGTTACGGAAGCTGAAGATGCAACTGAGCGAACCGACAAACCACTACTTTTCCTGCGAGTATTATTGTACATTCCGTCTTTGCTTAAGTTTAAGTGGAATGCTTGTTCATCGTCCTTCTGCGTACTACTCCAATAGAAGCCTCCTGTGCCTTCATAGTTAAGCTCGCCATCACGGTAGAAACGCTGGCCTACCGCAGGCAGGAAAATAGAGTTACCGGTAGCCTTATCGGTAAATTTTCTGCCCGTTACGCCATTTTGGGTAGTCCATTCGCTATTTACTTTATTAGTATCAAGTAGTTTGTCAAATTCCTCGGAAGTAGGTACACGCCATCCGGCAGGACTGGGGTCAGTGGCTTTTTCCCAAATAGTACTGGATGATCCATAGTTAGACCAACCATTATAACGAACGCCGGTCGCCGGGTATGCATAGCTTTTGTCCCATTGGTAAAACATACCTGCATCTTCAGGATTGGCAGCAAATCTTTTAGGTTCACCCATATTGCCTGTTGCCACATTACTGGTTGCCCATCTTACGCCATTAATGACTACGCCTTGTTCGGAAGTTGTTTTTGTTGAAGTTGGGAGGGATGTACTTTGATTTGTTGTAGCAGGAACGTCTGCTGTGTTTTTTGAAATGCGGGAAAAATTTTTCCAAGGGGCAGCATTCTGGTAGAGTTCAATGCGGCTTGTACTTGGCACATACAATGTAGCAGTGCGTACATTACCAAAAGCATTCGTTGCAAACGGCGGAGTAGTTCTCATGCAAATTACAGTGGTTAAGCTTGTGCAACCCTCAAACGCATATTCGCCTATGGAGGTAACGCTACTTGGAATTGTTATGGAGGTTAAGCCTGTGCAACCACTAAACGCCCCACGTCCAATGCTTGTAATATTGTTTGGAAGGGTTATTGTCGTTAAGCTTGTGCAACCTTTAAAATCAGAACCCCCAGTACTTGTAAGGCCGCTGCCAAAATTTACAGAGGTTAAGCCTGTGCAATTTAAAAATGCACCATTAATTTCTTTAACACCGTTGCCAATAATCGCAGAGGTTAAACCTGTGCAACCCTCAAACACATTGGCATACATTTCAAAAACGTTGTTTGGAATGGTTATTGTGGTTAAACCCATGCAATTCTTAAAAGCTCTGGCGTGCAATGTCGTAACGCTGTTTGGAATAGTAACAGAGGTTAAGCCTGTGCAATTCTCGAATGCACTGCCGCCAATGCTTGTAACAGTGTTTGGAATGGTGATGGAAGTTAAGCCTGTGCAACCCTCAAACGCACTTCCACCAATACTTGTGACACTGTTTGGAATAGTAACAGAGGTTAAGCCTCTACAATTCTGAAACGCATTGAGGCCAATGTTTGTAACACCGTTGCTAATGTTTACGGAGGTTATGCTATTACGAACAGAATGCCACGCCCACTGTGTTGGAGCTAAACTTGCCATTTCCCCTGTTCCGTTAATGGTAAGCACACCATCACTTAAGGTGGCAGTAACTCTTGATGTAACTGGACCTGATAATGAAACTGGGCCGCCAATATTCCACGTTTGAGCAAAAACGCTAAAGCCTCCCATTACCAATGCGACTGCTATAGTCGCCATTAAAAAAACACTTTTTTTCATTGTCTTATATATTAAAGTCAGACATTTTTTTATTTTTTTTCAAGTTCCGTATCATATTTCATGCTATTTTTTGACTGAACGAACTGAACGACCGTATGTACGGCTCCCGCCATTGTTTCTTATGGCACTGTTGGTGCCGAAAACCATGTACTGCAAGAGATCGCTGAACCTCGAACTACTCCAATAACAGCCGCGCCTGCCAGCATAGTCAAGCGTACCGTCGCTTTCTTCGCGTTCGCCTACCGCAGGCAGGAAAATAGAGTTTCCGGTAGATTTATCGGTAAATTTTCTGCCCGTTACTCCATTTTGGGTAGCCCATTCACTTCTTACTTTTGTGGTATCGAGCAGTCGGTTAATATGTCCATTATCAGGTACACGCCATCCGGCAGGGCTGGGATCATTGGCTTCCAACCAAAAATCAACGCGGTAGTTGCTGGTACTTGTATCCCAATAGGATAGTTTTTCACCAGTCGTTGGGTATTCGTATTTTCTATTCCACTGATAAAACTTACCTGCATCTTCAGGTTTGGCAGCAAATGTACCGGGTGCATCCACATTGCAATTTGCCCATCTTACGCCATTAATAACTACGCCTTGTTCGACTGCCTCCTGTGCATAAGCACCTATAAGGCTAACCATCACTAATGCGACTGCTAAGGTCGCTTTTCTAAAAATTTTTCTTTTCATTTTCTTACTAATTTATTGGTAAACATATTTTTATTGTTAAATTTTCTCGGTTTGAGGGATAATAAAAAAGCGGACTTACATCATCCGCTTTCGAGGTTTACCACAACCTTTGTCCCAAATAAGCAAGCCCGCAACCACACGAGCGTTACAATATTCTTGGGACTTCTTCTGTGGTAATTCCGAAAGCCTGAATATAGCAAACGCTATTTTATGATGTCCTTTGTGCCTTTCAGCACCGTTTTTTCTCTATCTCATAAGCACTTGTTCTATTAATATCGTACAAAGATACGAAATATTTTAAAACAAGTATAATGTTATAATTTTTTCTTAAACCCTGAATAAAAACTTTGTAAAAACCATCTGAAAAAATGCTCGGGCCTGAATAAGGATAATCATAAATAAAGGGAGTAACTTCTTTTCCCTTTTTATCAATAAATCCCCATTTCCAAGTATCTTTATTTTTAACACTGGCTACAAAGATGCTCAATCTCCAAGTCTGATATTTATGCCGCCAAAGACTGTAATGCCCGGCATCGGGTATTCGTATACGATTTCATACGTTTTTCCGGTGAGGTTTTCGCCTTTAATAAATACGTCCATCCATTTCAGCGGGCGCCATGATACACGCGCATTCAGCAGTCCGTAATTTGAAGTAACGGCCGGCTCCGGGGTTTCTTCCAGTTTCATGTACAGTTCGCGGATGTACTGGTAATTAGCGCTCAATGTCCATTTATTCAACCGGTAACTGACTGCCATGTACGCCTGTTGCCCGGGGGCGTTCAACACAGGTTTTTTCATGTTCAGATAGGAATAATTGCCCTTGATGTCAAGATTTCTCAAAATATGCCACCGTACCGACAGTTCAATACCCTTATTATTAAAATTGCCTGCGTTCAGGTTTTTGGGACTTCCGTTCACCATTTGGGTCATGATCAGATTACTTCCGTCGGCAATAAAACCGGTCAGTTCGGCAGTCACGGCGCCATCCCCCAGTACCTGCTCCGCAGAAAGTTCGTAATTAACCATACGTTCGGGCGTCAAATCGGGATTTTGAGGCGGAAACATGTACATCTCGCGGATGGTCGGACTGCGGAAGCCTTTGGAAACAGATGTTTTAAATACGGTATGCTGCAATGGACGGTAGGCTAATCCAGCCTGCGGTATCCATTCGGCGCCGAATTTTTCATTATTATCTAAACGAAGACCTGCATTCAAAGTCAATTTCTCGAACAGGGTCTGTTGCATAATCACATAACAGCCTATCTCGTACAGAAACGTCTTTTTCAGCAAGTCGGCATTAGGCGTGCCGTCTGTAAAGCTGTTCCACGCCCGACCCCCGAAATGCTTGTAATCAATGCCGGCAGTTATCCTGTTTCCTGTGAAAGGGCGGAATGACTGATAAAAAGTGATGCCGTAATTATGATCGTCAGACCGGAAAAAATAATTCTTTGGCATTCCGCCTTCGGTATAACCGTCATTGATTTGATGATCGCCGAAATTATAAAACAATTTGAATGCTCCGTCCAACTTTTCATGCCGGTTTTCTACCGTCACCGATGTTACGCCCCGAATGATGTCGGCAACATTGTCGAACATGGGTCGCGAAACGGTTCCCGGATTTTGCGCTTCGAAAGAAGCAAGACTCATGTCGCCCCACACTCGGAAATGACTGTTCACCCTGTATGCCATTTTGGCATAACCGTTGGTGATGGCAAAATCGGAATTTGGACGGTGTCCATCGGTTCGGTCGTGATTGACAGAGAGGTATCCGCTGAATCTGTCCCTGTTCATTCCACCGTTAACCATGTATTTCTGCGTATTGTACGAACCGTACATGATCCGTCCGTTCGCGCTCCAACCCTCCTTATCCTGCTTGCGCGTGATGATATTGACCACGCCGCCCATGGCATTCGATCCATAAAGAATGGATGCCGGTCCGCGTATCACCTCCACTTTTTCCACGTCGGACGCCACGTATGCGTCGGGCAGGTGATGTCCCATGATACCCATGTATTGCGGATGTCCGTCGATAAGCACCAGCAATTCGGTGGTAGGACTTCCGCCCACGCCGCGCAAACTGATACCGCCTGTTCCGCCCGTAGCCACGCCAAATCCCGTTACGCCGCGCTGTGTTACAAACATACCCGGCACATGTTCGGTCAGCGCCGGCAACAGCGCCGATTCGCTGCTTTCCTCTATCTCTTCGCGACTTAAAACCGAGATTGTCATCGGAACATTGCTTCGACTTACCGAAACGCGCGTGGCGGTCACCACCACCTCGTCAATACTTATGCTCACAGTATCCTTTTCCTGTGCAGCAGTTGCAAGGGACATGAAAAATATAAAAACTGACGCCATCAAAACAATTCTTTTTGTCATATTTTTATGGATTGAATTATTGCAGTATTATGAATATTAAAAATCGTGTTACTGTATGGTTAAAAAAAATATCAGTCAATTGCTTCATCGCTACGGGTCATCACTAATTTACCGTGCATCATTCCTTTCAGGGAAATCAACTGGTCGGATAATTTCGTCAAGCGGTAAGCGAGACCTTTCACGGCGATAATTTCCATACAAATATCGCGTGATAGGTGATAATGCTGTACTGCCAGTATTTCCTTAAAATACGCATGCTGAATGTCGGCAATTTTATTTCCTATCTCACGCTTATTCTGGTCGTACACCAGCGTGATGGCGCCTGCAACCTGATTGTTGCATTGCCATTTCTTTTCTACCAGATTCCGTTCAATCAGTTGCCTGATAGCCTGCGAGCGGTTCGGAAAGTTATTTTCCAACACGTATTTATCCAGCGCTTCAAGCAATTCGTGCTCCAAAGAGACTCCAAAACGAGTTACAGCCATAGTGTTACTAAATTATCGGTTCGTGGCACAAAGGTATGAATAATATTTTAAATCAGAAAATTTCAGTTCGCATAAAGTGAATTTATTTTGTATTGCTATCTACTTGTACTATCTTTGTCCGTGCATACTTGTTGCCGGCAGCAAGTCGTTTTACCTGATTATTAACAGTTAAAATATATGAACATGAAAAAAATGAACGGATTATTATGTGCTATTTATTTATCGGTCAGTCTTTTATCCTGCCAAAGCAATACGCCTGTAAAAGTGCTGTTTATTACCGGCGGGCATGATTATGATAAGGAAAATTTTGACGTGATGCTCGGTAAGCTGCCGATTGTTTACGACCATGTTGAACATCCCGATGCGCACGGAATGTTGAAATCGGAAAAGATTGATAAATACGAAGTTATCCTGCTGTACGATATGCCCAAAGAAATATCTGCGGAGGCGCAGCGGGATCTTATCGCCATGCTTCAGAACGGCAAGGGGCTGGTTGTCCTTCATCATGCTTTTTGCAGTTATGATGACTGGCCGGAATTTACCCGGATTGTCGGCGGTCGATACCATCATTTTCCATGGACAAAGGATGGGGTCGTACAAAAACCATCCAACTATACGCACGATGCGATGCTGAAAGTTCGTGTGGAAGATAATAATCATCCGATTACAAAAGGAATATCCGATTTTGAAATTATTGACGAGGGTTATGGGAACACGGAAATCCGTTATGACGTTCACCCTGTGCTTTCGACCGATTCGCCTGCAAGCAGCCCGCTCGTATGCTGGACAAATATTTACGGCAAATCGCGGGTTGTTGCACTGACGTTGGGACATGACAGGCAGGCATGGGAAAATCCCTCTTTTATTAAGGTATTGTCGCAGGCGATTGAATGGGCGAAAAAAGCAGAAAGCGCAAACGACGCCGACGACCGCAATATTGAGGACAGAATTGCAAAACCCCTGCCTCGCAGCACACCGCAGGCTCAAAATATGTCCAGGAGAGGCATTTCCGGCTATTTATCGGCCATTAAAGAGAAAGAGCAGGACATACATAGCCTGATGATCCTCCGGCATGGGAAAGTGATCTCCGAACAATGGTTTGGCGACCATGCGCCCGACAAACTTCATGCGTTGTGGTCGGTGAGCAAAACGTATACTGCTACCGCCATCGGCTTTGCAGTAAGCGAAAACAAACTGAAAGTGACCGACAGGGTGATTTCCTTTTTTCCGGAAAAACTTCCTGAAACGGTAAGTCAGAACCTGCAATCACTGGAAATACGACATTTGCTCACCATGTCTGTCGCGAATGACGAAAGGGCCGTAAATCAGGCGCGACGCACAGAGACCGATTGGGTAAAGGCTTTCCTTTCGGTACCTTTCTACCAAAAGCCCGGAACAGAATTTCAATATAACAGCATGGCTACCTTCATGCTCTCGGCCATTATCCAGAAAGTGACGGGCGAAAAATTGCTTGATTACCTTACGCCGCGCCTTTTCGAGCCATTAGGTATTACCGGCGTCACATGGGATGAAAACCCGCAGGGCATTAACATCGGCGGCTGGGGGCTTAGCGTCAAAACAGAAGACATGGCCAAACTGGGACAGTTCATTTTACAGAAAGGGAAATGGAACGGCGTGCAACTGCTGCCCGAATCGTGGATTGAAGAGGCCACCACTTCACATATCGCTTCCTTACCGGCGGGAACTAAGCGCGAAGATTTGAAAATGAAACCCGAAGACAGCGACTGGCTGCAGGGCTACGGATACCAGATGTGGCGATGCCGGCACAACGGCGTCCGCGCCGACGGCGCTAACGGACAGTATATCATCATCCTGCCCGAAAAAGACGCCGTGATTGTCGTTACCGCGAATGTTTCCGACATGCAGGCCGAAATAAACCTGATATGGGAGCATTTATTACCCGCATTCGAATAA
>Ga0082212_10005154_pt1 | contig 17913 bp, 12 predicted proteins | sample TergutNt197P3_FD_71548 | JGI IMG/M metagenome (GOLD analysis project Ga0082212, IMG submission 71548) | Neocapritermes taracua P3 segment gut microbial communities from Petit-Saut dam, French Guiana - Nt197 P3 | ecosystem: Host-associated > Arthropoda: Insects > Digestive system > Gut ...
GGTTCGGATACCGGCGAGATACTCACCGTCACCGGCGGACCCGCGGCGGCCACCCTCGATTACTACACACTGATGCTGGACGTTGACGGCGACGGATCGATAGACGTCACCGTGGGAGGATTCACCGATACAGTCTCTGTGCCAAAGAGGTACACCTTCAAGGCAGGCACGATGGTGGCACTCGAAGCTATACCCGACACCGCTGACTGGAGATTCACCCAGTGGCGGTCTGTCGGCGGCTTACCTGTACCGTTCGCTCCGTTGTCTGAAACGAACACCTTCGCCATGGGCGGCAGCTATGACCTCACCGCCGTGTTCAGCACCGGTCCCGCTCCTCTGAGGAATTACTACATAACCGCAACATCCGACGGCATGACCAGTATCTCTCCCAAAGGCACCATAACGTTACCCGAAGGAGGAGGGCAGACCTTTACATTCTCTGCCAATGCAGGACTATACATCGGAGCAGTGATAGTCGACGGAATGGAACTGTCATGGACTGAGGTGGAGCTCGGATACTATGCCTTCCCCGGCGTGGTGTCCAACCATACCATACAGGTGATCGGCAGCCTCACCCCCAGGACGGACGTTACTTTGAGGATCGATGTGGTGGAAGGAGAAGGGTATGCCCAATACAGCATAAACGGAGCCGCCTTCCAGGAATATTCCATGGTGGTCTCTCTTCCCGATCATGCCGACGTAATGGTCAGAGCGTTCGCCGAGGACGGATACACTTTCAAAGAATGGAGGGACGGCGGCGGCATACACAGGACATCAGAGTATGAAATGTATGATCTGACGGCGTCCGTACAACTCGAGCTCTACTTCACAGACGGGAGCGGTTCGGGCTCGGACGACAACGGTATGTTGTGGTGGATCATCGCGGCGATACTGCTGTTGATAATAGTCGGCCTGCTGCTGTGGTTCATCCTCTTCTACAGGAGGACGTATGAGGTGGTCGAAGTGATAGGTGCGGTCATGAACGAGAAGGACAGAGCCCGCAGGAAGAAGGCGTACACCTTCTCTCTGGAAGGCGCATCCGGTACCGTGGCCTACCATGTCGGAGAGGACGGACAGTGGAAGACACTGCTTCCCAACCCGGACGGGTCCTACACCATACCCAGAGGGGAGATAACAGAGAAGGTGATGATAGAACACCGTTGACCCAACCAACCCCCCTTTAAACTTCTTTTCAATCTTTCTTTTCTATGGGGAAGTTCAAGGCGAATTTTGTGTTCGGAGAGAAAGCCGCCACCGAAACCGCCGGCCTGCCGGAGTCGGTCATTGCACCTACCTATGAAGTGTAGGCGTTGCAATTTTGCAACGTTTTCAACACCGACTTTGCAATGTTTTCAACACCGACTTTGCAATGTTTTCAACACCGACTTTGCAATAGACACAACCACATTTAGGCAATATTTCAAACAAAGGCCGCCCATCGAAGAACAAAAAATGTCATTTTTTTCCGAGAATGGAGTTTTCCGCCGAGTTCAAAAGATATTCTTTTCCCTTATCCATGATCTCTATGAATCTTTCCGGATCATATGAAAGGGATGCTTCCTTCACTTCTCTCACGGCCTTCTCGAAAACGTCCCACATGATCTCGGCATTATCGTTCAGACGCTGTATCTCATGATACAGCGGAGCATTCTCTTCCGATACCGGGATGCAGGTGCTCAGGCATTTTCTGAAAGTGGTCGAAGCTATTCCTTTCAGTTCATCGAAGGGTATGCCGCTCTCTCTGAGGGCGGTGAAGAATACGATGTTCGAAGCATGCGCGAACGCAAGAACGTAAGCCATTAGCTCGTCGTGCCTCTCAACGCTTGTGAATATTATGTTGGATCCTTCGCTGTCGAAGAGCTCCGCGGCCTCGTCCACCGCCTCCCTGCAACCGCAGTCGCAGACCACCACGTTCCTGCCCAGCATGGATATGGCGGAAGGGCCGAACATATGGTGGACCGAACACACCTTCCTGCGCTCGGCCATTCTTTTGAGGTCTTCGGAGAAAGGGGATTTTACTGACGAGATGTCAAAGATCAACGCATCCTCCTTACAGACGGAGTCCGCTTCTTTCAGAACTGTTCCGACGGTCGATATCGGTACTGAGATAATGACGATGTCCGAGTCCTTCGCATCCTCCATGCGGCCGACGGAACGGCTGACGATGTTCACTTCGGCCCCCATGTCTCTGAAATACCTCTGCATCCACTTTCCCATACCTCCCGTGCCGCCGATGATGGTGACCTTCTTTTCGCATCTTTTCGTCTGCAGCGAGGACTGGAGCTCCACCGAACTCTCGATGAGGATCCTGCATATCGATTCCGAGACATCTTGAGGGAGGGAGGAGTTCTCTGCCATCATGCGGTATCTTTCGATGACCTTTTTCTCAACCTCCATGTTCCTGAGAGGGATACCCAGTTCGTTCTTCAGAATGCCTATCTCCTTTGCGGCATCGTTGCGCCGGATCATCAGCTCCACTATAAGGAAATCCATCTCTTCGATCTTTTCTCTGAGCCGATTTATTTCCTTCATTCCTTCTCACTCTCCCTCATTCAGGCCGCGGGGGCCTCAGTTCTCTTTTATCTTCTCCTCCACCGCCATCCCGAAGTGCCTTCCGCCGGAAGTGAGGTGCACCATGACCTCATCTCCCTTCTTGAGCTCGCTGACGGAAACAGAACCGCCGGGAGTGACGAGCTTGACCGTTTCCGCATTCTGAAGTATTGTTGTGTACTCGCTGCCGCCGTGGGATACGGTGACCATGAGCATCGGCCGAACCTCCGCCTTGCATCTTCCGATCGATGCTGTCTTGGAGACGCCCTCCCTGCTTATGATGAGCACATCGTCCCCAGCGTGCAGTTCGGAAAGATATCTCGTTTTTCCCTCCGGCACCATGATATAGGCGTGAACCGCGCCTGCGTTCACCCGGAACGGCCGCGCCGCCACGTACCCGTTATCCTCGCTCTCCGATTGGACAAGGAAAAGGCATGAGGACTGCGACCCGATGAGCATGCCCTCGCCGGGCACCATCGCCGAGCATGTGTCGATGCAGATGCGGTCGCCTGTCTGTATGTTCTTAATTCCGATGACCTTCACCGCGGTCAGGTCGATCCCAGGCGCGGTCTTCGCGTTCTCAATGATGTTCTTAATGTCATCTGGGTCATCCGCCTCGACAACGATCCCGTCAGTACCTTTCTCAAGGATGTTCCTGCACAGCTCAGCATCGGCGGAGGATGAAACGCATGCCATCACCTTTGTTCTTCCCGCGGATGCGGCGATGAGATTCTCGTACGGTATGACTGACCAGTTCCCTGTCGAAACGACGATCGTTCCCTCTTTGCCGCAGAGGCCCATGGCCTCCGTCTGCTCTTCCGGGGACGTGATCCGGACGATCCTGCCGCTGATGTCTCCCGACAGAATACCTCCGCCGTTGAAGATAAGCCTGACCTTTCCCAGTGATGAGAACCCTTCGTCCCCCGGGCGGACTATGAACGTGTCGATCCCGCTCTCAAGCCCTGATATCAGCATCTTCTTTCTTTCATCGGCGTCATCGGGGACGTCAGCTCTCATCCATATCTCTTTCATGCTAATCACTTTAGGAGTTTCGAAGCCTCTTCCACGGTCATCCCTCTCAGGACGATTCCCGAGATAGCTTCGGTCATTGCTTTGGGATTCTTGTGCTGGAATATGTTCCTTCCGATGGAGACCCCCTTTCCTCCGGCCTCAATGGAATCGTGCACCATGTTCAGAATATCTATGTCTGAACTCATCTTCGGGCCTCCCGCAATGAGCACCGGCGCCAAAGCACCCTTCACAACGGTCCTGAATGAATCTATATCTCCGGTGTAACTGACCTTGATGAGGTCCGCACCCAACTCCATGGCGGCCCGCGCACAATGTGCAACCGCGGCAGGGTCGTACTGATCCTTGACGGTCGGCCCCCGGGCGTATGCCATCACCAGAAGAGGCATGCCCCATTCGGCGCAGTCCTTCGACACTTTTCCGAAATCGGACAGCATCTGCGGTTCGCTCTCGGCACCGAGGTTCACATGAATGGAAACAGCGTCCGCACCGAGCTTGAGGGCCTCTTCCACATTCGATACCAACACTTTGGAATCCGAAGTGGAGCCTATGTTCGTGGATGCGGAGAGATGAAGTATCAAACCGACGTCTCCGCCTGCGGTCCTGTGCCCGTACGGTATGAGACCTTTCTGCATGAGAACGGCGGTCGCTCCGCCTTCGCTCACCGCGTTCACTGTGCTCTTCATATCTATCAGGCCGCCGATGGGACCTATCGATATACCATGGTCCATCGGTACGATCACTGCATTTCCCGTCTCTCTGTTGATTATTCTTTCCATGCGGATGTTCTTTCCGAACATTTTCTCATCACCGTGCTACGTGCTAACACGTAACATACTATATCAATTCTTCTGTCATTTTTGTTGTGAAAAAGAGGAAAGGGGTTTAAAACGCTCCCGTCGAGTGATGAAGGGGCCATGCGGACCGCTCCATCACAATTCTATCGCGGCAGAAAGGCCAGAAAGGCATTTTTCCGAATATGATTATATCAGATGAACACCTTTCTTCATTATGGAGAAGATATACAAGCCTGAAATTGGATGGGTCTTCTGGGCGCATCTGATCCTGATTTTGCTCGTGATAAGTCCATTGTTGATGATATGGACGCTGATGAAGACGACGGGAGGGATACCGATCCCCATACTGATCATCCTCATCCTGGTGGTGGTGATGTCCTTGCTGGTCGTGGCAAAGACCCTTTACACCATGGACGACGAGAAGCTGACAGTGAAAGGCGTATTCAAGACACGCGAGATACCTTACGAAACGGTGACCAAGATAATCAGCACCAATAAGGGTCTGGAGTTGGGAGAGGGATTGCTCGTTCTCTCACCGGACAGGATACGCATTCTCTTCGGAGAAGAGGGCAAAGCTGCCATGTCCCCGAGAGAGAAGCCTGACGCACTCAGCACCCTGAGATCCAAATGCCCCAACGCGGAATACGAAGAGGACCTCAAGGCCGTAAAGGCCAAGGAGGAAGAAGCCGCGGCGCAGGAAAGCGAACCCGAAGAGGGGTCCGAAGAGGGATCTGAAGAGTGAAAGGAAGAAAAAAGGACATGCCTAAGCGGACATGGCTCAAAGGAACATGAGAGAATAAGGTAGTCCCGGGCGGATTCGAACCACCGTCGCCGGCTCCAAAGGCCGGCATGATTGACCACTACACCACGGGACTGCGGCCCTCTCTATTTGTTTCGATTATATAACGTTCATTCCAAACGCGGGGCGGACCCCGCATCTTTCATTACTTTTCCGATGAGATATGTGGGTTCGCATCCCGTTATCTCCGTCTCGATGAAAGTTCCCACCGGAAGGCGGGAAGGAACCGCAACGGGGCGGTAGTTACGCGTCCTTGCGATCATGGTCCCTTCTTTTCCCGCCTCCGTGATCAGCGCGTTCTCGACCCTTCCGACCATCTTGGCGTTGTTCTCATATTCCACAGCGTTCTTCATTTCGGTGAGCTCGGCAGATCTGTCCTTCGAGACACGCCCGTGGACCGCCGCCATCGATGCCGCCTCGGTCCCCGGCCGGGGGGAGAACCTAGTTATGTTGACCGTGTCCGCCCCCAGTCTTCTGATGAGATCAAGGCTTTTTTTATGATCGTCATCCGTCTCGCCCGGGAACCCCGATATCAGATCCGTGGATATGCTGATCTCCGGATATCTGGAACGTGCCTTCTCCGCCAGGCCGAAGAATTCTTCCGCCGTGTACAGCCTGTTCATTCTCCTCAGAACATCGTCGCTGCCGCTCTGCACCGGAACATGAAGGAATCTGTATATGCGGGGATCCTCCATGATGTCAAGGAGGCTGTCGATTATGGGCATAAGGCTGTTCGGATTCATCATTCCGATCCTCAGTCTGAAATCGCCTTCGATCTCCAGCATCCTTCCCAGCAGGGAAGGGAGGTCGGTACCGATGTCCTTTCCGTAGCAGCCGGTGTCCTGTGCGGTGATCAGGATCTCCTTTGCGCCGCTGTCCAAGATCGATCTGAATCTTGATAGCAGAGCATCAGGGCCGCAGCTGGACAGCCTGCCCCTTGCGAATCTTGTGATGCAGTATGTACAGCTTCCGAGGCAGCCCTGGGATATCGGAAGTATGTTGGAAGAATGCGCCTTTTCGGAACAGGAACCGGTACCGTATCTTTCGGAGACCTCCGACGAGAAATTCGAATATCGATCCGGAGGTATTATCAAAGAGTCCGGCAACCGTATGGAAACGCGGTTCGCCTGGACCTTCGCCATGCAGCCCGTCACTATAACGTCCTTTCCGGCCTTCCTCAGCTCGGACATGCGGCGTATCATCTTCTTCTCGGTGGTGTCCACCACCGTGCAGGTGTTCAGTATCACGATGTCGGCGGATCCCGCGGAAGGCGCTTCCTCATGCCCCATCGCGGCCATTTCTTCGGAGAGCCGGCCGCCCTCCCCGTAGTTCATTGTGCAACCGTAGGATTCCACAAAATATCTCATAGTTAACAGCTGATCATCTTTCGGGGCGCTCGGCGCTTATCGTTCCGAACGCCGTCTTTCCGGAAAGGTTCGTTATCTTCACATTCACCGTGGTCCCTTTGACGGTGCCCGGAACCACCACCAGATATTCCATATGCTTCCCGACGCCGTCCCCTTTCTTCCCCGTATCGGAGATGAGGATCTCCACCACATCTCCCACTCTCAGCGTGTTCTGGGTGTCGGACTTCGATGCCTTCCTGACGTTGATGGACCTTCTGGCCCCGCAGGCCTCGCATTCCAAAATGAGGGTGCGGTCCTCTTTGATCATCTTCGTGTCCGGAAGTCCGCATTCCGAACAGATGACGTATGTTTCGGTGTATGTCTGGATCTTCTCGTTGATCGAAACGGGGGAGATCTTCGCCTTGAAGACCACCCTTCTTCCTTCTATGTTCCCGGGGGTTCCCAATTCCTTCAGGAGGAACTGCAGAAGATGCTGCGGGTCCCTTCTCAGCTTATCGGTCACGTCGATATAGTTCCTGAAGACCGTGGTCTTCCCTTCCTGCAATATATCCAGCTCCGGGAGTTCGAACCTCTCGTGGTTCTCTATCGTTTCGGGAAGGACCTCCTTTGCCCTGTTCAGCAAGGCCATGTAATCGTCATCCGCCATCTTCTTCACCTTTGTCCGTGCTAGTCATGTCTCGTTTATAAAGATTTGTCACGGTCCGCCGTTATTGTTGCCGTCGGAAGGACCGCCTGCCAAAATAGGGAGGATTCCTATAAAAGGTGTTATATATCTAATCGAGTTAGCCAAGTTCAGAAATAAAGCCATGCTTCAATGCATGAGCTTTAAATACGATAATAATAATCGCAAAAAATACTTCAGAATGAGGTGAAACGTTTGGGTAGAGGTCTATACACCGCAAGAAAGATGAAAGAGGACAGGCAGAAGTTCCGCTGGCTGGACAGAGGGTACAAGAAACGAATATTGAAACTCAGGGAGAAATCAGATCCCCTGGAGGGTTCCGCACAGGCACGCGGTATCGTGCTGGAGAAGGTCGGAGTGGAGGCGAAGCAGCCCAACTCCGCCATCCGTAAGTGCGTAAAGGTCCAGCTGATAAAGAACGGCCGCCAGATCACCGCCTTCGCGGTGGGGGACGGGGCCATCAACTTTATCGACGAGCACGACGAGGTGCTTGTGGAAGGTATCGGCGGAAGGATGGGCCGTTCTTATGGTGATATTCCCGGTGTACGTTACAAGGTCATCAAAGTCAACAACGTCTCTCTCAGTGAAATGGTCAGAGGAAGGACCGAGAAACCGGTAAGGTGAATCAAATGTCAGAGATCGTTGCTCAGAAAGCGCTCATATTCGGAAAATACGACACGTCCGAGGTCATCATTAATGATGGCGGTTTGGCAAAATACATAGACCTAACACCCACAAACGTGCCTCACTCGGGCGGCAAACATGCAAACAGATGGTTCGGCAAATCAAAGCTGAGCATCGTTGAGAGACTGATAAACAACATAATGAGGACCGAGAAGTACACCGGAAAGAAGATGAAGGCGTACAAGACGGTCTCCCAGGCGTTCGACATAATAGCGCAGAAAACGAAGAAGAACCCGGTGCAGATACTGATCGAGGGATTGGAGAACGCGGCACCCCGCGAAGAGGTCACAAGGCTTCAGTTCGGAGGAATATCCGTTCCGAAAGCTGTGGACATATCTCCTCAGAGAAGGCTCGACATCGCCATAAGGAACGTGTGCACGGGAGTGGTAAGGGCGTCCTCGAAAAGCAAGAAGCCCATATACGAGTGCCTCGCCGACGAGCTCATGCTTGCGGCTAAGGGCGACATGACATCCTTCGCGGTGTCAAAGAAAGAAGAGATCGAAAGGGTCGCACAGTCGGCCAGATGATGAAGGTGAGGAAATGGGACGTAAAGAGGACAACATAAAAAGAGCGACGGAGCTGATGGTGAAACCTGAGTTCATCAGGAACATCGGCACGGCGGCGCATATAGATCACGGTAAGACAACGTTCTCCGACAACCTCATAGCGGGAGCAGGGATGATGTCATCCGAGCTCGCCGGGAAGCAGTGCGTTCTCGACTTCGACGAGCAGGAGGCCGCAAGAGGCATCACCATCAACGCCGCAAGCGCATCGATGGTCCACAAGTTCGAGGGAAAGGAGTACCTCATCAACCTCATCGACACACCCGGCCACGTGGACTTCGGAGGAGACGTCACAAGGGCCATGAGGGCTCTGGACGGTGTGTTCATACTCTGCTGCGCGGTGGAAGGCATAATGCCTCAGACCGAGACCGTCATAAGGCAGGCCCTTAAGGAGAGGGTGAGGCCGCTTCTGTTCATCAACAAAGTGGACAGGATGATCGTCGAGCAGCAGGTCACGAAGGATATGATGATAAACAAGTTCTCCAAGCTCGTCTCGGAGTTCAACCAGAAGATCATGGACATCCTTCCGGCGCCGCTCAACAAAAAGTGGCAGGTAAGCATACAGGACGGAACGGTGGCTTTCGGGTCCGCATACAACAACTGGGCCATATCATCGACGTTCATGCAGAGGTCCAAGATATCATTCAGCGACATCTTCGAGTACTGCGCCAGGGAGGGCGGCCAGAAAGAACTGGCAAAGAAGTCCCCCATACACGAAGTGGTCCTTGAGATGGCGATAAGGCACATCCAGAACCCCCTCGACGCGCAGAAGATCCGTATCCCCACCATTTGGAAGGGCGACCTCGAATCGTCGATAGGGAAACAGATGCTGTCATGCGACCAGAAAGGCGACGTCTCATTGATGGTCAACAAGATAATCATGGACCCCCACGCGGGGGAAGTGGCGATAGGAAGGCTGTTCTCCGGCACGGTCAAGAAAGGAGACTCGCTCTACATAGCGGGAATGCCGAACGTGCAGAGGGTACAGACAGTCGCGCTCATGGTGGGCGCTGACAGGATCACAGTTGACGAGGTGGTAGCGGGGAACATCGCCGCCATCACCGGGCTCAAGGACGCCATTGCGGGATCCACGGTATCCACAATAACCGACATGGACCCCTTCGAGAAGATGGCCCACTATTCGGAACCGGTCGTTACGAAAGCGATCGAGGCGAAGAACATGAAGGACCTGCCCAAACTGGTGGATGTTCTGAGGACCATCGCCAAAGCGGACCCGTCCCTTTGCATCGAGATCAACAACGAGACCGGGGAGCACCTCTTGTCAGGAATGGGAGAGCTGCACCTTGAGATCACGGAATACCGTATCGTGAACGAGCAGGGCGTCGAGATCGTCGCATCCGCACCCATAGTCGTCTACCAGGAATGCATCAAAGGCAAGAACCCGTCGCAGTTCGAAGGAAAATCGCCGAACAAGCACAACAAGTTCTACTTCCTGGTGGAGCCTCTGGATCAGGCAGTTGTGGACGCGATCCACAAGGGCGAGATAGACCCCGACGCGAAGATCAAGGACCCGAAAGCTCTGGCAAAGCAGCTGGAGGAGATGGGTCTTGAGAAAGATGAAGCAAAGGGCATTGTGATGTTCAAGAACAGCAACGCCCTCTTCGACAACACAAAAGGTATCCAATACCTTCACGAGACAATGGAGCTTATCAAGCAGGCCTTTGAAGAGGCTATGCAGAGAGGGCCCCTTGCCAACGAGAAGGTGGCCGGAGTGAAAGTAAAGTTGGTGGATGCCAAACTCCACGAGGACACGATCCACAGAGGGCCGGCACAGGTCATCCCCGCAGTAAGGGATGGTATATACGGCGCTATGTGCGAGGCGGGAAGGACCCTCCTGGAGCCGATGCAGAAAGTATTCATCAGCGTTCCCCCGGACTTCATGGGAGGATCGGTCAATCTGATCAACCAACGCCGCGGGACGATCCTGGAGATGGGTCAGGACGGGGCGGATTCGACCGTATCGGCAGAGTGCCCCGTGGCTGACATGTTCGGGTTCGCTTCAGATATACGCGGATCGACACAGGGCCGTGCGCTCTGGTCCACAGAGAACGCTGGATTCAAACAGTTGCCGCCCGACCTGCAGAAGAAGGTGGTCACGGAGATCAGGACCCGCAAGGGGATCAACCCAGAGCCGTATGACGCCAACTACTACTCGGGTCTGTAAACTTTAAATATAAACACTTTATCGCAGAAAAACAGACCTATAAAGTAGGAGGTATGAAAAATGGCAGACAAAGAGCACATGAACATAGTCATCATCGGACACGTTGACCATGGGAAGTCCACCCTTACGGGAAGGATCCTCTTGGAGACGGGTGCGATCGAGCCCCACCTGGTGGAGAAATACAAGAAAGAGGCGGAGGAGAAAGGCAAAGGTTCCTTCTACTTCGCATGGGTCATGGACGGCCTGAAGGAAGAGAGGGAGAGAGGTGTGACCATCGATGTAGCGCACAAGAAGTTCTACACCGACAAATACTACTTCACAGTCATCGACGCCCCCGGCCACCGCGACTTCGTCAAGAACATGATAACGGGAACCTCGCAGGCAGACGCAGCGGTCATCACCTGCTCCGCCATCGAGGGCCCTCAGGCACAGACAAAAGAGCACGTCTTCCTCGCAACGACCCTCGGCGTCAAACAGATCATCGTCGCAATCAACAAGATGGACGCAGTGAAATATGAAGAGGCCAAATACAAAGAGACGGTCGAGGCAATGGGCAAGCTCATGCAGATGGTGGGCATCAAAGTGGACCAGGTCCCCTTCATACCCGTATCCGCAATGGGCGGAGACAACGTCAAAGCGAAATCGGCGAACACCCCCTGGTACAAAGGCCCCACCCTCGTTGAGGCCCTCGACAACCTGAAGGTCCCCGAGAAACAGACGGACAAGCCCCTCAGGATGCCTATACAGGACGTGTACACCATCACCGGTATCGGAACCGTCCCCGTAGGAAGGATCGAGACAGGCATACTGAAGCCGAACATGAAGATCATGTTCGAGCCCTCCCACGTGCCCGGTGAGGTAAAATCTATTGAGATGCACCACGAGCAGCTGCCCCAGGCAGGCCCCGGCGACAACGTCGGATTCAACGTTCGCGGTGTAGCAAAGAACGACGTCAAGAGAGGAGATGTGGCCGGCCCGGTGGACAACCCGCCGTCAGTCGCAAAACAGTTCACCGCTCAGATCGTTGTGCTGAACCACCCCTCCGTGATAACGGTAGGATACACCCCTGTGTTCCACTGCCACACGGCACAGACCGCATGCAGGTTCGTCGAGCTCGTCAAGACCATCGACCCCAAGACCGGTCAGGCCAAGGCAGAGCACCCCGACTTCCTGAAGACGGGAGACATCGCTGTCGTGAAAGTAGAGCCAACGAAACCGATGGTCCTCGAGACAGCGAAAGAATTCCCGCCTCTCGGCCGTTTCGCTATACGCGACATGGGACAGACGGTCGCTGCCGGCATGTGCATCGAGGTACAGAAGGCCAACTGAGGCCTTCTTCCTCTTAATCCAAAGTGATAACACATGGCACAGCGCGCAAGAATCTCTCTAAGCGGCACAGACCCGGCGAAGGTCGACAGCGTCTGCGCCCAGATCAAGGGCATATCCCAAAGGACCGGCGTGGACATACGCGGACCCGTTCCTCTTCCCACGAAGAAGCTCAAGGTCCCCTGTAGGAAAAGCCCCGATGGAGAGGGAAGCGAGACCTGGGACCGCTGGGAGATGCGCATCCACAAGAGGCTCATCGACCTGGACGCTGATGAGAGGGCCCTGAGGCAGCTCATGAGGATCCAGGTCCCGGACGGCGTGAACATAGAGATAGTTCTTCGCAGCACCTAAACGACTTAAACCCAACCCTTTTTCTTTTTCTGATCATTCGTTCAGCGTAAGCTGGAAAAGACCATTTTTGACAAAAAATGTTTCCAACATTGGTGTTAAATACTTAAAAAGACTATGATAAAGATCAAGGAGATGGATAACGACCCCTCACGGGGCCGGACAGCTTAGGGCTGTCAATCCTCGCGACGCCCCCGGATCACGGCCACTCAAGTATGAGGGTCAACTTTCCGATGACTATCACGATGCGGCGGCCGCCGCGGCGATTTCTGGAGACAGAAATCATTTTTCCACCTCCCACCGGGACGGTTCCGAATCTGCCGTAGGAGTAGAAATCACGACAGATTCGGACTTCCCATCTTCCGGCAATTCTTCATGCCCAGCAAAGGATTTAAGGTTAACAGGGGGGTGCCCGAATTGACCGAAAGTGAGTGCCCCATAATGTGCACTGGCTAATCAAAACAGGAAAAGATCTTTCAATGGGCTGCTCAAATGAATTAAAATACACCATATGCGATTGAAGCATCATGATCATCGCCGCCACCGACAGAAAGAGATCGATGCTCCCTTTCAGTGAGCAGATAGCCCTTATCGCACAGGCCAAGCCGGATATGCTGATCCTTTCGGAAAGGGACCTATCCCCTTCGGAATATAATGATCTGGCACAGTTCTGCAAAGGAGAGTGTGAAAAGAACGGCGTGGAGTTCTGTGCGGATAAGTTCACCGAAGCGGCGAAGGAAATAGGAGTAAGGACGATATATCTGAGCCTTCAGGAACTCAAAGCATCAAAGCCGGAAGGATTCGATGAGATATTGACCACCGTCCGCAACGAGAAGGAAGCCGCGGAGGCGGAAAGGGCGGGAGCGACGCTGCTGATATTCAGGGACGTTTTCGATCTCACATGCAAATCATGCAGAAATGCGAAAGGCCTAGCTATGCTCAGGTTCATGCTGGGCGCAGTGGACATCCCGGTGGTCGGTGCGGGAGGCATAATGCCGGATGTTTTCCTGGAGGTATTGGCATCCGATACCGCGGGTATATGCATGAGGGAGGGGTTCATGAGAACAAAGAACCCAACGGCCGTGGTCGAAGCGTACCGTGAGGCTGAGAATTATCTCAAAAGACACTGAACGGATCGCCTCGGCGCTATTGCGGGCGGAGGTAAAGGCGGCCCCGCATCCTTATTGGGATCCTTTTCATTGGTTGCAATAAACGGTCAAGAGGTCTCACACTTTTTCACCGAACGCCCGTGCAGGGCGAACGAATACGATTTTGTCGTAAATCTCGTTAAAATAGTATATATTTTTTGTATAAATTGAGTATTATTATATTGTACTATATAAAATATACAAAAAAGACTAAAATATATATAGATTGTATTGCCATTCTTTTTTTCATAAAAGCTAGGCGGTTTATGGGATGAAATGCCGACATAGATGGGAACAGGGGGACATCTACCCATATACAAAAAAGAGGATTTTTAATGAAGATCAATAAAATAATGTTAGTGATAGTATCACTAATCGTCGTAACATCTTCGGCTTTCCTGTTGAGCAACAGCGATGACTCATCAGGTGCCGAGATACAATTTGGGAATCTGTCAACCGAATTCACGTTCGTTTATGATGATTCCGACTCCCTGCATCTGGTAGGGGCCCTCTATAAAGAGGTCACGCTGAAAAGCTATAACTGGAACTCGGACTCCGTCACGATCCCCGACTTCATATACGAGGAATATCCCGCGGCGTCGGGAATCATGGAAAGATTCAATGTGACGGTCATAGGTCCTAACGCTTTTAACCAAAAAGAGAACCTGAGGACCATATCAATGGGCGAGAACGTAATGGTGATCCAGGATGCGGCATTCAGGGAATGCGTGAACCTCGGCAGAGGCGGCTCCGGGCCGGTCGAAGTGGATCTGAAGAACGTCAGGGAAGTGGGTTATCAGGCTTTCATGCATTGTACATCCCTGGAGATACTGAAGGCGGAACACCTCGTTAAGATCGGGAATTATGCCTTTGCTATATTGGACGTTATCAACCTGACGCCTTACACCGGCCCCATACCGTACATGGAAGTGCTCAACCTCCCGATGGTGGAGGAAATAGGGCAGGGCGCATTCGGGGCTCAATTCAACAACTCTTTGGCAAGGGATTTCGGCACCGTCCGCATCCCTAACGTTGTGACCGTAGGCGCATACGCATTCTCGGAATCGGTCATTGACGATCAGAGCGAATTGGATCTGTCGAAGGCTACGACCATAGGAGATAATGCTTTCTTCCTCACACTCGCATCATATTCCGACGCATCCGATGATTATTCCTTGTTATTGAACTCAGTGACAAGCATAGGCAGGAACGCATTCACGGGAAGGGCGATAGCCGATATTACCTTCCCCGCATCCGCCGGGTATACCATCGGAGATTATGCATTCATGTACACTACGCTGAAAAAGGCCGAACTGGGTAACGTGACCAGCATAGGAGTGTCCGCTTTCGACGGCACCCACGAACTGGAATATTTCCTTGTGCCCATAACCAACACACACTATGCATCAATAATTTCAAAAGAGATCGGCCCCGGTGACAGGGGCGTTCACGGCGCGCTGTACAGCCTCAGCGGCGGTAATCCGAATGTACTGATCAAACTGCCGTCCGGGATAAAGCCGCTGCTTGCCGACCGCGGCAACAAGTTCGTTGTGGCGGACGGGGTAAAAGTGATCGAGAGATCGGCATTTGACAGATGCCCCTCGATATTAGTGGACCTCAATGATGTAGAAGAGATCCCGAACGCGGCATTCGCCGGTTCGGACGTACTCGCCGTTTATGCGGAAAATGTGAAAGAGATCGGAACCAGCGCGTTCACCAACTGCGCCGCTTTGAGAGATTTCAGATTCCTCACCACAGGCGACCCGCTGGTCATCGGCGATGATGCCTTCCTCGGCACATCTCTCATTACGATCACCCTTCCGGAGAAGACGACCATCGGAAAATGGTCATTCAGCAGGCTAACGAACGCTGTTGAGGAGGTCAGCGTGTGGGCGGAAGCGACCGTTGCAAGTAATGCGTTCGAATACACCAGGATACAGGCCCTGAGGATCGTTTCCGATTCAACCTGCATCGCAGAGGCCAACAATATTTACAATAACTGGAACAGCTGGAACTGGGAGTACAACGGTTCGTATCCCACGGGTCTGCTGATCATCGATAACATATCCGGCACCGTCGATATCTCCAACCTTATTCCGAAAAGTATGGGTAACATACAGATAATGAACTGGAACCACACCTCAGGCGCCCTCCAGTTTGTGGAGTATAAGCCGATATCCGACCGCCACATAATGTCTGTCAAGACAGGAATATACACATCGGAGACGCACTCGCCCGCAGTACTGATCCAGAACGGCGTGAACGATCCGACCACCGTTCCGGGACGCACCTGCGAGGCCGGCGACAACAAGACGTGGGAGCTCGTTGACGAATACTATACTATCAACTTCTATTCATTCGATACCGATGCCGACACTACCGGCGACGGAATGCCCGATGGGGAGAATGAGAATTACATCAACCCCCTGCTCGGAAGCTTAGACGTGGCGGATCGCACGCTGATCTCAAGCGAAAAATACCTTTCGGGAAATGATCTCAAGTCATTGTTGTATCAGACATATGTAAGATACAGCTTGGACGGATGGTACATCGCCGATGATCCCATCCACGGTAACGCTGTCTTGATAGACAGGAACAATGTGGTAAGGGCGAGCGATGCCTTCGGAAGGACCATCCCCGACAGTTGGATAGACCGCGACCCCGTTACAGACGTGGGCGAACTCAACCTTTATGCAATATTCTCCGGAAAAGTATACGAAGTGATATTGGAAGCAAGGCTGACAGTGGGAATGGCCCTTTCAAGCGCAGGCGACAACGTTCCGACCCCTGTCGGCGGAACGGTATATCTCGATCTGCCGACACCCATCCACGGGTCGACCGGATTCAATACGGGTACAGTTCCAACGGGCACAGGTTCCGGCAGCGATTCTTATCCGTTCGGTACGACCGCCACCCTCAGAGCCGTTCCCAACACGGGATATGCGTTTGTAGGCTGGTCGGTCTACAGAATAGATGATGACGTTAACCCGGTCGTGTTTGAAAGGAAGGACGACAGGAGCTTAATCCAAAGCCACGGCACCGCAACGTGGAACATAACGTTATCGTCCCAGCTGAAGTATGTGGCGTATTTCGCAAGGGTGAACGATGTGGTGTTCGACCCGAATGACGGTTCGTCGACAAAGACTGTGACATATGTCGTCGGAGACAGAATCCTTGAGACCGATAATGCCTACAACGGCCATGATTACGACGCTTTGCTCAACGGGGACCCGGAACCGGCACCGTTCAACGTAAAGGGAACGGCATACTACTATCCCCCGACGGGAACGGGCACACCGCTCAAGACCACCCTGACATTCGGCGGATGGTATAACGGCACGACCCCGTATGCGGAGTATGACGATACCGATTCCGTGTTCACAGGCTCGTATCTGAAGAACTTCAACTCAACGGGAATACCCACCACACCTATGCCGCTGGAACTTACCGCGAAATGGTACGCCACGATCACGTTCTACCCCAACGGCGGTAACATTACCGGCGCGACATTGACCGGGGCCGGCGTGACGGACATGGGAGGGGGCGTTTACACATACCAGCACGATGTCGGAAAGTGGGACGGTGTCAGCAACTACGACCGTAAGTTCGATTACGGAGCGGTCTATTCGCCTACGATATCCGATGTGAACTTCAACGGATGGTATATTCTGAGCGGCGGCACGACCATTACTGACATTTTGTCAATAGTTGCTCCCGACGCGAACGCCACTTCACCGTATCCCAACGTATACGACACGAAAAAGAGACTTGAGCCCAACACCGCGATCAAGGAGCACACATCACTCATGGCCCTGTATGTTGCGGAAGTTGAGTTCTACTTCAACACAGCCAACAACGCCACCGACGTTGATCCGATGATCACTACTCATCCCTACAAGATCACCGTCCCGGCGTCTGTGACCACGACATTCGGGGACACATACTTCGGTATCATCAACTCGGCGATCGCATCAGCGAACACATTCAAAAAGGACGCCCTTGGCGCCGATATGGTGTTCATGGGCTGGTACGAATCGGCCGACGGCATCACTCTGCCGGTTGCGGCCGACGGCCCGCCGAAGGCAAACTCCGATGTGATCTCGAAGAATGTGAAACTGATCGCCGGATGGGGATACACCGTGGCACTCAGCGACGGAGGTGCCGCACCGGGCGACATAATCGACAACGCTACGGGAACAACATGGGTCCCCGGACCGCCCTTCAATGTTTTGGAGGGAACAGTGTTCGATATGGCGGACATGCCCGACCTGGAAACGCCGTTCGGAAAGCCGGTAACGGCTTGGTACGATCCTAACGCCACACCGCACAAATGGTATACGACCTCCGTACTCTACACGTACAGCTTAACTCTGGTACCGGAGTTCAGGGACCTCTTCGAATTCAATATGATGGGAGGGGATCAGGGAATAATACT
>Ga0082212_10005155_pt1 | contig 17912 bp, 16 predicted proteins | sample TergutNt197P3_FD_71548 | JGI IMG/M metagenome (GOLD analysis project Ga0082212, IMG submission 71548) | Neocapritermes taracua P3 segment gut microbial communities from Petit-Saut dam, French Guiana - Nt197 P3 | ecosystem: Host-associated > Arthropoda: Insects > Digestive system > Gut ...
TATCGCATATCTTCATGCACCGCTGTTTAATCCAGCGCTGAAAACCGTAGCGCCCGTTCGCAAAGCGTTGGCGGTGAGGACTTTTTTTAATATTTTAGGTCCGTTGGTAAATCCTTTGATTCCCAAACGTCAGGTATTGGGTGTTTACGATTTGAAAATGATGCGTTTATATCATTACATCTACCAGCAAAGCGATTGTGATTTTTCAATAGTGCATACCCTGGACGGATACGATGAAATTTCCTTAACAGACTCGTTTAAGTTGGTTAACCCGCGAGAGGAGCGTATGTTTGAACCTGAAACGCTGGGTTTTAAACGGGCGAATCCGGAAGAATTATTCGGCGGGGATACGCCTGCGGACGCCGCCCGGATATTCGATAATGTACTGAATAATACGGCGGCAGAAATGCAAAAGAATGTAGTCGTTGTCAATGCTGCAGCGGCTATTCAAACTATAGAACCGCGCATGGATTTCCCTGAGTGTATTGCAAAAGCTAACGAATCATTGGTATCAGGAAAAGCGAAATCCGCTTTCGTAAAATTTTTGGAATTGAATAATTGATGTGCACATATTAGATACTATTTGTCGCAGTAAACGGCTTGAAATTGCCGGTCAAAAAAAAGAAGTTTTAATTTCGGGCTTGAAGGATAGCCTTAGTCTTAAACCGCGAAAAAAAGTTTCATTCAAACAAGCCTTGGCTGTTTCTGAATCGGGAATCATTGCCGAATTTAAACGAAAGTCGCCGTCTAAAGGATGGATTCACCAGGATGCGGATGTGACACTTGTCGTGCGTTCATATGAAGAAGCCGGTGCAGCGGCAATTTCCTGTTTGACCGATGAACCTTTTTTCGGCGGCAGTTTTACTGATTTCGAAAAAGCACGGAAAGCGATCGGGCATGTGCCGCTCTTGCGCAAAGATTTTATATTGGATGAGTACCAGCTTTACCAGTCCAAACTGATGGGCGCGGATGTCGTATTGCTGATTGCGGCTTGTCTGACAGTGGATGAGATTTTTAGATTTACCGCTATTGCTCACGAGTTGGATATGGAAGTGTTGCTTGAGATTCATGAAGAATCGGAGTTGTCATCCATTTGTCCAGATGCGGATGTCATTGGCATTAACAACCGGAATTTGAAAACCTTTAATACTGATATTCGGCATACGATAGATTTAGCGAGCCGGGTTCCAAAACAGTTTTTGAAAATATCGGAAAGCGGATTATCTCAGCCTGAAACGGTCATTCAGCTTAGGCAGGCCGGTTTTCGCGGATTTTTAATGGGCGAAAATTTTATGAAGACGAATGACCCGGGCAAAAGTTTACGGGAATTTATTCAAAAACTATGAAAGTTAAAGTTTGCGGGATGAAAGAGCCTGAAAACATGCAGGCTTTGGCAAAGTTGCCTGTCGATATGATGGGTTTGGTTTTCTATGAAAAATCGCCTCGCTATGTAGATGAACAGGATGCCGGCAGGATTAATTCACTTTCATTGATGATTCCCAAAGTAGGTGTGTTTGTCGACGCCTCGCCGGATGTTATCCTGAATAAGGCTGAGCGGTTTCAATTACAACTCGTTCAGTTGCACGGTCAGGAATCGCCTGATTTTTGCCGCACACTAAAAAGTAAAAAAATCCGTATAATAAAAGCCTTTCAGATGACAACAATAGAAGATTTGAAAATCTGTTCGCTTTACGAAGGCTGCTGCGATTACTTTTTGTTCGACGCTAAAACGTCTAAATACGGCGGTTCGGGAAACAAGTTCAACTGGGATATACTTTCGGCATATACCGGAACAACGCCTTTTTTCCTGAGCGGCGGCATTGCGCCGGAAGATGCAGAAAGTATTGACCGGTTGGATTTACCTCAGTTATTTGCCGTTGATTTAAACAGCCGGTTTGAAACAACTCCCGGCATAAAAGATATGGACAGTATAAGAATGTTTTTATCATGTATGCGAAAAGAATTATAATTTTATGAATCCGATTAATGCTTTATTTCAGGAAAAAAAACGGGAAATCCTTTCTGTTTATTTTACTGCCGGTTTCCCGGCTGTCAATGATACGGAAGAAATCATTTTAGCACTGCAAGACGCAGGCGTCGGCCTTGTTGAAGTCGGAATTCCGTTTTCAGACCCAATGGCCGACGGACCTGTAATTCAGGAAAGCAGCGCTGCCGCTCTACGGAACGGGATGAATCTGCAGTTGTTGTTTTCTCAATTAGATAGAGTCAAAGAAAAGGTGCGGATTCCTCTGATTATGATGGGTTACCTGAATCCTGTTATGCAGTACGGATTTGAAAATTTCTGCAGGGACTGTAAAAAAACCGGCGTTTCCGGAATGATTATTCCCGATTTGCCTTTTAACGACTATTTGAATGAATACAAGCCCATTGCCGGCCAATATGATTTGAAAGTAATCCTGCTTATTACTCCGGAAACATCCGATGAACGCATCCGCCTGATTGACGCGCATACCGATGGTTTCATCTATATGGTTTCTTCGTCAGCCACTACCGGTGTGCAACATTCGTTTGACGAAAAGAGGTTGGATTATTTTCGCCGCATTGGCCGTATGGGGTTGCGTAATCCACTGCTGATTGGTTTCGGGATATCAAACCGCGATACGCTTAGCGCGGCCTTTGAGCACGCGGCAGGCGCGATTATCGGAAGCCGGTTCCTTAATTTACTGACAGAAGAGAAAAATCCGAAAGCGGCAACCCAAAAGTTGCTGGAGTCGCTCGGCATAGTTCGTTGACCGGACTCTGTTCAGATGGTATTTTTCAACAGTTTTTGCATAACAAGCACAGCGTTTTCATAATCCATGCTTAGGTCAATATCTTGGCGTTTCTCCTTTTTACCCTAATAACACAAAAATTAAAAAAATATAATAAAAATAGCACGATTTTAAATAAAATATTATTGACTAAAAGCGCTTAATCTTTACTTTGGAATGCAATAAAGAGGAGCCACATGAAGATAAAAACAAAACCACTATTTGAGACGTTTTTAGCAATCGCTATATGTTTCGCTGCCTCGCTTTCTTTTTCGCAAGAAGAACAAGACCAGGGTAAAGAAAACGCAAAAAACTCACGCGCCGGAGAAATTATTATAAAAGATAAAAAAACAGGAACAGGAACCGTGTCAATTATTGACGGCAGCGCCGTTAAGGAGACAACAAAGACCGATGCCATAAATCTTATTGCCGAAAGGATTCCCTCTTTTCATACGGGTAACAACCGCGTCATGGGCTTCGGGCTGTCGAGTAGCGGCGCTGCCGCAATGAGCATTCGCGGCGCAGGACTTTCGGGCTGGGGGCCGACTACCGGAATTCCGATACTCATAAACGGGATGGACGCCGGCATGATGGTTAACAATCATCCTGTGGCCGATATTTTTTCTATGAAAAATATTGATCGCATAGAGGTATTACACGGGCCGCAGCCTGTGATTTACGGCGACGGAGCCTTAGCCGGTGTCATCAATATCATCACAAAACGCAGGCAAACCGACGGATTCAACACAGAAATAGGAGGCTCTTACGGTTCATGGAATACAACCGACGATTATATCATGCACAATGGAAAAATTTCGGATTTTGATTACGGCATCTCGTATAATTTTCGTTATACCGACGGCGCGACTGATCATAAAGTTGCCGGTCCCCCGGCTTATAAGTTTGATTCACGTTACCTGAGTAACAACGGAACTTTTCATGCCGGATATGAGGCCAATAAAAACTGGTATGCGGCAATCGACGGTTATTCGATGAAGATGAATTTTCACGATCCCGGGGGAAAAAACGAAACGAGAACTACCCTTGAATATTTTGATGTAACACGCGGCGGTTCCTCGCTGACATTAAATAACGATTACAATAAACTTACGGGTTCCCTGCAAATCTATTACAATGCCGGAATCCACAAGGCGTACCAACCGGCCACGGATACCGACACATATAACTCATTTGACCAAATGTACGGCGCAAAACTAAAAGAAAAAATATCGTTCGACACAGGCACAAGCCTGACAGGCGGCGCCGAATACAGGCGGCACGGCGGACGCGCGAAAAACAAGACTACAGGAGCCATATATAATAAAAGCGAATACATAGACGAGGGTTCCGGATTCGCGCTCGTTGAACAGTCTTTGTTTGATAATTTTTGGGTTATATCAGGCGGAGGCCGCTATACGCATAACTCTGAGGCAGGGAATTACGGTTCATGGCAGGCCGGCACTCTGCTGAATCCTGTGCGCGGCACAAAATTGCATTTTCAATCTGCAAGAGGATTCAAGGCGCCCGATATTATACAGTATTACAGTACAATGGGGCCTCCTAATTTTAAACCGCTTAACGAAACCGGCGAGAAATTAAAGGCCGAAACCTACACTTCTTTTGAAGCCGGAATTGAACAAAGACTTTTAGACATTGCAACAGCCTCTGTCACGGGCTACAGAATATATACCAACAATAAATTCGTCAGGGGACCTTATTCAGGAGGAGGTCAGACGTGGGTCAATTATGATAAATTCAACTATAACGGCATTGAGGCTAACCTTGACCTAAAACCGGTTGACCGGCTTACGCTCACAGGCGGCTATAGTTGGATAGACATACGCAATAACGGAGAACTATTGACCTATGTCCCAAGGCATAAGGCAATAGGAACAATAAAATTTGAAATGGCGGGCTTTATGCTTGTCTTAAACGGAGAGTATGTAAAGGACATTTACGCGACAGCGGCAAAAAAATTGGATAACTTTTTGGTCCTTAACTCAAAGATTACCTATTCATTCCTTGAGCGTTACAGGCTGTTCGTTGACTTTAACAATATGACAGATAAAGAATACGTAGCGTACACAAACAGCGGTTTCGATTACTATATGCCTGGATTTAACTGGCGGGCAGGGGCAAGCGTAACATTTTAACATTCCTTAAAACAAAAATTGATAGACAATCAAATTTATAGCCGCGCAAATGCCTTAATGAATGTAGGCGAATGCATAAAGGAGTCCGCGGCTATTTTTGCGGATGCGGGGATTGAGAACCCGCTTCTTGATATCGAAGTCATAATCGGTCATTTCTGCGGCATGGAACGCGGCCAATTGAAAGCCTACCCTGAAAAAGAAATAAACGCGGCTCAGTACGCCAAGATCAAAAACGCGGTTGCCCGGCGCAAAGAACGCGAGCCCATCGCCTACATAACCGGAGAAAAAGAATTTTATTCGCTCACTTTCGCTGTTAACCCGAAAGTTCTTATTCCAAGGCCAGAAACCGAATTGCTTGTAGACCTTGCCATATATTATGTTCCAATGAACGGAAGCGCCCTTGACCTGTGTACCGGCTGCGGCGCGATCGCGATCGCCCTGAAGTGTAACCGCGGAGACATAAAAATTACGGCAACCGATATATCCGAAGCCGCGCTCGCGCTTGCAAAAAAAAATTGCCGTTCAATTCTCGGGCGCGCTAAAATGGATTTCAGGCAGGGAGACCTTTTTGCGCCTGTCGAAGGCATGAAGTTCGACTGCATAGTCTCCAATCCGCCGTACATAGACCCGGCTATGAAAGACAAGCTGCCGAGAGATTTATTGTACGAACCGGCAGCCGCCCTTTTTACCGAAAATAGCGGCAAAGCAATTATTGAAGCTATAATAGCCAACGGGAAGCGTTATCTCAAAGAAAACGGCGTTATAATAATCGAGATGGGCGAATCAATGGGCGATTTTGTAAAAAAAAGCGGGGCGGCGGCCGGCTTTAATGTTTCGGTCATGAACGATTACGGCGGCCTGCCAAGAGTTGCCGTCTTTAAAACCTGATTAAACCGGCAACGCTATAGTAAACTCAGCGCCGCCTTCACTCTCTACTAAGTTTTTTGCCTCTATCGAACCCATATGATTCATAATTATTTTTTTTACATTGGAGAGTCCGAGACCTATACCCGCGGTCTTTGTCGTAAAAAACGGAGTGAACAATTTATCGATATCGGTAGTGCTAAAACCGGGGCCATTATCACGAACTTTAATGATGATGTTTTCGTCTTCATAGAAGGTTATTATTTCTATGTAGCCCCCCGAAGGCATAGCGTCAACAGAATTTTGTATTAGATTAAGTATAACCTGTTTCATCTGATTAAAATCGACTTTTACTAAAGGCATATCCTCGCCTTTTTCCAATATGAGAATTATATTTTTCTCCAAAAAATAATTATGAAAAAGATTTATGGTATCTTCTATGACCTCATTTATATCATTAAATTCTCTGGTATCCGTGGCAGGCCTTGTAAAGTCCATGACATTCGAAAGAATTTTTTCAAGGCGCTCGGATTCTTCAAGTATTATACGTCCGGAACGTTTTATATCGTCTTCGGCTTGTTTTGTTTTTTGAGGCGTATTTATTATGTGTCTGGCATAACCGCCCATTGTCACAAGAGGATTTCGTATTTCGTGTGATATATGCGCGGCAATACGCCCTACCGCAGCCATCTTTTCGGCCTCAACTATGGCGTCCTGCTTACGTTTAAGTTTATCCATCTCGTTTTCAAGCAATGTAAGGCGGTTATACGTTTCTATTGAAAAAGCCGCCTGTATTGCAAACATGCTGAGAAGTTCGATATTGTAATCACTGATCGGCATTCTGTTAAACTTGTTGTCCGCCACTATGACTCCGATGTGGATGTTCATTGCTGAAATAGGCATAACGACAAATTCTTTTACATCCATGAGTTGTTTTACTTTATTCTCTACACGGTTATCGTTGTATGAATCATATATGTGCTGGCTTTCATTTTTTATGAGGGCGTTCACAAAAAGATTATCAGCGCTCATTGGAAAAGATGTTTGAAGAACGGATTCGGCAAGATGTCTCCCCGTATCGGGAATAGCGTTTTTTTCTGCGGCAGACGAGGCTTTTGACAAAGTTGACCATATTTCTATAGCTTCTTCAAAAGAGTCAGGGCCGACCGCCATTTTCCCTATGAGGGCGTCATCCTCAACAAGAAACAGCATAGCCCTGTTAAAACCGAGCCCGGAACCTGAGGTAATACCGGTAAGAATAGTTGAAAATACCTGCTCAATAACATTGCCGCTCTCCATTGATTTAGTGATACGGTCCATAATCGAGAGTTGATCTTTTCGTGTTTCGCTGCTAATATCGTCAACTACGATAACTATATGGTTTTTCTCCCATGAATTCAGAAGCGTTATGTTGATATCAGCCGTTATTGAAATTTTATCGGAAAACATAAATTGCAATTTCTTGATAGTAATATGGTCCTCGCCGTTCTTTATCTTAAAAATGCCGTCGCGAAAATGCGGGTTTATGTAATAAAAAATATTGTCGAGTTTTTTGCCGAGTACATACTCTTCCTCAAGATGGAAGTATTTGCAAAACTGCTGGTTTGCAAATACAATCCGCTCATCTTCATCCAAAACTATGAGATGCGATTCTGCGGACAGAACGATATTACTGTAAAACTCACGGAAACTTTCTATTTCATTTTTTTTGGAGTTTATGGTTTTTTCAATCTGTATTCCCATTGACACAAGAGATTTTATGAGTCCGGCAAGGATATCGTTTCCCGCTATGGTATTAGCAGAATAAATATAGTCTCCGTTTTTAAAATCGGAGATTATACGCCTTAAAATTTCAAGCCGCGGCTTATAGAAATATGCCCGCTTAGTAAAGAAAAATAAAATGCGCAAAAAAAAGAAAAAGCCTATGCCTATAAAGATATAAAAATATTTATCTTTTCCTTCGAGAAAACAAATACCCAAAAAGGTTATTAAGAATAATTCAGGCAAATAGAACAGAAAAGGCAACAGGGAAATCTTGCGTTTTTTCGTAGTCTTCATTTAGATAAATTCCCGTCGAAAAAAATCATTGCGGCTGAAAGGGCCGCCCGCCAGCAATCCCAATCGTGCATCTTATACGGGTATATCTTGCTTACTTTAGGATAGTTTCCGCCTTTCTTTTCAAGCTGATTTAGTTTCAGGCTCATAAGTATTGCCTGTTCTTTTTCCACAACCGAATCTTTATCGCCGTGCGCCAGAAATACCGGTATCCCTTTTAAGTTTACGGCCATTTCCATAAGGTTGTCGGTATTTTGCCAGCGTTTCTCAAAATCTTTGTAGGGACCGTATACCGATACGAGCAGCCTGTTCTGCGACATGGATACAGGATCGTAATCTCCCGAAACTCCGCCGGTCGCGCCGAAAAATTCGGGATTCCGCGCCGCCGCAAGCAGCGCTCCGCGTCCGCCGGTTGAATTGCCGAATACCCCGGTAAATTTGGCGTTCGTCGCTACGGAAAACTTTTTTCTGAGATACGGCACAAGGACATCGGACACAAAGAGCCCCCCAGGCAAAGGCCCCCATTTATTTATCGTCTCAGGGAAATAGGCTGATTCATATAATGTCGTCCCCATGGACGGGCATACCAGAACGAATGAATACTGATCGGCCAAGACGCTGATTCTTGTATTATTGTTCCAATCGCCTTGCCTGCCTCTATAGCCGTGAAAGACTATAAGAGTACGCGCGGGAGTTGACGCTTTGTATGTTTTCGGAAAGTACAACTGGAGATTGACAGAGGCGCTCTCTCCGTTATAGGTATATGTTATTTTATCGTAAACCCATGAACCTGGAGTCGCGCTGCCTGAATAATCCGAAGAAAAAGAGATGGGACTCGAAACCTCTCTATGAGATGCCGTTTCACAGGCGGCTAAAAGACAAATCGAGCATATAAGCGCATGTATTCTTTTCATGATATCACCTTAAATATAAGACTAAGCGAAGTATATAATAAGTATGATAACAAGTCAAGAATTTTGCGCGGATTTAGCGGCGTATTTGTTTTTCCAAAATAAACAAAATAATCCGGCAGACGTTGTTTGTTTTCCGGTTGACACATTTTACCTATTAGTTTATTTTAGCATATATATGTAAAACTAAACTAATAGGTAATTAATGAAATTTGAAAGAACCATACAGCCGGTTTTAGAGAAAGTAAGCAAAGGGTTTCCCGTGCTTTTGTTAACCGGGATGAGGCAAATCGGCAAAAGCTGGATTATGGAACATCTTGCGGATGAGAACCGCCGCTATATTTCGCTCGACGATTTACGCGCGAGAGCATTGGCGAAATCCGACCCGCAGAGGTTCATAGAAGAAAATCCTCCGCCTGTAATAATAGACGAGATACAGTACGCTCCCGAACTTTTCACCTATATCAAAATCCATGCTGATAAAAGCAAAAAGGACGGACTGTTTTGGCTGACCGGCTCTCAGAAATACCGTCTTATGAAAGGCATACAGGAGAGCCTTGCGGGACGAGTGGCAATACTCGATATGCTCGGATTTTCCTACAAAGAAATCATCAGGAAGCCCTGGGAATCCGTGCCGTTTCTGCCATCGCTTGGTTTAACGAAAAAAGACCCCGCAGGCAAACCCTTGACTTCGCCTGATGTATTCAAAATAATCTGGCAGGGTTCATTCCCGCGCGTTATCACAAATAAAAACGCGATGGAAGCAAGAAAACTCTTCTACGATTCGTATATTCAAACCTATATTGAAAGGGATGTAAAGGACTTCTACAATATAGAAAACTCGCTGGATTTTTACAGCTTCCTTGTGGCTGTAGCGGCAAGGACAGGGCAACTGCTCAATTACTCCGACCTCGCCCGCGATGTTCATATAGACTTGCGAACGACTAAACTGTGGCTTGAAATTTTGGAACGCTCCGGTGTTATCCAACTGCTTTACCCGTATAGTTCTAACATAGCGAAACGCGCAATAAAGACCCCCAAGTTATATTTTCTTGATACGGGACTTGCATCGCATCTCTGTTCATGGGATACTGCCGACGCCCTCAGAAACGGCGCGCAGAGCGGAGCTATGCTCGAAACCTACGCGTTCGCTGAAATTCTAAAATCTTATTGGCACAACGGCGACAACCCGAACATATATTTCTATCGCGACACCAACCAAAAAGAAATCGATTTCGTAATCGAAAAGAATATGACGCTCTACCCCATAGAGGTCAAGAAAACCGCTAATCCGAACGCGAATGATTACAGGGCTTTCCAAAACTTGTCCGTATTCAAAAAGCCGGTAGGCACAGGCGCCGTGATTTGTCTGTACGGCAAAACGATATCCATCGACAAGAATATCATTTCTGTCCCGATATGGGAAATATAAGGGCGGATGATAAATGCTACGGCATCAACTTTGAGCGGATAAGCCTGATTATTGATGCAATATTTGAATCGCTCATACTCTCGGTATTGATTGAATTACCCGCTATATATGGACTCAATTTAATATAAATGTCTTCGCTCAACGAACCGTACTGGCCCATAAATGATCTTAGTCTTGAGTTAAAACTAAATTCAAGTTTTTCTCTCGGCGATAGCGATAAATATGAATTTATTACTCCAAGCATAGGCGCTTTATCGCGAGGCAATGAGCCGTAAATGTTAAGCAGGTTAGAAGCGCTGTCGCTTAATATTTCGGTATCGCATTTAATGTTTTCAATCAGGATTTTTAACTCCCGAACAACTTCTTCCTCAGATGCCTCCTGAAAAGCGCCGTCTTTAAGCATAGCCTCAAGCGGCGTGGACGGAAATATCTCAAGCGTTCTCAACCTGATAAAATCAGGTTCAATCGCGTTAATTACTTTAGCTGTTTCAAACGCGTGCTCTTGTGACAGTTTACTCCCGCCAAGGCCGGGCATTATATATATGGAGCATGAAAGGCCGGCGTCTTTTACCTTTAGGCAGCCCTCAATATGCTGAGCGGCGGTAACGCCTTTATTGACTAACGAGAGTACATTGTCGGAACCGGATTCAAGGCCGAAATGGACGCGGTTAATCCCCGCGTTATAAAATTTTTTAAGTTCACCGGCGGAACGAATCTGCGACGCTGTTTTAGTTCTTCCGTATATTGTGAATCTCTCCAATGAAGGAAAATTATTTTTAATATGCTTCATAATATCATTTAAAAAATCAGGCTTTAAAACAAGAGAATCGGCGTCCCCAAGAAAGCATGTCTTACCGCCGCCGATTCTCCATGATATTATATGATATATGCTGTCTTCTAAAACAGGCTTATCTTTAAACCACGACATGAACCATTTCATCCTTTCGTCCATATCGCCAGTAACAGTATTTTGAGGACCTGTTTTTGTTTTTTCCGCCGAATCTTTAGACTTCTTGATTTTATCAATCAGAGATGATACCTTATAATAATCGGCTTCCGAATAATCAGGTATGCCGATGCCGTTTTCATAAAGCAAGTCGTCTATCCGTTTGGCGTTAGATATATCGGCCTTAACCTCTTCAAGAGACCTTTTGGAAAAACGGAGACCAGCCTTATATACAGGGCAAAACTTGCATTTATTCCAATAGCAGTTTCTCGCAATCCTGAACGACAGGCTGGAATTCTCTGTCGGCGGACGTATAGAGGCAATTTCAAACGGTTCAATACTGCTAAGGTCGATATTTTTCATAATCCGTCTCTACGATTTAGGGGCAGCAATAGTAATTTGTAAACCCAGAGCATTGATAAGTTTTAAAATAGTTGTAAATTCAGGGTTGCCCTTTTCGGAAAGGGTTTTATAAAGTCCTGTTCTGCTAACCCCCATTTTTTTAGCAAGCTCTGTCATATTCTTTGCTTTTGCAACATTTGATAAAGCCCTTGTAATATGATTTATATCGTTATCTTCGAAAGCAGCTTTAAGGTATTCGGCAATAGCTTCTTCACTATCTAAATATTTCGAAGAATCCCATTCTGTTAATTTAACCATCTTGTACCTCACTTGCTATTTCTTTCGCTTTTTTAATATCTTTATCTTGTGTTTTTTTATTACCGCCACAGAGTAATATAATTATAGTGTTATACTGTTTAATAAAATAAATTCGATATCCAGATCCGAAATGAAATCTTAATTCAAATATTCCATTACCAACAGGCTTTGCATCTCCTAAATTGCCTTCTTTGATTCTATCTATTCTATCTATTCTATCAGCAATACGAGATCTATCTGGTATGTTTTTTAATTTTTCAAACCAATTGTCAAAAGTATCGGTTGTTACAATTTTATATATATTTTCATCATTCACACTTATGCTGTACTCCATAGTGGACACACGTCAAGTCTTTTTCATTCGGCATAAGTTTTTAGGATTCTATAGGGTGGCAATTGGTTTTTGCGCATAAAGCGCTCCTAAGGAGGGGTAACATAACAAAACCGGAAGCCGCGCCGCGCCAACAAATTGGCGCGATGCGGCTTAGAAGCGCTTTAGTTATAAAATTGCATCCTTTCGTGAATTGTTTATTTTGTAAGTTCTCTGTATATATAGGCGTGAACTCCCATAAGAAGTGAACCGGCAGCCAATAGGAATATGAAAGCAAGAATCGGACCTACCGCTGGAATCAGTGATAGTATGCTCATAACAATTGACATAAGTATAGAATAAGCCAATATACTCAGGAATATCATCAACTTATTTCCATAAGTAAGATCATTGCTTTTCCTTAAAGCTGCAATCGGGTCCATTCCCTTATCAAATACCAATAAAAGCGCTAAACTCCACGCTATTGATATAACTATACCCGGAATAATAAAAAGCATATATCCTGCGCATATTCCGCCAACCATAAGCGATAAAGTCAGAAAGCCTTCTCCCATATATTTTCTATAAACCGGATTAAAAATTTCGGTAAAACTTAAAGTTTCGTCTTTGCTCATTTTTGCCGGCAAATTAATCATTCCGATAAGCGTTCCGATATTAATATAAGGGATCCAGCAAGTGAGAGCAAAAAGTAAAAAATTAACAAAAACCGGAAGTAAATTTTTTATTCCGATTTGCGTCCCGTCTTTTAAGATACCAACTACTGTAATTTGAGCCATAAAGGCCTCCTTTTTTAAAATATTAATTTGATTAAACCATACGTTTAATTGCGCATTAAAAGTGTCAATAAAAAATCTAATGGCATTTCTAAAGCGCCTGAGACCCAAGCGTCGTCTTATTCTTGATAGTTTGAATAGTTAGACCCGGCATATATGAGAAAAGTTCCCATTCTCTTTTTTTTAGTACTTATTATTTCATTTTATTATTTCTAACGAAGATTTTTTCAGCGGCATGCGGCTGTTGATTCACGGAATAATAGGGCTATATATCTCGCGGAACGACCCTGCGCAGATACTGAATTACCCCGGACCTGCTTTGAATGACTCCGCGTATACTCTGTACGACTCCTTGCATGCTCTGTTTGACTCTACGCATACTCTGTACGAATTCGCGCAGGCTCTGAACAACTCCACGTCTGCTCCGAATGACTCGGCACAGGCTCTGTACGACTCAGCGGCGTACGACTCAACTACGTCAGCCGGCAGTTCAACTATGTCGGCGCGCGGATTGAAATCCGGGCTGCTCATTATTGAATTACGATTCGTCATATCCGAAAACTCCTTTTGTCCTTTACTTTTTGGTATAACTGCCATTCATTGAGAACCTTTAACCCAATGTATTCCTTTTAACTTATTCCAGACAGGGTTATCAAACTGACCCGCTGCTATATCATCGGCATTATTCATATTTCCCATTGCTAAAAATCCGAAAAAGCATATTGCGGTAATCGCGATACCATGCGTTAAAAGTTTAATTGTGCGCTTCATCCTGATTCATCCTTGCACTCTCTTATTTTTGAGAGTTAGACCTCGCATAATGGGAAAGAGTTCCCATTCTCCTTTTGGGGCGAAGATTTTTTCAGTCCGTCACGTATTGCACCCCGTACCGGTTGCCCGGATGCAATCACTTATTCACAAGAATATGCCACTTGGGACGCTTCCAACTATTGCGCAGGCTTTTGACATCCCCCTCTTTTGCTCTGCCGGTTTTAATATTGCCGTCAAGGAAGAGAACAAAATCCAAAGGCCTATCTTTTTTATCATAGGTTTCATCAAAATAGCGAATCAGATTGTTCGGCGTTAATACCGGGCGTCCTATTATTGTAGTCAAAGGAAAGTCTAATCCTTTTTGGCCCGCGTCAGGGCTGTATGACTTATAAACCAACTCCGAGCATACAAGGGCATTACTCGTCCTGAAATCAAAATCGAAATCATAGGGCATGCCGTAATAGCCAAAGGCTTTCAGCAGCGCCATCGCAATTTCCAAACGCGAAAGGTTGGGCCTTAGTACGGCTGCCGAATCGGCATCGGCGGAATGGCTTACAGATGAAAATACAACGCCTTCGCTCACGGCCTCTATAATTCGGAGCGAATGGCCGCTTTCATCCTTTCCCTGATTGGCTTTTTGCGCGGCCGGACAGCGTTTTTTCAGCAGGGATTCAAACTTGCCGTCTTTGATTCCCTGAGAGATGACCCAATCGCGCACCTCAGGCACGTCAAAGAATTTAGCGCGCTCAGCCTCGGTACCGACACACAGAGCCGCGTGCGGCCAAAAACCGGGCAGCCCTATATTTGACAAAAACCATTCCCGCCTCTCTAAAAGTATATCGCCGGGAAGAATACGCTGTTCTATTAAGGGGATTTGATCCGCGGCGATGAGGTACTTTTGGCCATAGAGTACGCGCGTATCCCCCATCCATTCCGATACGCCTTTCTGTACCGGGAACAATAAACTTGCCGCCGCGCTTTGCGTTATTTCTCCCGCGTTTCGTATAGTATTCAAAATTCCGTCTTCCTTGCCGGCCTGCCATATAGAGGCTTCATCTTTGCGTATAGCGTCTGATAACTCAGGAGCCGGATTATCCTTGATGTGCATTTTATACGCGGCGGAGAGCGACGCGAATTCGGCGGCAACAGCAACATTCAGGAAACGGAATTTGAAATTCGCGTAGCTTCGCTTAGGCAGCCCGAGTTCAGCAACCGGTTCATTCAGCACAATACGCAATGTTTTATCATAATCAACCAAGCTGATAAAATCCAAAGCATATTTATAGCGCGCCAAAAACACAGCGTAAGCCGTCACAAAGGATTTCTCATCTTTAGGTTTTAATACAACAGGCTGCTTAATCCTAAGTCTGTCCCATGTAACATCCAGCATTAATTGATAATCAAGGAAACGCGCCCAAAGGTCGCGCACCTCCTGACTCTGTTTGGAAGTTAATACGCTTACTTTCTCAGACGCGCGCGAAGTGAAGAGATCGGGTCTGGTTGACATATACGCTATTGCCGTCTCCATACCCCTGCGTGATTTTAAAATAACAGCGGCGTCGTTCTTTAAGCTGTTGTTTTCGGATTGAGTTAATCCGACAGAAGTGAATATTGTAAAAATAAATATATATGGTATTCGTTTAATTGCGGCTGCGCGGCTGAGTTTGTACGGAACATATTTCAACATTATAAAATTCTCCCGAAGCGGATACGGCGTTTATTTGATTTTTATTACGGCATCTTCCGATATGGCCGATACGGAGGGGATGCCGGCCAACATCATCGCCTTTTTCAATTCGCTCTCAAGCGAGTTGAAAAAATGACGCACTCCCCTCGCCCCAAGGCCGACCGCCGCGATAGCGGGCGGACGGCCTATAAGGACCGCGTCGGCTCCGAGCGCGGCGGCCTTGATGATGTCAACACCGCTCCTGAATCCGCCGTCTACCAAAATGCGAAGCCTGCCCTTTACCGCCGCCGAGATGCTTTCCAAAACATCCATGGCTCCGGGCATCTCGTCCAATACGCGCCCCCCATGATTTGAAACGACAATCGCCCAGGCGCCGGCCTCAGCCGCGTTAACGGCGTCCTGGGCGGTCATTATGCCTTTAAGTATGAAGGGCAGCTTTGTGGAAGATATAAGCCGCGCAAGGCTTTCTACTCCTCTGGGACCGGTCTGCTGGTTGCGCATCTCCATTGTTTTAAAGACAATAGCGTCTATATCCATCCCCGCGGCAATCGCGCCGGCATCCTCGGCCGCCTTGAGGCGTTTTATTATTTCGGCTTCGGCGCGCGGTTTGAAAATCGGTATAGCAACGCCTCCTGCCTCGGCGACGGCTTTAAGGCCGATCTTGTACTTATCGGGCGACGCGCCGTCGCCTACAAAAGCTATTGTTCCGGCCTCAATCGCTCCGTTTACCATAGCGCGGCAAAATTCAAGCTCATCCATCGCGCCGCCCATGTTGGTAACGGAACCGGTTATGGGAGCGGCCATCACAGGCTGCGAGAGGCGCCTGCCGAGAAGTTCAATTGAAGTATCGGGATTATCTATATCGTGTATAAGACGGGTAGTTACCTTATATTGTTGCAGCGATTCAATGTTACGCCTGAAAGAGGCTCCGGTGCCTACCCCTCCCATTCCCGGCACGCCGGTCGGACAGTCCCTGCCGTCGCAACTTTTACAGACATAGCATGTTTTCTTGAATTTTTCCCGCGCCGACAAGTTTATGAAATCCATCGATATTTCGGGCTCTTCAAGTATTTCTATTTGCAGCTTGGACATACATTCGGCTATGACGGCCTCAGCCTGCTCAAGCGTATCGGCCAGCGCTATAATATGTCCGGCTTTTTCTACATTTGATTTGGGCGCGCCGACCCTGTCGCCTACTTTTACGTTAAGGAATATCTCGGCGACGCCCGCGACATTCAGGGCATCCTCAAGTCCGCTGATTTTGCGCACATAACCAGGCTTTGTTATGATTCCGCGCTCAACAGATACCCTGTTTACCAAAGGCTCAAGGTTTCCCGGTTCATGGCCGAGCGCAACCTCTATCGCAGCCTTCATGAGATCGACTCCGCTTGAAAGAGGAAATGTGTAGGTTGACATAAATCCTCCCGAAAGCCTCGCCGCAAGTTCGCCTATCATGGCACCGTTTTTGGTTATCTTGATATCTCCCTTTGCCGCGCCTATATTTATGCCAAGGGCTTTGATTCCCTGCTTCATTACATCGCAGGCATTTTTTATAACGTCATCGGGCATGGCGCTCGGCATGTTGTGGCCGGTCTCGACAAAATACGGGGGATGCTCAATAATCCGGTCGGCAATGCCGGTGAACGTTATTTCGCCGTTATAGATTATCGCGTCTATGGAAAGCTCAGGGCCTTCCATGTTTTCCTCGATTATAAGCTCGCCGCTCGGAGAGGCGCTCTTGGCGAACTGAAAGGCGTCGGCAATTTCATTGTTGTTATCAATGCGCATTACCCCGCGGCCGCCCATATTATCGGACGGCTTTATGACTACGGGAAAATGCAAGGTCTTGCACGCCTTTTTCGCGTCTTTGAGCGACCATACCGGTATAAAATCCGGGGACGGCACATTGTGTTCCCTGAAACGGACGCGCATTTTTATTTTATTTGTGGCGGCCTCGGCGTCCTCGTACTTGATGCCCGGAAGGTTAAGAGCGTTGGCAACAGCGGCAACAGTCATTGAAGCGTCGGTGCCTACGGTGAGTACCGCGCTTATCGGGGTCAGCTCGTTTTGTTTTTTCGCCACACGGACAGAGCCTTCGACATCCCTCGTACTCATAACTATGGGGACATCGGCGTCTTTGAGACCTATGGCATCGGGATTATAATCGGTTGCTATTACATTATATCCCATTTTGCGCGCGGTGTGAATAACAGGAACCTGTAAAAGCCCGCCGCCTATTATCATTATTGTTTTTTTCACGGATTTTCCAGCCTTCCTTGTTATGTCTTTATAGTGAAGAAAAGCCAAAAATACGTCAACAAAAATAAAGCCTGAATAACCATTCGTGACGAGCGGGTTCTTTTAGACAGCGATATAGCTATGCTGTATGGTGTGGAAACCAAACGAATAAACGAAGCCGTTGGCAATAATCCCGATAAGTTTCCCGATGGGTATATTTTATCCTTAGATACGGAGGAATGGCAAAACTTGAAGTCGAAAATTTCGACTTCAAGTTGGGGCGGCAAGCCGACGCTTTTTGCGACATCCTGTTTAGCGCC
>Ga0082212_10005156_pt1 | contig 17912 bp, 18 predicted proteins | sample TergutNt197P3_FD_71548 | JGI IMG/M metagenome (GOLD analysis project Ga0082212, IMG submission 71548) | Neocapritermes taracua P3 segment gut microbial communities from Petit-Saut dam, French Guiana - Nt197 P3 | ecosystem: Host-associated > Arthropoda: Insects > Digestive system > Gut ...
AATTTATAAAATTATAAAAGAAAGCGGGTGCGTAATTATGAAGAACACTATAAATATATTATTATTCAGATACTATAAAACGCACTTTATTGTTTTGTAAATTAAACATAAACAATATATTTTTTAACGCGTCTGAATAAGGCGCGTTTTTTGTTGTTCTGAATTTTAATATCAAACCAAATTATTTAGTTATTTATTTAAAAAGGAGTGTTGCTTATTAAGAGATTAAAAAATTATTTATTGAACATGAAAACCAATTCGACTACATACGACGAGATTTACGAGGGTCTAAGAACTTATCCGGGGTTTAACGGAGGCGACCCGATAATTGTACGCAATCCCGAATACTGGCACGGCGAAATCGCGTATAAATTTGACCGCACGCATAAATTAGCCCTCGACAAACCGACTGTGACTATACGCATACCTATAAAAATGCTGAAATTAAAACGCGACGACTGCAATCATACCGCGGCTGAAGATTATATTCTCAGAGATTTAAAAAAATATTTCGACGAACTGAACGAGGGAATCGCAAACCGTAACCGTCCCGACAAAGAAAACGGCAAATATTATATTTACGTCCCGACTGGCGAAGTCATAAAACGCAACTGCGTATATTTTCAGGATGTCGAGACAGCTTTTGCAAATCTTCACGACGACACGATTCCCGAATTTTGCGTTAATATCATGACGCAGGTTCAACTGCCGCATAAAAAAATCAAAAAATCAATCCAAATGCTGACAAAAGATTTGCCTATGGCAATCAACAGGTTTGTCACGGACTTTGACGTACAAAAACTCCGAGAAGCCGTTGAACTGAACAAAAAACAGGAAGATATTCGCGAATGGCTGAGAAAAAGCGATTACTGCGCTTTTATCGCAAACGGCGCGATACTGCCCAGAAAAGGCAATTCGTCCCTCCCCGCAGAAAATGCCGTCCCGTTTAAATCCCCCGAACAGGACGAAATAGAAGTTTGCGGTTTAAAAGGCATGGGGATAAAAAAAGGCGTGACGGTTATCACGGGCGGCGGATATTCAGGGAAAAGCACGTTACTTGACGCAATTTCAGCCGGGATATATAATCATATAAAAAACGACGGCAGGGAGTTTGTCATAACAGACGATACGGCGATAAAAATCTCAGCCGAGGACGGGCGCAGCGTGAAAAATATAAATTTGTCACCGTTTATTAAATGGCTGCCCAATAACGGAAATGCGTCAAAATTTTATACAGAACACGCATCGGGTTCAACGTCGCAGGCGGCAAATATAATCGAAGCCGTGAATTTCGGCGCGAAATTGTTTCTGATTGACGAGGACAAAAGCGCGACGAATTTCATGATACGCGACGACATGATGAAAGAGTTAATCAAGCGCGAGCCGATAACCCCGTTCACCGACAGGGTTCGGCAGTTATACAGCGAGGCTAATATATCGACGATACTTGTCGTCGGGGGCAGCGGTGAATATTTGTCGGTTGCAGACAATGTGATTATGATGGACGAATTTTACGCTTTGAACGTGACTGAACACGCGAAAGAAATTTACAGGGACGTGAAAAATATTGTTGTAGGGACGAACTGTGTTCGTCCGCCGAATATGTCCAACACGGACGAACACAGTTCGTCCCTACGGACAAATAAATGTAACTGGTTCTCGAATCGAAAATTAATCACGGAAAAATTCACGTCGTACCCGAAAGAAAGCGAGGACGCATACAGCGGCACGGAACGGCTTGAAATTTCAGATATGGGATTTATAATAATCGGCGACGAAAAAATAGACGTGAGAAATATGCACAATTTTATTTCGTTCCCTCAGATTACAGCAGTCGGATATATGTTAAGATATTTGGAAGTATCTTGTAAAGAAACTATCAGCGATATACAGAAAACCGTCGATGATTTGTATGTTTTATTAGATAAAAATGGGTTTGATTTTGTCCATTCAACGTTTTTTAACTGCGGACGCTGGCTTGATATGCCGAGAAAATGTGAGCTTATGGCTGTAATAAATCGAATGAGATTCGTTGATTTTAATTGATTTCAGTTGATTCTATAGCATAAACTTAATTAATTTATATAAAATTTAAAAAATCGCCGTTTATAAGTTGCTTTTTGACAATAATTTGTGCTATAATGATAATAAACTTAAAAAGAACGGGTGATTTTTTATTTTCTCGGCTAAAAAAATAATTCTCGCTTCAAAATCAGAGGCAAGAAAAAGTATTCTTGTAAGTTTTGGCATGAATCCCGAAATATATATAACGGACGCGGACGAAACCCTTTACGATAACATAAAATTTACCCCGGAGCAGATAGTCACGGGATTATCCCAGAGAAAAGCGAGAAAAGCCGCAGATGAAATAAACGACCCGGAAGTCATGATAATCGCGGCTGATACAATCGTTGCGTACAACGGTCAGATACTCGGCAAGCCGTCGGACGAGGCTGACGCTATTGAAACTCTTTTGAAATTGTCGGGGAATTATCACGAGGTTTATTCCGGGATAACCGTTGTTTTTGACAATAAAACAATATGCGGTTACGATGTGACAAAAGTGAAATTCAGGGATATAGATATAAAAGAGATAGAACAGTATGTGAAAACCGGAGACCCTCTTACAAAGGCAGGTTCTTACGGGGCTGAGGGTATAGGTTCGATATTCATGGAGCATATAGAGGGCGATTTTTTTAATATCGCGGGGCTTCCGGTATATAAATTCGCGGATATTCTCAAAAACGATTTCGGAATGACGGTTTTTGATTTGATATAAATACCGTAAATTTCGTAGGGACGACCGCCCTCGGTCGTCCGCCGAAATAAAACCGATGTTGGCGGTAAATCACGGACGACCGAGGGCGGTCGTCCCTACAAACAGATTTTTGCGTGCAATCATACATGAAAGGATTATAAAAAACTTATGGATTTTTTTACTAAAAGCATAGGAATAGATTTAGGCACAGCCAATACCCTCGTATATATGAAAGGCAAAGGGATATTGCTGAGAGAACCGTCGGTCGTCGCAATCGAGAAAAAATCGAAAAAAGTTCTGGCGGTCGGCAACGAAGCGAAGAATATGCTCGGCAAAGCTCCTGAAACTATTGAAGTTTTCAGACCTCTCAAAGACGGGGTCATCGCCGAATTTGAAGTGACGGCGAAAATGCTGAACGCTTTTTTCAAACGCGTAGCGGGGGTTATATTTTTAAACAGACCGAGGGTTATAATCTGCGTGCCGTACGGGGTAACAGACGTTGAGAAACGCGCCGTCGAGGACGCTACGCTCGCAGCCGGGGCAAAAAGCGTCGCGATTATAGAAGAACCCGTTGCCGCGGCGATAGGCGCGTCTTTAAGAGTAAGCGACGCGCACGGCTCTATGATAGTCGATATAGGCGGGGGAACGACGGAAGTCGCGGTGTTGTCTTTAGGCGGTATAGTCGTGCCCAATTCTATAAGGGTCGCCGGGGACAGATTAGACGAAGCGATTGTCGCCTATGTGAGAAAAGAGCATAACGTCTTAATCGGCGAATCGACGGCGGAGCAGGTAAAAAAGACTATCGGGGCGGTTCACCCCGATAGCGTTCAGACAGAAACCACGGAAATACGGGGAAGAAATTTATATTCGGGGCTTCCGGCAAAAATAATACTGACAACAAACGACGTAATAGAAGCAATGAAAGAGCCTGTAAGCCAGATAGTCACAACGATAAAACGCACTCTCGAAAAAACCCCTCCGGAACTTGCGGCGGATATATACGACAGCGGCATAATGTGTTCGGGCGGAGGCGCGCTGCTTAAGGGTCTCTCGACGTTGCTTTACGAAGAGACGGGGATAAAGACATATATAGCAAAACGTCCTTTAGATTGCGTTGTAGACGGAATCGGCGCGGTCCTCGACGACCTTGAATCCCTCAGCGGGGTTTTGTCATACGTGAAATCGAGGTAAGCAATAATTTGTAGGGGCGGGGTCAGCCCGCCCGCAGGATAAAACATAAATCACGGGCGGGTTAACCCCGCCCCTACAGCAAACATCAAGCATTTTAAAAGGGGCGTGGAATTAAATTTGGGAGATATTTTCAAGAACAGGTTTTTTATTATACTTTTGATAATTATATGTTTTTTGACTTTGCTTACGATAATTTTGAATCTGACGGGCAGGGGTTCTATAGTAACCGACTTGGTGAATTTGATTCTCACGCCTTTCAGGAAGTTCGCGGTTTTATTAAAAGACAGCTTTTCAGGATTTATCGGGTATTTTACCGAGTTTAACAATATGAAAGAAGAAATCGCCGAACTTAAATCGAAGATAGAAATACTCGAATCCGAAAATCAGGACGCCCGGAAACTTATAGAAGAAAACGACATGCTGTATTCTTTTTTTGAGCTTAAGAAAAAATATATAAACTATAAAATGCAGAACGCGAAAATTACGGCGAGCGACCCCGGAAATTATATTTCGGCTCTGATTATCGACAAAGGGGCTCTGCATACTTTAAAAAAAGACATGCCGGTCATCGCTTTTAAAACTTCGGACAGAGAAAAAGAAAAATATATTATAGTCGGATACGTCAGCGAAGTCGGGTTTATGACTTCAAAAATTGTGCCGTTTATAAAAACGGGGGAATTTATGGGGGCGTATATAGAACGCACAGGGGAAACGGGAATCGTTGAAGGGGATTTCGAGCTTGAAAAAAAAGGGATATGCCGGCTTGCGTCCCTGTCAAAAGAGACGGTTATAGAAGTCGGGGATAAAATATACACGTCGGGAGGCGGCATATACCCCGAGGATTTATATATAGGCGAAATAATCGAAGTAGTCGCCGACCCGTTGTCGCATACATTGACCGGATATATAAAGCCCGCCGTAAATTTTGACGAAGTAAAAGACGTAATGGTCATTCTTGAATTTGAAAGAAGTTTTAATTGATTTATGAGGATAAACAGGAAATTTATAATAAAATCCGTAATCTACGCGTTTATATTTATCGCTTTTACGGTACTTGAAACGAATATACTGAACGATTTTAAAATATTGGGCGTAAAGCCCAATTTAATAATATCTCTCGTTATTGCCGTTTCTGTCATGGAAAACGAAAAATACGCGGCTGTGTTTGGCATGATATGCGGGTTTTTAGTCGATTCGTCGGTAGGTTCGCCGTTTTTCTTTTCGGGGATTTATTATTTTTTCGCGGCGTACATAACGGCTGTTATATCAAGGCTTTATTTTACGAAATCGCTTTTGACTATGGTTATTATGATTTTGCCCGTATGCGCGGTACGGGAACTGTTCAATATGTTTTATCTTATAGGCGCGTGGAAAGATTTTGACATGATTAAATCTTTATGGGGATTTATTTTGCCGGAATATATATATACTGTCGCGCTTGCGCCGCTTATATATTTTCTGGTTAAATTTACAGCAGGGAAAATTAATTATAATAGCGTATAAAATTAAAAGAGGTGCAAAAATAAAAAATGCATAAGAAAAAATTTTTTATAAGATATTTTTCGCTGGTCGCGGTTTTCGCGGTCGCGGTTTTTGTCTATGGCGGGACTTTGCTGAATATGCAAATCGCCAAAGCCGACGAATATAAAAGACAAATCCAGACGACTTACACAAAAAAGTTTGCCGTGCCGGCTGTGAGGGGAGAAATTTACGACAGGAACGGCGTTCCACTTGTCACAAACAGAAACATATATAATATAGTCATCGACGGCACAAAAATGCCGAGAAAAGATTATATCGCTATTTTAATAGATTTAATCGGGAAAATAAATTTTTACGGCGGCGAAATAAAAGAAGACAAACTTCCCGTCATGATTATCGGTTCGGGCGACGGTCAGGAAACCCGGTATTCTTATATTATGATGAGTTCAAACGATAAATATGTGTTCGACAGGTTTCTCATAAAAAATATATTAAACGTGAATACTTCGGCGGACGAACTGATAGAATTTCTCACGGCGAAATATAATCTTGACGAATATCTGCCCCCCGACGAAAATGGCAACAGGGACATGAAACTATTCAGGACAGTTTTGGGCATATGCTACGATATAGACAGATTAGACGTTTTAGCCGGGAGCAACATATATAAAATAAGCGAAGACGTAAGCATTGAGCTTATGTCTGTTATAAAAGAAAACTCGCATAATTTCCCCGGAGCCGAGATTTTATTGTCATACGAGAGGGTGTATAATATCCCGTCGTCCGCGCCTCATGTTCTCGGAACTACCGGGGGCATAATCCTTGAAAGAATTGAGGACTACCGTGCAAAGGGTTATCCTGACGACGCGATAGTCGGAAGAAGCGGGGTAGAATACGCGTTTGAAGAATATCTCAGAGGCATAGACGGCGTGCTTGAAAGAACTTACGACCAGGACGATAATTTAATAAGCGAAAAATATATAACAGAACCTGTCGCGGGAAAAGATGTTTATTTAACCCTCGATATAAAATTACAGCAGGTAGCCGAATATTCTATAGTCAAGACAATAGACAGGATACACAGTTTATCCAGGTCGTATCCCGACCCCAAGCTCAACGGAGGCGACGCGAACGCGGGAGCGGCAGCCGTCATGAATCCGAACACGGGTGAAGTTCTGGCTATCGCGACATATCCGTCGTATGATATATATGATTATATGAACACGGAAAAATATAAAGAAATATCCGCCGATACGGAAAATTCGCCGCTGACTAACAGAGCCACGATGGGTCAGTACGCGCCGGGGTCGGTTTTTAAAATAGCCACGTCGGTCGCCGCTTTATGCCACGGTGATTTGACAGTGAACGACTACATATACGATAACATAGTATTTACGAAATACGCCGGGGACGGTACGGGCTATCAGCCGAAGTGCTGGTCGTCGTATTCGCACGGGTCTATAAACGTGACAAGCGCGATACAGCATTCGTGCAACTACTTTTTTTACACGGTAGGCGACAGAATGGGGATAGGACCGTTAAACGAATATTCGAGACATTTGGGGCTTGGCGAATATACGGGAATTGAGATAGCCGAGACAAACGGCATTCTGGCTTCCCCGGAATACGCGGAGGCAATGGGCACGGTCTGGACTGGCGGGCAGCTATTGGGAGCGGCTATCGGGCAGTCATATAACGCTTTTTCACCCCTGCAAATGGCGAACATGCTCGGAACTGTCTTAAACGGGGGTCAGCGATACAAAGCCACGTTGCTTTTATGCGTGAAAGAATACGGCTCGGACGAGATATATTACGCCCCTGAGCCGGAGTTACTGGATTCTATTGAAATATCCGAGACTAATTTAAACGCCGTGCGTCTGGGGCTGGGAAAAGTTATCGAGATGGGAACGGCGTCGTCGCTGTTTAATACTTTGCCAATCAGGATAGGCGGAAAAACGGGAACTGTGCAGATTCATATCGGTCAGAGCAGTGAAAACGCCACGTTTGTCGCATTCGGTCCGTATAACAATCCCGAAATCGCGATGTCTGCCGTAATCGAAAAGGGGTCGAGGGGGACATGGGCGGGGTTTGTTTCGGAGGACGTGCTCGCGTATTATTTCGGATTTAAAACGTTTGAGGAATCAATGGATTTGCCGCCGTTAGAAATCGAGACAGAAACGATAGATTCAACGGAACAGGAAGAACCGATTCAACAAATTCCCGGACCGACTGAGCCTGTGCAGCAGCCGGTTCAGCCTGCGCCGGAAATAATCGAAACGACGACAGAACCTGAAATAAATCCGCCGATTGAAGAAACTCCGACAGAACCAGTAGATATAGATATAACAGAAGAAATAACGGACGCAATAATAACAATAACAGCAGAAGAAACCGCCGCAGAACCGGAACCAACAACAGAAATAATAACAGTTGAAGCCGCCGCCGCAGTCACGGAAGCCACGGAGCCTACAGAACCGCCGACAGAGCCGGTGAATTTACCGGATTCGGAGCCGATAACGGTAAAAACAGAAGAACCCGGAGGGGATTGATTTGATTATAAGTATTTATTATACCGATTATAAGAAAAAATTATTTGACTTTTTAAAACCGTTAGTGTATAATTATAAAAATTTATTAATTAATATGCAATAAATATTCACAACACTAAAAGAGGAGCGGTTTTATGTTAGAAAAGAGCAAAAAAAGTAATTTGTTAGAACAGGAAGTTTATCATTTCACTCTTCAGAATATTGAAGAGCCTAATTTATTCAGGGAAGTGTTCCCGTATACCGAAATCCCGAAAGTTTCGTTTAACCACAGGCGCGTGCCTATGGATATGCCGGACGATATATGGATAACGGACACTACGTTCAGGGACGGTCAGCAGTCGAGAGAGCCGTATACCCCGGAGCAGATTCTCGATATATTCGATATGCTCCACAGGCTCGGCGGGGATAACGGGCTGATAAGACAAACAGAATTTTTCATATATTCCGATAAAGACAGGAAAGCCCTGGAATTATGTCAGGAAAAAGGCTATACGTTCCCTGAGATAACGACATGGATAAGGGCAACTCAAAACGATTTTAAGCTTGTTAAAGATATAGGAATACAGGAAACCGGGATATTAATGTCATGCTCGGATTATCATATATTCAACAAACTCGGCATAGACAGGGAAAAAGCCATGCAGCAGTATCTTTCGATAGTCGCGCAGGCACTTGAAATGGGGCTTAAACCCCGCTGCCATCTTGAGGATGTGACACGCTCGGATATTTACGGCTTTGTCCTGCCGTTTGTCAACGAACTCATGAAACTCTCAAGAGAGGCGAATATCCCGATAAAAATACGCGCGTGCGACACTATGGGCTACGGCGTAGGATATACCGGGGCGGCTTTGCCCAGAAGCGTGCCGGGGATAATCTACGGATTGAAAAAATACTGCGACGTGCCGAGCGAGCTTATCGAATGGCACGGCCATAACGATTTTTACAAAGGCGTGGTGAACGCATCGACGGCATGGCTTTACGGCTGTTCGGCGGTCAACTGCTCCCTGCTTGGAATCGGCGAGAGGACGGGCAACGTGCCGTTGGAGGCTATGGTCATGGAATACGCCGCGCTCAGAGGGACATTTGACGGCATGAACGCCGAAGTAATAACCGAAATCGGCGAATATTACTCAAAAGTTCTTAAATATAAAATACCCCCGCAGACTCCGTTTATCGGGAAAAATTTCAACGTTACAAGAGCCGGGATTCATGCCGACGGTTTATTGAAAGACGAAGAAATATATAATATTTTCGACACCGCGACGATTTTAAACAGACCCGCGAGCGTGACTGTAAGCAACGTTTCGGGGCTTGCGGGAATCGCTTACTGGCTCAACGATTATTATAAGTTGGACGGCGAAAACAAAATAGACAAGCGCGACGGGTTGTGCGTTTATATAAAAGAATGGATAGACGAAGAATACGACAAAGGGCGCAACACGATAATAAGCGACGATGAGCTTGTGAAACTGGTTGACGCGTATAATGCGAAAAAGTAAAAAATAAAAAGTAGAAAATAAATATTAACGGAGGTATAAGTTATATGGATATGAAAAAATTAATCGCTCCCTGCGGGCTGGATTGCTTTAACTGTACGGTGCAGGAAAAAAATATTACCGAAGAAAACAGGCAAAGAATGTCGAAGTATCTGAATTTACCGCCGGAAGAAGTCGCGTGTAAGGGCTGTAAGCCGGAAGACGGCAGATGCCGTTTTCATCAGGATTGCGCGACATGGGAATGCGCTCAGAAAAAAGGCGTATCATATTGCTTTGAATGCGATGATTTCCCCTGCGGTCTGTTAGCTCCGTCGGCGAAAGGCGTTCAATATCCTCACAATATGAAAGTTTACAATCTTTGCAGAATGAAACTCATTGGATTGGACGCATGGATTGAGGAATCAGCGTCTATCAGAAAAAGATATTATGAAGGTGATTTCGTTGTGGGACAGGGACCTATAATAAAAGAAGAATAACGTACATAAAAACAAGCAGGGCGAAAAATCGTCCTGCTTAGTTTTTTATGCTTATGTTTAAATTTCATATTCCATTTTCCCATAATTCATTACAGGCAAGGTCTATATAATCATTCCAGATAATACCGTACCCACCGGTATCAACGCTTACGAGTTCAAACAAACTATTTTGGGTTAAGTCTTTAAATACTTCCCATTTACTCATCAACGGTTTTACATCATAATGCTTTATATCGCCGTCAATAAATTCAACATATAAAATCATATCCGAAAGAGGCTGTACGTTTTTAACTCTATGAAACATTTATTTTTAATACCTCCTTATACAAGCGGCGGCAGTTTCTTAAATTCCTGCGTTTCCCACATTTTCATAAGTTCATTTCTATGCAATTCAAGCCATTCAATAACAAGATTTAACGCTTTATTGGGCAAATCACCCTCTAATATTTTTCCTGTAGCAATACTTATGGCAGACATATATTCTCCGTAAATAGCGTGGATATGCGGAGGATTATGTTCGCTTTGTATAAAATATATTTTTATTATAATACCGTAAAAATTTGATATTGCAGGCATCTGTTTATTCACCCTCCTAAAATTTATTACTTATATAAGTATTATATAATATGTTTATGAATAATATGTAACATCAATAAAAACAAGCAGAGCGAAAAATCGCCCCGCTTAATTTTTTATGTTTTTGTTTTCGGGCGACCGCAAGGGTCGCCCCTACGTATTATATGTCTTACGCTTTAAGAAATTCAACAGCCAAATCAGCCGCCGATGCCGCGTCTGCTGTATATCCGTCAGCCCCGATAGAAGCGCAGTAAGCGTCGGTTATCGGCGCGCCGCCTATCATGATTTTAACGCTGTCTCTTATGCCTTCGTTGACAAATATATCGACGACGTCTTTCATTACGCCCATAGTCGTAGTCAGAAGAGCCGAGCAGCAGACTATCTGGCAGCCCTGTTCTTTGACAGCCGCGAGAAATTGTTCCGGAGATACGTCAACGCCGAGGTCAACGACTTCGATGCCTTTGCCTTCCATCATCATTTTGACGAGATTTTTGCCTATGTCGTGCAGGTCGCCTTTGACTGTGCCTATCGCTATTTTGCCTAAAGGCTGTACGTTTGCGTCCGCGAGATACGGTTTAAGCAAATCTGTCCCGGCTTTCATAGCCCTTGCCGAAATCAAAACTTCGGGGACATATACTTCGTTGTTTTTGAATTTGTCGCCGATTATGCTCATACCCGGAAGAAGCCCTTCTTCGAGTATCGCTTTTGCGCCAACGCCGTCCGCGAGAGCCTGTTCGATAAGAGCTTTTACGTCTTTTGCTTTGCCTGCCTGTAAACTTGCCGAAATGTCGTTTAAAATTTGTGACATGATAATATTTCCTCCTAAATAATTTAATATTTTTGTTATTTATATATTTGTTTTATAAATAATTTTCTTTCGATGTTTATTTAACGTGAATTTTTTCACCAAGCCCCCTTTTGAAAGGGGGGGCACGCGAGAACTTGACAAGTCTCTGTAAGATTGCACTCAAACCGCGTGACGGGGGTTTGCGGAATCTGATGTTTTCGGGGAGACGACGCAAACCCCCGCCCTACGGGCACCCCCTTTCAAAAGGGGGCTTTTGGTTTAATCTCTCGCCTACTGTCATCTTTATTTTTTCGCATACACCTGAAAAATTATTGTCAACGTCTTTATTAGAAAATCTTAAAACTTCTATGCCGAACCCGTTTAAATATTCGGTCCGCGCTTTATCATATTCTACAGCGTCAGCTTCATAATGCTGAGAGCCGTCCAGTTCTATTGCAACGGCGGCTTTATGACAATAAAAATCAAGAATATAATTATTCACGATTCTTTGACGGGTAAAACGCGGGAGCATATTTTTAAGAAAATTATACCAAAGACGATTTTCCTGTTTCGTCGAATTTGTCCTTAATTCACGGGAATTAGGTTTTAAATTTTTATTGCGGGGCAAAAAAATTTTATCCTGCATAAATTCATCACCTATTATATTAATTTTTATTAAACGCAAACTTTTCTTTCGGGGGTATCTGACCGTTGCACTCTTTGAATTTTTTCGGCGTGACCCCGGTTATCTTCTTGAAAACTTTATTGAAATAACTCTGGTCGTAAAATCCCACGTTTGTCGCTATATCCACAAGGCTTACCCGTTCTGTCAGCAATAGAATCTTGCTTTTTTCCACCCTCACGAAATTAAGATAGTCGTTAAAATAATAATTCATTTCTTCTTTGAATATCTTTGAAAAATACGACGGGGATAAAAGCACGTATTCCGCGACTTCGTTTAATGTCACTTTTCTCATATAATTCGTCTTGACATAAGAAACTGCTTTTGAGATTAAATCGACGTGTTTTACATGCAAAAACTCGAATGTCTCTTTTGTGAATTTCCTGAGAATATCAGTCAATGCCCAGCAGACTTCTTCGATTGTTTTATAGTTAAAAAACTCGCTTAAGAATTTTATGTTTATGTCGAAAATTTTCGACTGGTCGGCACCGCCGTCAAGCGCGGCTCTGGAAATCATCACGGACAGCTCCATTGCCCTGACTTTTATAACATCCAGATTATTCGCGGACGAAAAAAATATATGCCCTAAAATCTCGTTGAGATATTTTCGGGAATTAGCCAAATCGTTGCTGATTATGGCGTAAGATAATTGCTTTTCTTTGTCGTAGGGATATGATATGTAGTTCTGACTTTCTTTGATTAACGCGGCTTTGACGTTCTGGATATATTCGCCGATTTGTTTCTGCTGTTCGTATATTTCCCTGTTTTTCAGCACTCCCAAAGTATCGTTTTCTTCGGACAGATGCCTTGAGCATATATATAACAGGTTCGCGATATGCGTGATTAAATCAGACGCGATAACCGGCACGTTTTTTACGGTTTCCAGAATTTCACTTAAATCCATGTCAAGTTCAAGCGCGCCGATAAGTTCGTCAACGTCAAAATCCTCGCAGTAAACCGGGGACATCGGTCCGGCGGCAAGATACCGGACATCGCCGTTTTCATTTATATTCTGATTATTAGGATAATTCCCGTTAAAATTAACGGGGCAGATTATAAAGACAAATCCCGCGGGGCAGAAATATATATATTTTCCCCCGAACCGTTCGCTTTGCTCGCCTGCGTAAGCGTGAATCCCGAAACAGTAATTTTCGTTTGGATTTACCGGATTTTCTTTTGATTTATTAAATTTATTGAATTTGGAATTTTTTATTATTTTGCACGAACAGCCGCAGGAATTTACGTCGCATATCCCGGAGTTTGTTTTGCCGATAATCATAACCCCGCATTTTATGCTTTTCGAGAAAGATTCCATAAGCTTTTCTTCGTTTATATTATTATTTACAGCCGTGCTTTCGCCGTTTTCCACGGCGGTTTTGAATTGCGCCTGTTCGTAGAATTTACGCATCCTTCTTACCCTAATCAATAAAATAACCCGAATAACAAAATTATAGCAAAAAAAACATTGATTTAATTGTAAAAACCCGTTTTTTTTGGTATTATTCGGAGATTATTATGTGAAAATTTATTTGTATCTATTATATCAGACATAAAAAATTAAATCCACATGAAAATTTTGCATGTAAAAAAATTAAAAATTTCTTAAAAAACATACGCTTGACAAATAAGCTTATTAATGATATAGTACAGTAAAGCGATAACGCGGCAAAATTATATAATTTAAACAAGGAGAAATGTTAAATATGAAAATGAAAAATTTAAAAAAGATTCTGGCGGCGGCTCTGCTCTGCGTGATGTTATTGACAGTTCTGTCAGCCTGCGGCGAAAAAGAAACGTTGATAGTAGGCATTACGGATTACCCGCCTATGAATTATCAGGACGACAAAGGCAAATGGATAGGCTTTGAATCGGAATTTGCGGAGGAAGTCGGCAAAATATTGGGCATGAAAGTGGAATTTCAGGTCGTAACAGACTGGGGCAACATCGTAATGGAACTTAATTCAGGCAATGTGGACGTTATCTGGAACGGCATGACGATAAATGACGACCGTCAGGCAAACATGGGTATATCAACTGCGTATATGTACGACGCTCAGGCTATCGTAGTCAAAGCCGAAAACAAGGATAAATATCTTACGGCAACCGATTTGACGGGAGTGGCTCTTGTCGCGGAAACAGGCTCTACTTTGGAAGAGACTATTAAATCAACCGCGCTTTTCGCAAACGCGGATTATCTCGCGGTTGACAGCCAGCTTAAAGGTATGCTGGACGTTAAAGCGGGCTCGGCGGATATGACGGTCGTAGACTTAATAATGGCGGCTGAACTTATAAATGCCGGAGGGGATTTTTCAGACCTTGTTTATTTCGACAGGGCTGAATTACCTAAAGACGCGAAATACGGCATAGGCGTAAAGAAAGACAGGGACGACGGCTTGCTTAAAGATTTGAACGACGCTATCAAAAAATTACAGGATAACGGCACGCTTCAGAAAATCGCGGACAAATACGGCTTGGGAGACGCTCTCGTTAAATAAATTAAAGCGTTATTAAAGTTACAGGGGCGGGGTTTTCCCGCCCTTAATTATAATTACGAGGTATTTTAACAATGTCGTCAACCACAACAACATTATGGAACGTAACGCTGAATTTACTTGACGGGTTTAAATTAAACGCGGTGATATTTTTTGTCACTCTGATTCTTTCTTTGCCTCTGGGCATGATTGTCACATTCGGGCTGATGTCAAAAATCCCCCCGGTAAAATGGCTGTGCAAATTTTTAGTATGGATAATACGCGGCACGCCGCTGTTGCTCCAGCTTTATATAGTGTTTTATATTCCGGGAATACTTTTCGGTATGCCGATGCGTAACAGAATACTGGCGACTCTGATTGCGTTCGTTATAAATTATTCGATGTATTTCGCCGAGATTTACCGGGGCGCGCTTGAAAATATCCCGAAAGGGCAGTTTGAAGCCGGAAAAGTTCTCGGACTGTCAAAGACGCAGGTTTTTTTTCATGTTATTTTGTTTCAGTTGATAAAACGCATAACCGCCCCTATCGGAAACGAAGTAATAACGCTCGTCAAAGACACGTCTCTTGCAAGGGTCATCGCGGTGCAGGAAATACTTATGGTTGCCGGGAGATATATCGGGTACGCGCTTATATGGCCTTTGTTTTATACGGGAGTATTTTTTCTGTCGGCGACGGCTGTTGTCACTTTCGTTTTCGGACGTTTGGAAAGGAGGCTGAACCGTGCTACGGGTGAGTAATTTATGTAAATCTTTCGGGACTGTAAAAGCTGTTGACAACGTGAGTTTTGAAATAGAAAAAGGCGAGACGCTTGCAATTATCGGACCGTCGGGCGGTGGGAAATCGACTATATTAAGACTTCTCAACGGGCTTGAAATCCCCGACAGCGGCGATATAATTTTTCCGTATAACGAAAACAAAACGGGTACGTTCGGGCTTGTTTTTCAGGAATATAATCTTTTCCCGCAATATACTGTCTTAGGCAATTTGACACTTGCGCCGAAACTCCTGAAAAAGAATTATTCACAAGCCGAAGAGATACTTGCGAAAGTCGGGTTGTCCGATAAAAAAAATAATTATCCGTCGCAGTTAAGCGGCGGACAAAAACAGCGCACGGCTATCGCACGCGCACTTATGCTCAAGCCCGACATATTATGTTTCGACGAGCCGACTTCGGCGTTAGACCCCAAGCTTACAGAAGAAATCGTGAATATCATCAACCAGATGAAAGGCGAGCAGACAATAATAATCGTGACGCACGACATGGACGTTATGAGGGGGACTGCTGACAAAACGGCTGTCATGGACAACGGGAAATTGCGTTGGGTGTAAAAAAACATAAATTAAATTCGCGGGACGCGCAGGGGCGCGTCCCCTACAAAAATATTTCCACAGGTTTGTTTAATTCGTAGCATTTCATGATTGTGTCAGCCGTGCCCTTTGATTTTCCGTCCCAGAAAGCTATGACCATGTGGGCATATTCGACGATTTCAGTGTTTCTGATAAAAGCGGCGGGCTTTCCGTACCGGTTATATTCGGGCAGAAATTCTCTGAATAAAAGTTTGTGTTCCCGCGCGTAACGGCGTGCAAACGAATCAACGCCTTCAGCCCCTCCGCTCACGATTTCCGTGCAGTTGAGGGGTATATTCTCGCATATTTTTTTGTACCAGTATTCTTCTTTGTTTTGCAGGTCTCTTGACCCGACTATCGCAACTCTCATATTATTTTTTATTTTTTATTTATGTTATTATATCAAGCGTAGAAAATGCTTATTCGGTACAATTAATCCGCAGATTTTCATAATTTAAAAAACCAAACTCCTTGCAAAGCGCAATCCATCTGCTTTCTCTGCCCTCTCCTATTAGATTTTTATTTTCTGCGGTTACATCGCTCAAACCATGAGAAAGAATATCAGCATCTTTCAATATCTCGTCAAACGGCGTATCAATAACAGTTTTATCGCTATGCTTCTTTATAGAATTACATATTATTTCGTTTTCTTCCTGCGATGTTATATTAAGCTCTTTTAGTATCTTCATTGATACAATAGCACCTAATTCAGCGTGAGTTTGAGATTCCGGAGAATCAACCGGAATAATATTAGCATACGCAATATCATGCAGCATACCTGCTATTGTGGCAAGTTCTACATTATCTCCGCGCTTCGCGGCTATTAATGACGCCATATACGACACGCCAACTAAATGAAAAGCAGCGAGTTTTAACGCCCATTCGCTTGTTTTATAACTATTATCAAATACATATTTGTGTATTACTCCTATTCTGCTCATGTTCTTCCCCCTGTATATTAATAAATACTCAAACTATTAAAATCCCTACATCACAACAACAGCCCCGTCGTTTCGTACAGACAGCTCCAAGCAGGAATTTTCGCCGAACACAGGCTTGATTCTGTCGAAATATTCCCCGACGGATTTTTTCTGTATAAACGCCTGTATAGTCCCCGCAAATCCGCCGCCGTGAACTCTTACCGCTGCTTGTTTATTCGCGAGAATCTCTTCGGATAACGCAAGGGCAAGAGATATTCCCTGATTAGCAGGCTCTTTTGCGGCGTAAACGTTTTGCAGGTACTTAAACGAAGAATTACCCGACGATGTTATAAGCCGCAAAAACCCCTCGAAATTGCCGTCCTTGAGCGCCTCCGTTCCTGCCCGCACTCTTGTATTTTCGGCAAAATAATGCGTTGATCTTAGTATTGCCCTGTCGCCGTATAATTGCCTGAGCTTATCTATATTATTGCTGAACTCGGCTTTGTCAACGTCCCGCAAAACTTCTTTCCCGAAATAAGACGCGACTTGTTTCATTTCATTGGTTATAGACGCGTACTCGTCGTTTAAATTATCGTGAGACCCTCCGGTTGAGATTATACATAAACTATAACCGGATTTAGTCAGGTCAAAATCGAGTTTTTCGACGACCGGTTCTTTCGGGTTCTGAAAATCTATCCCGACAAAACCGCCGACTGAACAAGCCGTCTGATCCATGAGGCCGCACGGCTTGCCGAAATAATTATTTTCGGCGTACTGCCCGATCTGCGCGATTTCGAGCGGGGAAATTTTATCTTCGTTATATAAATGATTTAATATAAACCCGACTAATATTTCAAACGCCGCAGACGAGGAAAGCCCCGAGCCTTTTAAAACGTCGGACACAGTATAAGCGTCAAACCCGCCGATTTTATAGCCAAGCTCAGAAAATCTTTTGCATGTTCCCCTGATTATCGCCGACGACGTGAATTTTTCGCTTTCTTTCGGCATAAGATTTTCTGTATCGTCTATATCAGCGTCGTCGGGCTCAAAGCCCTCGCTCTGTATTCTTATATGCGATTTTCTTCCCCCGGGTACAAGACTTTTTGACACGACCGCTATAACGTCTAAATTTATAGCCGCGGCTAAAACGCAGCCG
>Ga0082212_10005157_pt1 | contig 17910 bp, 14 predicted proteins | sample TergutNt197P3_FD_71548 | JGI IMG/M metagenome (GOLD analysis project Ga0082212, IMG submission 71548) | Neocapritermes taracua P3 segment gut microbial communities from Petit-Saut dam, French Guiana - Nt197 P3 | ecosystem: Host-associated > Arthropoda: Insects > Digestive system > Gut ...
CGGCCACAGCGGCGTGTCTACGCCCCAGGGGTTCGACAGATCGTGGATCTTTACCATCTTCGTCCTGTCAAGGTGGAAATTGCTCTTGTCCAGCGGCATGTATGCCATAATTCTGCTCCTCCTAAAATAGTATTGTTTTTATGCGGTTCCTATGTTTTTACATTAAACATTGGGAGGCTGACAAAGTCAAGTGCTTTTCAAGTTTTTGTTTATATTTATTACATTGATTTATAACAATGATGTGATATAATAGCCGCGCAAAATAATAAGGGATGATCAAAAATGACAAAAAAAGTTCTGATAATCGAAGACGACGGAAATATCGCCGAACTGCTCAGGCTATATTTAGAGAAAGACGGGTTCACAGTCACTATCGCGGAAAACGGAGCGATCGGGGTAGCGGAGTTTGAACGATTTGAGCCCGACCTGGTGCTGCTTGATATCATGCTGCCTGTCCTTGACGGCTGGGGAGTCTGCCGGGAGATACGCGCCACGTCAAACGTGCCTGTTATTATGCTGACCGCAAAAGGCGACACGCTCGACAAGGTCACGGGGCTTGAAATGGGCGCCGACGACTACATAGTAAAGCCATTTGAAGTCGGGGAACTGATAGCGCGGGTCCACGCCGTTATGCGGCGGTTTGACGTGACAGGCGGCGTAGAAGGCAAACGGCTGGAATTCGACAACCTGACCATTGACATGGACTCTTTTGAACTCATCGTCTGCGGAAAACGCGTTGAAGCGCCGCCGAAAGAGATGGAACTGCTGTTTCACCTGGCGTCGTCGCCCAACAGAGTCTATACGCGCAATCAGCTTTTGGACGAGGTTTGGGGATTTGACTACTTCGGCGACTCGCGGACGGTCGACGTACACATCAAACGCCTGCGCGAAAAACTCGAGAATGTGAGCGAAAAATGGTCGCTGAAAACTGTATGGGGCGTAGGCTACAAATTTGAACTGCAACTATGAGAAACAGCATATATTTCAGAAATTTTCTGTCCACCGCGCTGATAGTCTTTCTCAGCTTCACGATACTGGGCGGGTTGTCGACGACTCTGAACTACAGGCTCTCGACGTCCGAAAAAAAAGAGACCATGTCGTCCACACTGCAGGAAACGGCCCTGTACGTGATCACACAGCACGTGTATTACGGAGTTGAGCTGGGCGACCTGAACCTGAGTATGTGGATGGCGATGATCTCCGGCGTGTCGGGATTCGACCTTCTGCTCACAGACGCCGACGGCGTCGTATGCGCGTGTTCCGACAGGGATTTCAAACACTTGGGGAAAACGATCCCCGCACAGGCAGTATCAGCGGTCACTACAGACATAGCTGCCGTAACAGTCACCACACTCGGACAGATATACGCGCAGCGCCGCCAGGTCACCGGGGCGCCGCTTGGCATGAACGCAGGCGGTGATACGGTGATTTTCGGATATCTGTTTGTGTCGAGCGACTCGGCGGCGTACAGGCAGACATGGAGGCATTTTTCCGGTGTGTTCGCCCTCATAGCGCTCAATGTTCTGGCGCTGACATTCATTATTTCATATATGACGACGAAAAAACAAGCCGAACCGCTCAATGAGATGGCAGGCGCGGCCCGCCGCTTCGCACACGGCGAGTTTTCAACACGCGTCGAGGATCAGGGCAGATGCGATGAAATAGGGCAGCTGACGCAGGCGTTCAACGCAATGGCGGATTCGCTGGAAAGGTCGGAAACGCTTCGCCGTGAGTTCGTCGCGAACCTTTCACATGAACTGAAAACCCCGATGACAGTCGTCGCGGGTTTTGCGGAAGGCATACTTGACGGGACGATACCGCCGGAAAATGAGATGCGGTATCTTAGCGTGATATCTTCGGAAACAAGGCGCCTTACAAGGCTTGTAAACAGTTTGCTGGACATTTCTACGCTTAAAACGTCGGGAGACAACGCTATACTTGAAAACAGCTTCGACGTCTCCGAGGTAGTCCGGCTGGCGCTCCTGAGCCTTGACGGGAAAATAGAAGAGAGGCAGCTCGGAGTCATAGCGGAATTACCGGAAGAGCCGATCCTGACGCGCGGCGACAAGGATTCCATAACGCAAGTCGTATATAACCTGATCGACAACGCGATCAAGTTTTCGACGCCCGGCGGAGAAATAAAAGCGCAGTTGTGGAAGCAGGGCGGTCGGGCGTATGTGTCCATTGTGAACCGCGGCGAGACGATACCGTCAGATGAGCTGCCGTATATTTTCGACCGTTTCCATAAAGCGGATAAATCACGCAGCGCCAACCGCGACGGCGTCGGCCTCGGTCTGTATATTGTCAAGACGATACTGGATACGCACAAAGAGGACATTTTTGTTACCAGCCGCGCGGGAGTTACTAAATTTGTGTTCACGCTGACGATAGCGTAATAAATAATAAATATTAAATAATAATGCAGAATGCGAAAATAAGGACTCAGTGCAATATTTGGCATTACTGCTGCAAGGAGAACGGGATGATAGAAAATACTGACAAGACGATGGAGAAGATCACCGCGCTGTGCAAGGGCAGGGGGTTTGTGTACGCGGGCAGCGAGATATACGGCGGGCTCGCCAACTCGTGGGATTACGGCCCGCTCGGGGTCGAACTGAAAAACAACATAAAACGGGCCTGGTGGCAGAAATTTGTGCAGGACAATCCGCATAATGTCGGACTCGACTCCGCAATACTGATGAACCCCCGGGTGTGGGAGGCGTCCGGCCACGTCGCGACGTTCAACGACCCGCTCATTGATTGTAAAGGGTGCAAAATGCGCTACCGTGCGGATAAACTGGTCGAGGACTGGAACAGCGAAAACGGAGTCGCAGACATTGCGGTGGAAGTAATGGGCGAAGACCAGCTTATAGACTATATCAACGCCAATGCAGTGACCTGCCCGCATTGCGGAAAGGCGGACTTCACAGGTATCAGGAAATTCAATTTGATGTTCAAGACTTTTCAGGGCGTCAACGAGGATACAGCCGCGCAGATATATATGCGCCCTGAGACGGCGCAGGGAATTTTCGTTAACTTTAAAAATATCCAGCGCACGTCGCGCAGGAAGATCCCGTTCGGCGTGTGCCAGATAGGAAAGTCGTTCCGCAACGAGATAACGCCCGGCAACTTTATTTTCCGCACCCGCGAATTTGAGCAAATGGAACTCGAATTTTTCTGCAAACCGGGAACAGACCTGGAATGGTTTGACTACTGGCGCAGCTTCTGCCGGAACTGGCTGCTGTCGCTCGGGCTTCGGGAGGAAAGCCTCCGGCTGCGCGACCACGCGAAAGAGGAACTTTCTCATTACTCAAACGCTACGACCGATTTTGAGTTCCTGTTCCCGTTTGGATGGGGCGAGCTTTGGGGCGTCGCGGACAGGACGGATTTTGACCTGAAGGCTCACCAGGAACTCTCGGGGGAAAACATGGAATACTATGACCAGGAGACGGATGAAAAGTACATACCGTATGTGATAGAGCCGTCGCTGGGGGCGGATCGCGTACTGCTGGCGTTTCTGATCGACGCATATGACGAGGAGATAGTTGATGCGGAAAAGAACGACGTACGGACAGTTCTCCATCTGCACCCGGCGCTGGCGCCGTATAAGTGCGCGGTCCTGCCTTTGTCGAAAAAGCTGTCACCGGACGCGGAGGAGATATACGGCGCGCTTCGCAAAGACTTCATGGCTGATTTTGACGACAGCGGTTCTATTGGAAAGCGGTACAGGCGGCAGGATGAGATAGGTACTCCGTTTTGCGTAACTTATGACTTCGATTCGCAAACCGACAGACGCGTCACTGTCCGCGACAGAGATACGATGGCGCAGGAGCGCGTCGCGATCGGCGAACTGACGGCATATTTGAAGGAAAAGATGGGGTTTTGAGCGTCAGTGTGTAAACAGAACCGTCCCCCTGACACACAAGGACCGTCCCCCTGACACACAAGAACCGTCCCCCTGACACACACATCCCCTGCGGAGATACATCCTTTATGCTTGATGATTTCTTTATTCAAAACCGGAAGGTTGCCGTCGCGTATTCCGGCGGCGTCGATTCATCGTACCTGCTGTTTGCGGCAAAAGCCGCCGGGTGCGATGTACACGCTTATTATATGAAATCGCGGTTTCAGCCTGATTTCGAGTACAGGGACGCTCTGCGGCTGGCGGAGTCGATAAACGTCCCGGTGACAGTTGACAGGCCCGACGTACTCAGCGAAAAACTAATAACTGAAAACACGGCCGACCGCTGCTATTACTGCAAACACTTTATGCTGGACAGAATACGGGAACTGGCACAGGCGGACGGCTATTCAACGCTGTGCGACGGTACGAACGCCGACGACGATGCGGCCGACAGGCCCGGAATGCGCGCTTTGCGGGAACAAGGCGTCGTGTCTCCCCTGCGCGACTGCGGACTCTCAAAAGCCGAAATACGTTCTCTGTCGGAAAAGGCGGGGTTATTCACACATTGTAAGCCTGCATACTCGTGCCTTGCGACCAGGATCCCGGCAGGCGAAACCATAACGGAAAGGTACCTTGAAGCGATCGGGAGCGCGGAAAACTCTCTGTTTGGTATGGGGTTTTCTGACTTTCGTGTTCGTCTGATCCCGCCGGACGGGGCAAAACTCCAGTTCCCCGCCGGTCAATGGGAGGCAGCAGCAGCCCGTCGCTCAGAGATTCTGGCGGCGTTGCGACCTTGTTTCACAGACGTCATGCTTGATCTGGCGCAGCGATAGCGCGGCGTCCGCCTAAGGAGGGGGAGTATGGAAAAAGATAAGATCCTGGCACTTCTGGAAAGTGTGAAAAACGGAGAAACGCAGCCCGAAGAGGCGCTGCTGAAGCTGAAGATGCTGCCTTTCGAGGATGTTGGATACGCAAAGATAGACCACCATCGCGGCTTACGTCACGGTATCGGTGAAGTCATCTACGGCGAGGGCAAAACAACAGAGCAAATCTCCGGGATACTGTCAAAGATGATCCAAAGCGGGCAAAAGAATATTATGATCACCCGGCTGACGCCGGAAAAGGCAGCCGGGGTTGAAAAGGAACATAAAATAGAGTATGACCATGTTTCGCGTATCGGGATTTGTAAACGCGAACGCGTGGAAGCGCTGCACGGACTCGTTGCAGTAGCGGCAGCGGGAACCAGCGATATAGCGGTCGCGGAGGAAGCGGCAGTAACGGCTGAAACGCTTGGTAACAGAGTTGAGCGCCTGTATGACGTCGGCGTAGCAGGGCTGCACAGGCTGCTGGGCAGTCTTGACGATCTCATGAGCGCGCGCGTGGTCGTTGCGGTCGCCGGGATGGAGGGCGCGCTTGCCACTGTCGTCGGCGGCCTGGTCGCGTGTCCCGTCATCGCAGTGCCGACCAGCGTCGGGTACGGCGCGAATTTTAACGGGCTTTCAGCGCTGTTATCAATGCTGAACTCATGCGCCGGGAATGTCAGCGTAGTAAACATAGACAACGGTTTCGGCGCCGGATACATAGCGAGCCTGATAAACAGGGGTTAGGGGTTAGGAGGCATGTATGAGGCTTTTTTTGGAATGCGCGATGGGAGCGTCGGGCGACATGCTTATGTCGGCGCTGTACGAACTGTTGCCGGACAAGGAAAACTTTCGCCGTCAAATGGAGCAGCTCGGGTTGCCGGGTGTTGCGATGGAATACTCGAAGTCGATAAAGTGCGGAATAAAGGGAACTCATATCTCCGTTAAAGTCGGCGGAGCCGAAGAAAAGAGTGAAGACGCGGAGGCATATGGTGATAATGGCGGTCACAGCCACGACAGCCACGGGCATACGCATAACGCCGACAGCCATGACAGCCACGGGCATACGCACACGCATATCGACAGCCATGAACACCCGCATGATGAAAACGCCGGTGACGCGGGCATGGCTCACACTGCGCCCCGGGGAAGATACGGATACAACGGGATGCTTGAACTGATCGGCGGCCTTGCGCTGCCGGAAGATGTGATAGAAAACGCTCTGGCTGTGTATAATATCATCGGCGAAGCAGAAGCAGCCGTTCACGGAGTTCCGGTCAGTAACATTCATCTGCATGAGATCGGTTCTATTGACGCCGCCGCGGATATCGTAGGGTGCTGCCTGCTTGTCAGTAAGCTTGGCCTGACGGAGATCATAGCCTCCCCGGTGCATGTTGGCTTCGGTTCTGTACGCTGTGAGCACGGGATCCTTCCTGTACCGGCCCCGGCAACAGCGGAAATACTGAAAGGCATACCGATTTACAGCGGAAGCATAAAAGGTGAGTTATGCACCCCGACAGGCGCTGCGCTGCTGAAGCATTTTGTAAAGAGTTTCGGCGAAATGCCACCGATGATAGTTGCGGAAATAGGCTGCGGCATGGGGACAAAAGACTTCGAAAAGGCGAACTGCCTCAGGGCATTTCTATGCGAAGATGAGACATACGACGGCGGAAAACATGACACCACTTACGAGATATCCTGTAATCTGGACGACATGACTCCGGAAGCGATCGGAGCCGTGTTCAGCCTGCTGTTCGAAAATGGAGCGCTTGACGTGTACACTACTCCGATAATGATGAAAAAAAACCGTCCCGCTGTGTTGCTCACATGCCTTTGCGCGGCGGGAAAACGTGATGAGCTTGCGTTACTTATGCTGAAAAACACATCCACTTTCGGAGTGCGCATAACTACGTGCCACCGAGATCTCCTGACACGCGGCGCCGAAACTGTTTCGACAGAGTATGGCGATATACGGATAAAGCGCGCGTACGGGTTCGGTATCAGGAAACTTAAGCCTGAATACGACGACGTCCTGGAGTCGGCAAAAAAGCACGGTGTTCCGTTCGCGTCAGTCTATGACGCTGCCGTAAGGGCGGCGGGAAAATGAACTTTCCCCGCGGCAGGACCGCGGGGTATCTCCAGAGGAAACTCGATTTGATTTCCCGCCCCGTAGGGGCGCGGAATCAAACCGAAAGTTCATTGAACAATTTGACAAAATGTGTTATAATGCGCAACAACCCGAATATTACAGGAGGCCCCGCATGGAAAAGGGAACATTTTATATCACGACGCCCATATACTACCCGTCGGACAAGCTGCACATCGGGCATACATACTGCACGGTGGCGACAGACGCGATGGCGAGGTATAAGCGCATGCGCGGATATGACGTCATGTTCCTGACCGGCACGGACGAACACGGGCAAAAAATCGAGCAGCGCGCCTTGGCGTCAGGAGTTACGCCGCAGCAGTACGTCGACAAGATCGTGACCGGCGAAGGCGGGATACTTGACTTGTGGAAACTCATGAACATCTCCTATGACCGCTTTATCAGGACGACGGACGACTACCACATAGAATCGATACAGAATGCCTTCCGCGCAATGTACGAGCGCGGTGAAATATATAAAGGCTCGTATAAAGGACAGTACTGCACGCCGTGCGAAAGCTTTTGGACCGAAAGCCAGCTTGTGGACGGCAAGTGCCCCGACTGCGGACGTGAAGCCGTATACGCGGAGGAGGAGGCATACTTCTTCCGCCAGTCAAAATTCGCGGACAGGCTGATGGAACTGCTTCCGGGCTTTCTGGAGCCGCCGTCCCGCGTAAATGAAATGGTGAATAATTTCCTGAAACCGGGGCTTGAGGATATTTGCGTGTCGCGTACATCTTTCACCTGGGGCGTCCCCGTGGATTTTGACCCCGGACACGTGGTTTACGTGTGGGTCGACGCGCTGTTCAATTACATGACGGCTCTCGGGCTGTATAACAGTAAGTACGACGATCTGCGTTACTGGCCGTGCGACGTCCACTTTGTCGGGAAAGAAATAGTCAGGCTGCACTCGCTTTTATGGCCGGCTATGCTCATGGCTCTCGATCTTCCCCTGCCAAAAAAAGTCTTCGGACACGGCTGGCTGTTGTTCGACGGCGACAAGATGAGCAAATCGAAAGGCAATGTCAAAGACCCCGCGATCCTTGCGGAACGTTATGGAGTAGACGCGTTGCGCTACTTCCTGCTGCGGGAGTTCCCTTTCGGTTCCGACGGAAGTTTTACGAACGAACTTCTGATTTCGCGGATAAACTCCGACCTTGCAAACGACCTTGGCAACCTTGTCTCGCGCACCGTCTCAATGGTCGGGAAGTATTTCGGCGGAACTCTGCCCCCGGAGCAGAAGGAAGGCCATGAAGACAATGAACTTGTGGCGATGGCCGGCAGCGTGCATGAAAACTACGAGGCGCACATGGAGAAGTATGCTTTCCAGAACGCGCTGATGGAGATTTTTAAGGTGACTTCGCGCGCAAACAAATACATTGACGAAACGGCTCCGTGGGTGCTTGCGAAAGACGACAATAATAAGCCGCGTCTGGCGGGAGTCTTGTACAATCTGCTGGAAACGATTCGGATCTGCGCGGTTTTGCTGCAGCCGTTTATTCCGGACTCGTGCGCGAAAATTTTCGGGCAGATAGGCGCAGACGGCGCGTTGACAGGATACGACAGCGCAGTATCGTTCGGCGCGCTCCGGAAAAACACTACCATAAATAAAGGTGATATCATTTTCCCGAGGCTGGATTTGGAAAAAGAAATGGAAGAACTGTCTGACAGGAGTTAGGAGCGAGGAGTCAGGAGTCAGGGGTTAGGAGTTAGGAGTAGCGCGCCGTAACGGCGCGCAGGAGTTAGGGGACCGTGGACCGGGGACCGGGGACCGGTGAGCGCGGAGTTCGCTCTGTTTCATCGAAATATTACTCAATTCGGCGGACGCTGCTGGCGTTTGCCGCAAAGGGGGCAATGGCATGTCGGTATTAATGTCGCTTTTTCTGGGGCTCGTTCAGGGAATAACAGAATTCCTCCCCGTCTCCAGTTCGGGGCATCTCTCGATTTTACAAAATCTGCTTAACCTGCCTTACTCGGAGGAGTACAACCTGTTGTTCGAAGTGCTGCTGCACCTTGGTACGCTGATATCGATATGCGTAGCTTACAGGACTGAACTGCGGGCTATGATATCTGACGGACTTGAATTCCTGCGCATGAGGAGAGAGTCCGACCTGGACGAACCTGTCGTGCTCAAACCCTCGGCAAGGGCGCTGCTGTTCGTACTCCTGGGCACTATACCATTGTTCATAACGCTCATATTCACGAACAGTATCTCGCGTTTGTTTTTCAAAACAGGTTTCATAGGTTTTGCCCTTCTTGTCACCGGCGGCCTTCTGTTTGTGTCTGACAAGTATGTCAAGAGAGGAAACAGAACGGAAAAAACTATGACATTTATGGACGCGATCGTAATAGGGCTGGCACAGGCGGTGGCGGTCCTGCCGGGTCTTTCGCGTTCCGGCACAACTATATCGGTAGGGCTCGCGCGCGGGCTGAGCGGCAGTTTCGCGGTCCGGTTCTCGCTGCTGTTATCGATTCCGGCAGTGATCGGAGCCACGGTAGTGACGCTGTTCAAGGCAATCAGGGACGGTATAGATTTCTCACTCCTGCCTGTATACCTTGCCGGATTCGTAGTCGCCACTGTTGTCGGGTTCTTCACGATTCAGATCCTGCGGCGCCTGATGGCGAAAGGCGGTTTCGGTAAGATCGCCTATTACTGTTGGGGCGTCGGCGTACTGACGCTGATCCTTTCAATAGTACTGTAACCTGGAGAGTGATCCCAAATATGGCAGTGAAAAAAAGCGGAAAAACATACAATCCGGCAAACAGCGCTTCCAGGGCGCCGGCAAGACCGGGACAGGGAGCCGCGAAGCCCCCGCGCCGGCGTGAGGTAATGGCGGCGGTATGCTTCATTCTCGCCGTGTTCTCGTTTATTGGGTACTGGAACTCCGACGGGGCGTTTATCGGGTTGTTTATCGGGCTGGTAAAAGGGCTGGTCGGACAGGGCTTTTTCGCTCTGGCGCCGGCATTGCTTATCTGTTCGGTGATTCTGACATTTCACAGGGGGCGCCCGGTGCGCTTCAGAGTAACTTGTACGCTTCTGCTGACTGTCGTCACAGGGGCGTTCATACATCTTTTTTCCTGTAAGATCGCTTATGTGATATCATTTAAAATGTTCCCGGAACTATGGCGCGACGTGGAAACGAACCGCGCGGGAGGCGTGGTCAGCGGCACTCTGACGGAGATATTCACATGGTTGTTTGGCAGAGTGGGCGCGACGGTCGTGTTGATATGCGCCTCCCTGTTCCTTCTGCTGATAGCGTTCAACAGGACTATCGCCGGAATAGTCGACGCTGTCAGAAAACGGGAGCGGCGCGTGTATGTTCCGGAACCTGAACCCGAATATCAGCAACCGGTACACGGGCGTCCGGCGCCCAGACGTCCGGCAATGTCGCCCGCAAGGCGAAAAAAAGCGATCGATATCCCGATCGACGAAGATGCATACCCGCCTGAACAGGCGCAGCCGCCAAAAAGCAAGAAACATTTATTTGAAAGCTCCCCTCGCGTAAAAACCCCTGACGAGCTCATATCCGAATATACACATGAAGACAACGACATTTCAGGCGGCGGGCAGAAAGAAATCGAAGACGTACCGCTTGATATTCCTTTTATGGAAAAGAAGCGGCGCCGCAGCATAGTACCGCCGGAGCCGGAAGGCGCGGCAGCACCGGACGCTCCGCCCGTCGCTGCGGAGGACACAAAGCACGGCGGGGAACTCATTGAACCGATCAAGACCGGTGATTCCCCGGAGTATGTTTTCCCTCCGCTGGATCTTTTATCCGTGGGAACGCCAATATCGAACGTGGGAGCCGAGGAAACACGCGCGATATCCGCGATGCTTGAGGCGGCTTTTCACAGTTTCGGCGTCAATGTCACAATATCAAATACAACGCGCGGGCCGTCTGTCACGCGATACGAAGCGGAACTGGAAGCGGGCGTAAAACTCAGTAAACTGACAAGCCTTGCCGATGATATCGCGCTGTCGCTGGGGACGACCGGAGTCCGTATCGCAGCCATGCCGAATAAAATATCGACAGTTGGCATAGAGGTGCCGAACAAAGCGATAAGTACGGTATCTCTGAGGGATATAATTGAATCGTCGGCGTTTTCACGCGCCAAATCGAAGCTGACATTCGCCATTGGGATGGACATATCCGGAGAAGCTATTGTGGGGAACATATCGCAGTTGCCGCATATGCTGGTGGCGGGAACTACAGGCTCCGGCAAATCTGTATGCCTGAATTCTCTGATACTCAGCATTCTGTACAAGGCGACGCCGGATGATGTGCGATTCATTATGATCGATCCTAAAATGGTCGAATTCAAAGTATATAATGACATACCGCACCTGCTCGTACCGGTCGTTACGGACGTGAAGAAAGCTTCAGGCGCGCTGCAATGGGCGGTTTTCGAAATGATGAAAAGATACACGCTGTTTTCCGAAACGACCGCAAGGGAAATAGACGGGTATAATCAGATAGCGGCAAAATCTGACGAGCGCGAAACTCTTCCCCATGTTATCATCGTGATCGACGAACTTGCCGATCTCATGCTGATGGCGGCGAAAGAGGTCGAGGAGTCTGTCTGCCGCGTAGCGCAGATGGGGCGCGCTGCCGGTATGCATCTTGTGATTTCAACGCAAAGTCCGCGCGCAGATGTTATCACAGGGTTAATGAAGGCTAATATCCCGACCCGTATAGCGCTTAAAGTTTCGAGCGCGCTTGAATCCCGGATAATACTGGACGCGGGAGGAAACGCCGACAAGCTGGTCGGAAACGGGGATATGCTCTACGCGCCTATCGGCACCTCGAAACCTATGCGGCTTCAGGGTACGTGGGTTTCGGACAAAGAACGGGAGAAGGTCGTAGACTATATCAAGAAAGGCGGGGACTCGCAGTATTCGGAAGAGGTCATCAGCGAGATCGAAAAGGCTGCGCTTGACAAAACAACGGGCGACAAACCAAAGGACGAACCTGACGCCAGTGACTACGACGAACTACTCCCGCAGGCTGTAGACGTAATATTTGAAACCGGGCAGGCGTCGGTATCGATGCTCCAGCGGCGTCTGAAACTAGGGTATTCCCGGGCAGCCCGTATTGTCGACCAGATGGAACAAATGGGCGTTGTCGGGCCGTTCGAGGGCTCAAAACCGCGCGCCGTACTCGTCACCAGGGACCAATGGATGCAAATGCAGTATGTCAGCGGCACGGCTCCGGCGGAAAAAATCCACTTCGACGACGTTCGGTCCGCATCAGATCCATATGATGAAGAAATCCCGTTTTAGCTTTTCAAACCGTCACGCAGAATTGTAAAACAATCAGACGAGCGATATTTTTTAACACTTATCAGCCGCCGCGCTCCAAAGCCGGCGGTTAATATTTTTTTAGTAACAAAAAATAGCAGCGCATTACGCCGCGGGAAGCGCTTTTCATTTTTTTTCGGAAAACCGGCCGGTTACGACAGAGCCGGCTTTTTTTGTCGGTAAAAAATATGAATAAAGCGTGAACGGGTATGTCTAAATTTTCACGGAACTAACTATAATTCATTGAAATCAGAGGAGAAAATAGAAGTAAAAATGCGAGAAAATAATGTGAAAAAAAGAGACAAAATAATACAGTAAAAGCCGGAAATTGTTGTTGACGAGACAACCATCGGTCTCTATACTCGACCATAAACCGCAAAATCTGGCGGCTGGTAAAGAGACATAAAAGCCGCCTGAAATAACGAAACGGAGGTGATAGTCGCGCGCAGGCCGGAGAATCCCGTGGACCTGGCGCGCGGCGTGTACATGAGGGTGAAACTCCTTGTCGCTGTGACGGACAGTGATTACGCCGGGCATCTATCCGGGTTCATCTCCGTACATCACGCGGATGCGGTCGAGGTGAGCGTATGCTCATCGGACGCGACATTGCACGTGATGCTCGCGTCGCAGAGATTTGACGTCGCTCTGCTGGACGCCGCCATGATAGAAGGCGCGGATCTGCGGTATGTTCATCTGCCCCTCGTTTTATGGGCGGAAGAGGAAAACGCCGCGGAACCGTCCCGGGACTTCAAAAAAGTCCGTAAGTATCAGCGCGTGTCGTCGATCATTGCCGACGTTTTGGAACGGTACGCTAAAGTTTCCTCAAACAGCCGGGGGCCTGATTCCAGAAGAGCCAGGATCACAGCGGTCTGGTCCCCCGCCGGAGGCGTCGGGAAAACTACTGTCGCGCTCGCCTACGCGGCAAAGATGGCGGCAGGAGGAAAACAAGCCATGTACCTGAACCTTGAACACTTCTCAAGCATTCCGGCATATTTTGCCGAGTCAGGGAAAAGTATCAGCGCTGTGTTTGAGATGCTGGAAGCGGAGGAGGGCAACCTGAAAATGCTCGTTCGCGCGATAGCGTGCCAGGACAGCGGCGTGACATACTTCTGCCGCCCCGAGAATTTCGACGATATGAATATTCTGACTTCCGCAAACCTTGTTTTGCTGCTTGAAGCCTGCACTGAGCTGACCGACGAGCTGATCATTGACATGTCCTGCACATGCGATGAGAGGGCGCGCCGGATTTTTGATTTTGCCGATGATGTTTTTCTCGTTTCCGACTTTCCGGGTACCGCTCAAATAAAACTCTCCCAGTTCACTACCCAGAACAATGTGTTTGAGCGTATCAGGGCAAAAGCGACGCTTGTGAGAAACAAAGGAGCTTCGGCCGGAGTTCCTCTGATCGACTCTGTAATTTCGCTCCCGTTCATTCAACACGCCGACGCGACCGCGGTATACAAGGCTCTTTCCGCGCACAGTTTTGAGGCGGGCACGGTATGACTGAAAATGCCAGAAATGAGATCATCGGACAACTGAAAAGCGAAATCCAGGGCCATGCCGATTTGACCAATCTGGACAACGCTCAACTCCAAAAACTGGTTGCTGAAGCGTTCGAGAGAAAAACCGAATGGGCAAAGGAGAACCAGCCGGAAACGTATTTTGAGTTGTCGTCACTGAACTTCAAGGAAAAAAAGCATATAACAAGCGGTGTATTCGAATCCATCCGGGGACTTGGGGTGCTCGGGCGCATTGTTTCGGACGCTGATGTGACAGAGGTCATGATCAACGGGTACAAGGATATTTTTGTTGAAAAGGACGGCGCTTTGTCAAAACTTGACAGCCAGTTTGAAAGCCGCCGCGAACTTGAGATCATAATCGCGAAATTCGTTTCAAGAGCGGGGCGGGCTGTCAATGAAAGCGAGCCGATAGTAGACTTCCGTCTGGAAGACGGTTCGCGCGTCAACGTCGTTTTGCAGCCCATAGCGCTCAACGGGCCGATCGTTACTATCCGGCGCTTCCCGAAGGAAGCGATGACAGTGGAGAATCTGATCCGATACGGATCGATCACTGAAGAAGTGGCGGAGGTCCTGAAACTGCTCGTTACGGCGAAATACAATATCTTTGTCTGCGGGGGAACGGGAAGCGGGAAAACGACCTTCCTGAACGCGCTGTCAAATTACATTCCGAGAGACGAGCGGATAATCACAATAGAGGATTCCGCCGAACTTCAGATCAAAAACATAGATAATCTGGTCCAGCTCGAAACGCGCAACGCAGGCGCCGACGGAAAAGGCGCCGTCACGATCCGTGACTTGATCAAGTCTGCTCTCCGTATGCGGCCGGAGCGTATCGTCGTCGGAGAGGTCCGCGGCGCGGAAGCGCTCGATATGCTGCAGGCGATGAACACAGGGCACGACGGGTCTTTGTCTACGGGACACGCAAATTCTACGCTTGACATTTTGAGCCGCCTCGAAACTATGGTGCTGCAAGGGGCGGACGGATTGCCGCTCGAGGCGATACGCCAGCAGATAGCCTCGGCAGTGGACATTATTATCCATCTGTCACGGTTGCGCGACAAGAGCCGCAGGACCATGGAAATCGCCGAAGTAGTCGGCTATGACATAGAAAAGAGGCAGATAGTATTGAACACTATATATGAGTTCCGTGAGTCGGGCGAAAGCACAAAGAACAAGGTCTCCGGACGGCTGACGCGGACCGCGAATCCCATGAGGAACAGGCTCAAGCTGGATATGGCAGGACTGGGAAGGGCGATTTAGGGGTAGCGCGCCGTAACGGCGCGCAGGAGTTAGGAGCAGGGTATGAAAATGAGTTTATTCAAGCGAAGGACCGGCGACGCAAAAACCGGGGCGGAGCAGAAAGTCAGGAGCGTTACTTTACCGGACTATACACGCAGTTCATCCGGAGCGATAGACCATTTTGCGGCGTATATGATCGGGTTTGCGGCCGGATTTGCCGTACTGTTCATTTTTTATAAAATCATCACGTTATCGATAGCCGGCGGAGCGGTGATCGGTGCGGTGAATATCTTTGCCGCGGCGCGCGGCGCGGTAAAAAAACGAACGGTCAGACTGAGGATGCAATTTTTCGATCTGCTGGAATCGATGGCTGTCGCTATGAGGGCGGGAAACCCGCTGCTCAAATCGCTGGAGAGCGCGCGGGAGGATCTGACCCTTATCTACCCGGAGGACGCCGACATAATCACTGAACTTGAAATCATTATTGGCCGCTTCAATAACGCGGTGCCTCTTTCGGAAGCGTTTTCCGACCTCGCGCAGCGGAGCGGGCTCGAGGATATTGCCAGCTTCTCATCTATTTACGCGACGATAGAGGGGAAATCCGGGAGGGCCGACGAGATAGTACGTGAAACTCAGCAGATCATCGCGGACAAGATGGAAATCGAGATGGAGATCGACACATTGATGACTGCCGCGAAATCAGAGGTGAACATAATGCTGTTCATGCCGCTTGTTATCCTCGGCGTGATCGGGTACGCGGGCGCGGGCTTCATGGACGCCATATATACAACTACGGCGGGGCGTATCGTTTCCACCGGAGGGCTGGTCGTATTTATCCTAAGTTTTGTTATGGCACGAAAATTCAGCAGCGTAAGCCTGTAGGAGGAGAAGAGTTATGGTGATCGTAATACTTATTTTTGCGACAGCGCTCACAGCCGCATGGCTGATCCTGTTGTGCAAAGCTACTTTGGAGGACTGGATAACCGCGGCGTATTGCAAAGTATTTGATAATATCGCCAGGATCGAAAAGCTGCAGGCCAGAGACAAAGCAAAACATGAGAAATTATCAAAAATACACGGGATCGCATCCGTAGGCGTACGGATCCTGCTCGGCGGAGACTCAGGCAGGGAGATAAAAAAACTGGAGCGCGCAAGCGCGCGCTTGAAAGACGGCGATCTGAAGAGCCTCAGTGTGCTTGCGCTGCCGGGGTACGTGCTGCAGCGGGAGTTCATCGCTATCGGAAAAGGAAGCATACATAAGTCGATAATGACAAAAAGCTTTGAGCTGTACGGCAAGAAACATGCCGCTAATAAAACGAAGAGCATTCTTGCGAAACTGCTTTCATACCCGATGATAGGAGTGGCGGCGACGCTCATACTAGGGTCGCTGCTGATTGGAGCAGGGATGGATACGGCCGGAATGGCAGTCATCGCGATCGGTACTATTCTGGTTTTGGTCCTCGTATACGCGATCTACGATGAACTGAGCGATCTCGTAAAAAAGCGGCGTAAGGTGATAGGCCGACAGTTCCCGAACGTCGTCTCAAAGCTTGCCCTGCTCGTGACGTCAGGGATGATCATGGACAGGGCCTGGAAAGTGACCGCATACAGTCAGGAAACAGAGTTGTATCAGGAAATGCGAAAAACCTCGGAAGAACTGGACAACCTTGTCAGTCCGGAAGCTGCTTACAGCGAGTTCATAAACAGGTGCAACACCAAGGAGACCGCAAAGCTGGCCTCCGCCATAATGCAGAATCTGTCGAAGGGGAACGCGGAGATAGGCAAACTCCTGAAGGATATGGCGCGGGAAGCCTGGCAGGAACGGCGCCATATGGCAAAACGGGACGCCGAAAAGGCAAACTCAAAGCTGATGATCCCGACGATGCTTCTGTTCATAGCGATTCTGGTAATGCTCATGGTACCCGTCGCCATGAATTTTACGGGAATATAGTTTCTCAGGCAAAATATCATGGGTATACGGGCAGGCGCACCGGACCTGTTCCGCACACCCTGGAAAGGAGGGCTTCATCATGCGACAAAAAATCTCTGCCCTGTCTCTGGCAGCATGCCTTGCGATCAGCGGATTCTTCGAAGGGATCAAAAAAGACGAACGCGGCCTGTCCGGCGTGGTCGTCGCGATACTGCTCATTCTCATAGCGGTGTTGGCAATAGTACTCATATGGGGATTTCTCAGCGGATGGCTGGCAGAATTATGGGAAAGGATCACCGGGGAAGCGGCCTCAATTTCATAGAGGCTGCGATAGGGCGAGAAAGGAGAGGAGGGGCCGCTTTGCTCAACAGGCTGAAAGTAATCAAAGACACAAACGGAGACGCTGTGGTCGAGGCGGCCATACTCTTTCCGATCATGATCATGATTTTTGCTGCCCTGGTTTTACTTGCAATATACTTACCTATCCGGGGGACTCTGCAGCATGCCACCCAATATGCCGCGACAGCCCTAGCCACCGAAAAGAGCGATACCTGGTTATTTTTTGATGAAAACTCTCTGGCTTATGATTGGGAAAGCGATAAGAGAAATTTGGAAAATGTTTATGTTTCCCTGTTCAGGTCTGTTGCTCCCGGAGGCGGTGATGCCTATAAAGCCGAAACTATTGTCCGCAAGGTAGAAGCAAGTGCTATTACCATAAGACCGGGAAATCTGACAGTGGAATATGGAATTGTCAACCATGTTATTTACAAGGAGATTATAATTACAGCCACCCGCACTATACCGGTGCCGGTAGATTTATCTCTTATAAGATTTCCCCAAGAGATTCCGATCACAGTAACTTCTACAGCTGTAGTGCAAAATGGAGATGAATTTATCCGTAACATGGATATTGCCGTGGATTTTACCCTGTTTATCAGGAAAAAATTTGGACTTAATAATGTGTTCGAAGGTATTAAGCCGTATGTTGAAAAAGTTACAGATATTCTTG
>Ga0082212_10005158_pt1 | contig 17909 bp, 20 predicted proteins | sample TergutNt197P3_FD_71548 | JGI IMG/M metagenome (GOLD analysis project Ga0082212, IMG submission 71548) | Neocapritermes taracua P3 segment gut microbial communities from Petit-Saut dam, French Guiana - Nt197 P3 | ecosystem: Host-associated > Arthropoda: Insects > Digestive system > Gut ...
ACTTATTTCGCAATTTGAGTTTTCCATTTCTTTTGCAATATCTAACATCTTTTTTTCTAAGTTCATTAGTTCTTTTTGTCCAGTTTTTATTACATCATTTACATTAACTTCATCTTCTATTATTTCTTCAGTTTGTTTTAAATACCCAACTGTTGCATTATTTCTTATTGTAACCAATCCAGAATCTGCTGTTTCAATATTTGCCAATATATTTAGTATTGTTGTTTTACCTGAGCCATTTTTCCCTATTATAGCCAATCTATCTCCACTAATAACTTCAAATGATAAACCATTTAAAATATCTTTATATCCAAAATTCTTTTTTACATTATTAAATCCTATCTCTAACATTTACAAATACCTCCTTTTTGTTAATTAGGTAAGAAAAAAACATGCTTAAGTTTTAATATTACCTAAACATGTTTCGTATTTGTAAACTTTATATAAATTCGGTTTATGTTATAGATAATATAAATTTTCGCATGACAAATAAACCTACGTTACATCCTGTAGCTTTTCTCACATTTATTAAGTTTGGAAAACTTTCAAATATTGTTTCTTTCATAATTTCCGCCCTCCAAAGAACGAATCTGTAATAATTATACCATGTAAATCCAGAAAACGCAATGGTTTTAAGTTATATATTCCTTTATTTTTTCAATTACTTCATTGTCATTATTTTTATATATTATTGCATTTATGCCAATTTTTTCAGCATTTACAACATCCATCTCATTATTATCTCCGATATGTAGCATTTCTTCAGACTTTATATCTAATTCTAACAACACTTTTTCAAATATCTCAGAAGTCTTGCCACCACTATTAAAATCATCTACACATGAATAGGTTTTTTCAAAAATATTTTTCTTACCGCCCAATTCATAATCAATAAATAAATTTGTTGTAGTTGAGATTATTATTTTAGGTAATTCAATTGTAGTTATAAATTCAAATAACTTTATATTTAATTCTGGCTTTACTTGCATTTTATCAAGTTCAAAAACAGTATCAAAATTTAATTTATTAGACCAATATTTATCGTTATAATATTTAATATCATAAATACCTATCTCTTTAAAGTATTCTTTTAAAGTTTTTTTCGCTTCTTCTAAAGATATATTATTTAAAATCGCATATTTCTGTGGTAATATTTCTATCCAAAAATTATCTGAAAACTTAGAGTCTGATAAGGTGCCTTGTAAATCGAAACTTAAATATTTAATCATTTTTACCACCTATCTTAACTAATGAGAAAACGTCATAATCTTGCAGATCCTGTCTACCTTTCAAATATTCAAGTTCAGTAATATATACAAGTGATGTAATTTTTCCACCGCATCTTTCAATTAGATTAATTGCACATTTTGTAGCGCCACTGCCTGCCATAATATCATATATAATTATAACTTTATCATTTTCATTTATTAAATCTGACTTAATTTGATATTCGCTCGTTCCATATTCTTTATTAAATGTTTCACTATAAAAGTCACTTGGTATTAAATTTGGTTTTCTTATTAATACTAGTGGTTTATTTAATTCATGAGCAATAATAGCTCCAATGGTAAAACCTTTAGATTCTATTGCTACTATTTTATTAAATTCTTTATTATGAAGAAACTTTTTTATATCTTTAATAGCGCTGTTTCTTGCTTCCACATCATTAAGCAGATAAGTAAAATCCCAAAATGTTATATCTTTCTTTGGAAAATCTTTATAGCTTTTAATGTATTCTCTATAATTCATATTTTCTCCTATTCTTCAATTAATATTGCTCTTGACGGTGCTGCATCAATACCTGTAACTTTTATAGGTAAACAAATCAATTTATATGTTCTTTCTAACGCATCTTTTAATCTCAAATTATCTAATGCAATAATGTTCTGTTCCATAAATATTCTGTGAACTTCTGTATTGCCATTTCTTTCAAAACTTTGATAGTCAAATCCTATTAACTTTATGCCTAAATCTCTTAAAAATTTCGCTGCCTCAATCGATAATGCAACATGAGTTGGGTTGTATTTTTCCATTACATCATACGAGTTTTTTGTTTTAAGTAATACTCTGTCAGAAGTTATATTATGCTTTTTTAAATCATTAACTTCAATAATGTTATCTACATCTGTTAAATCTATTACTTGGCTTTCACCTATTAAAATATCAAATGGCACTTCGTCACTTTTCCATTTATCATTAAACAAATAATAAGGGGCATCTATATGTGTTCCCGCATGTGCTCCGAAATCAAGCCAGGTGAAGTTAACAGGCGCCTCTGGTATTCTGGCAAGTGGCATTAGCTTTGGCTGGTTATCATCTACCCATACTATTGTCTTTTCATTTAATTCCATTGAAATATCAATTATTTTCATTTTTCACCTCCAAAATATTGTCTATACTTTTTAGCCAACTGTTTCTATTTTCAATAAGCATAACAATTATATCATGTAAAATACTATTTCTATATTTAAGATATTCTTCTTTAATATTATCCATATTTTTTTTAATTTCTTCTTCTATCATTACAAATCCGTTCCAATAATCTAAATGGAACTTAACCGGCATTGGCGACCAAGCAGGAGCATATATCTCGAATACCTGATCTAACAAATCGTAGTATAATGTATTACCATTGATTTGCTTTTCTATATATTTAATCATGTATCTTTTTATATCATCATTTGTAATATAATTTCTAACTTGTTCTTCATTAAAAGTATTTTTTAGTTTCCTCAGAATATCATTATTATTAATTAGCTTTTCTAACAATTCATAAAACTCTTCACAATTTAAATTGCTATTTTGTTTTTCTAATAGTTTGTCCAGATATATTTTTTCAAAATTATTTTTATCAACAAAGTAATAGTATCCAATTAAATCAATTCGGTTCTCAAAAGGATATGCGCCTTTTCTATAACATTCCAGTTCATTACTATTATCATATATTGTAAAAGCAATTTTTTCATATTTCTCTGGATTATCTAAAAACATACAAAAAGCTGACAATTTAAATACTGGATTATTTGTGAACAATCTAACAATACAATTAAAGTTTCTAATTATAGTTCCTGCATTTATATATTCATCAAAAAGCAAAAACGGGCTATTAAATACATTGCCTAGATTAGTTCCATCTAATATTCTTTGAAATAAATAAACTTTACTTATATTATATATATAATTATCTATTATACTATCGTATATTGTAAATTGCTTTTGTTCTATAAACTCTGAAAATTTAAATGTTCGACACTCATCTTCCAGCCATTTCTGTCTTGTTAAACACATATTGTTAATATCTAATGTTTCTTGTAATTCGTCTTCATCTAAATATGTCTTAAACCAATTAAATAAATCAAAATCTAAATCTCTTGGTATTTTTATTTGATGAAATTTAATATCACTGTTTTTATATTTTTCTAATTTCTTTATTATGTTCAATAATGGGGAAGTACCACTTTCAATTATAACTATATTGTCATAATTGCTATTAATAAATTTATTTAATATTTTTATAGATAAATCTACACTTTCGATATCATTCATATACCTGAATTTTTCATTAAATAACGGGTGTGTAAAAGAGCTGATGTTATCAATTTCTTTATATGGATTATACATTTTAATACTCCTTTGATATTTTAATAAATTCTTCTATTTTCTTAGGATCTTTTCTGTCTTTTTTTAAATAACTGTTACTATAGTAGCTCACTCCTGTTGATACATCTGTTGCATAAGGATAGGTTTTCTCAATTGCTCCTCTTAAGTTACTTAAGTTTAAACCGCCTGCAATAAATATTGGTTTCTTGGTTAATTTCATAATTTCTGCAGTTTTATCCCAATCGTTTTCTTTGCCTGTTCCACCTGTATATCCTACCGCTCTTGAATCTAATAAGAAATAATCACAAAACGGTTCATATAGCTTAATCTTTTCTTCTGCTTCCGGATCATTTGAAACTATTGTTTTAATAATTTTTTTATTAGTATTATTTCTAACCTTTTCCACTTCTTTTATATCAATGTCCTCTGATATTTGAATACCTGTTGATTTAATATAATTTGCCAAATCTAAAATATCATCTGCATTATCCAAATGAGTAACTAAAAAACTATCAATTCCATCTGGAAATTTCTTAATGGTTTGTCTAACATTTTGAGCATAAGGTTCCACCTCAACAGGAAGAACTTTACCTCCCATTACAAACCCAATTGCGTCAGCTCCTAAACTAACTGCTGTAAGCGCATCTATTTCATTACTAATTCCACATATTTTTACTTTCATTTTATTTACCTCCATATTCATAAACTTTATTCAGATAATCTTCCCATAATCCATTTTTATCATTATTAGCTTTTAAATTAAACAAATTATCTATGTCTCCTCTATCAGCCAATCCGTTTTCAGTTACTTGTATTATTCTTGCATTCCCATCAATAAACAAATCATAATCTTCTTCTATTTCGTAATCCTCATCTATTATTCCTGTATCTTTAAACTTTTCTTTAGCTTGCTCACTTACTTTTGTAAAACATTCTTTGGTTATATTAAATTGTTCTGTGAATTCTTTGCCATAACCGCTACTTAAAAACTTACTTAATTTCCACTTAGCTATTTTACCATTAATCAAATTGCCTATTTCCAATATTTCATTAATATTCTTTTTACCTATCATCGTATTTATTTTTATCTTTACTTTAGGATAATTTTTAGATATGTAATCTATTAAATATATTACATGACTATGGTGATTCTCCATATTACATGGTCGCATTTCATTATGTATTTCTGGTGTAAATGAGTCAAGTGGAAGATTTATAGCGTCAATATAATTCAATACTTCTTCTCTTTTGGGAAGTAATATTCCATTTGTAGATATAATTGTCATTAACCCCAATTGTTTTGCATATTTACAAAGTTCTATAATATCATCTCTAAGCAATGGTTCGCCACCTGTCAAATTAATAGCTTTTAATCCACATTCTTTCAAGACATCTAATACATGTTTTGCTTTTTCAGTATCAATCTGTTTTTTATTTTTTCGCCATTCTGAAAAACAAAATTTACAATCCATATTGCATATCCCAGACACTTCAAAGCAAGTATATGCTATTTTCATTATACATCACCCCTTTATAATTTCATTCAATTCTTCTTTAATTCTATCATAGTCCTCTTTAAAAGTAACAATGTTGCCATCAATATCTAAATGATGAAATTCGCTACCTCTTTCCCTAGCTTCTGTTGCTCCCGCAACATTAACTGCACCAATAGATTTTACTCTTATAATTTTATATTCCATATCTTCCATAGCTTTTATTTTTAATGGGTTATTTGTTAGCATTATAATTTCTTTATTAATATTTAAATAATCTAAAATTACAGGAGTAAGTTTGTATCCAACACCATCACCTTTTCTTCTTGGGTCACCATCAATTCCTATTGTGGTAAAACCGCCATACATAGTTGTGTTATAAACTTGTTCAGAAGTATATTCACCTCTGTGTCTTATTGAAGCTCTTTCAGTTAAGTCAAATACAAATTCATTTTCCGTATATCCGCTCCCCATTCCATTTTGAGAATCTATATGTAACATTACAAATCCTAAATCACTTTTATTTTGACATATATGTTTTCCGTTCTCATAAACAAATTGCTTTTGTACCCATTTTTCGAATTCATCACCGTTATCAATATCAGGAGTCTCAATTTTGTTATATTCTGTTGCCAACTCCCTTACAATTTTCCATTGGTGATAACAATTACATCTTTGTGAACCAAATATAAATGAAGGTGTACATGCAGACTCTGTTCTTAACACTATTTTATCATTATATACATTACCAACAATACCAGCATTCGCATATTCGACCCCGAATTTCTGGCATATATACACATAAACCAATATGCCTTAAAATGTATGGTGTTTCACTCATTTCAGTTAATGAATATAATGTTGCTCCTTTGTTAGCAATTATCAAACTCAATGTATCTTTATGAACTGCAACATCATAAATTTTCATTAAATCGCCTTGTGCAGTCAATTGTGTTAAGCCAGTAACAAAATTTACCATTACTTTTTCAAACATATCTTTATCTGTTATTTTATATATTTTATTATTATCTTTTGGCATACTGTCTATAATATCTGCATATACTTCTTTACATTTTTCTATTCTTCTTATGTAATTATTGATTCCATTTAACATCCTTTTTTTCATTTATTTAATTTCCTTTCTCATTATACTTAAATAATGCTGATGGTCTATGCCCTCCTGTTTTAATGAATTGGTCTGTTTTTTTCACTTTACTTTCAATTGTTCTTCTAAATGCTGCTTCTAAAAACTTTCTATCTAAAATAATTTCATATACTTGTTGTAATTCCCCTAATGTAAAATATTTTGGCATAATGTTAAATATTATATCTGTATTTCTTGCCTTTTGTCTCAATCTCAATATTCCCATTATAATCATTAATGGATGATCAAAAGCTAAATCTTTATTGTCGATTATTTCATATTCAAATTCTTTAGTGGTTTTATCTTTTGATATTTTTTTTGCACTATACTGGATAGTTTCATTACTACTCTCCAGTTTAATATTTATTGTTTCTGAATTTTCCTTAACATTAATATTAAACCATTCCGCATCCGTGTCCAATTCGTCTGTTATTTTTGTTCTGTCAACTAAAGCCATATACGCTGTACTAATTATCCTACCTCTTGGATCCCTATTTACTTCATCAAAAGTATATAATTGTTCTTTGTAAATATTGTGTAAGTTAGTTTCTTTAATTAATATTCTGTCAGAAGCTTGTTTAGATGTTTCGTTTTCAGATACAAATCCACCTGGTAAACACCATTTATTTATAAATGGTTCCATGCTTCTTTTCACCAGTAAAATGCTAAAATTTTTTTCCGGCAATCTTCTACAACTTTCAGCTTCACTTGTAGAAACAGAAAAAATTAAAATATCTGTTGTAAATTTGACTTTCTCTCCTTTATTTTTAGACATATTTTATCTCCTCTCCTCAACATATTGACATTATATCAATAAGTGCTAATAATGTCAAGGACTTTTTAATAATATGTTAGTAAGTAATTGTTTGCTTTTTGACATTTTATGTAGACTGTGGTATAATATAGATTAGTAATTTTTATTACCATCAAACAATTAATTTAGGAGAGACTTCAATGAAAAAAGGTTGTATCATTTCAATCGCAATTGTAGGCGTTTTGGTTTTAATCCTGATTAGTACCATATCATGGGCTATCGGCTTAAACAATTCATTTGTGCAGTTGCGCGAAGATGTCAGATTAAAGGCTGGTCAAATTCAAACTAATTTGCAACGTCGGATGGATTTAATCCCTAACCTAGTTTCAACAGTTAAGGGTTATGCGTCCCATGAAGAGAAAGTCTTTACAGATATTGCAGATGCAAGGTCGAGACTCTCTGGTGCTATTTCAAGTGGAGATATTGAAGCTATTAAAACGGCAAATGATGGATTGTCGTCAGCTCTTGGTAGGCTACTTGCTATCCAGGAAAATTATCCTACTTTGAAGGCAGACGCTCTTTTTATTGGGTTACAGGATGAGCTGGCAGGAACCGAAAACCGCATAAATATAGCTCGCCAACAGTACAATGATACTGTGGCCAAATATAATAAACGGACTATGGTTTTTCCTTCCAGTATTATCGCAGGCATTAGAGGCTTTAACGCAGAAAAATATTTTGATGCAGATCAAGGAGCCCAGCAAGTTCCGAAAGTAGAGTTTTAACTAGTATTTCTAAAACAAAAAGAGCCGTGCAATTGCACGACTCTTTTTGTTTGAAAATTTTCTATTAATTAAAACTTTCTGGATGCACCTCCACCACTAGATCTTCCTCCGAAACCGCTGAAGCCACTACTCGATCTGCCACTAGAAAAGCTTGATCCACCACCAAAATGGCTACTACTCGCGCTTCTCCTTCGTTGTTCTTCCTCCTCACGTTGACGCCTTCTACGGCGTTCTTCCTCTTCGCGTCTTCTGCGTTCCTCTTCTTCTTTACGTTTCTTTTCTTCAGCCTCCTTTTTACGTCTTTCCTCTTCCTGTTTTCTTTTCCGTTCCTCTTCTTCCTTCCGTTTCCTTTCTGCTTCCTCAAGCTTCTCACGTTCTTTTTTCTCTTGCTCTGCTTGAGAAATCAGCAAAGAAATTTTATCAGGAATTGACTTGTCGACATATGCTTGTGCTTCATGGCCAAGGTTATCATAAGTAGATTTAGCTAAAGCTAATTTTTTAAGATGAACCTCTTTACCTACAATAATTCCTGCAATAATTGCAGTAATTGTAGCTACTGCTTCCGTTGCTGAAAACTGGTGTTTTAACCGCATTGATTGCTCATACAATTCTTTCAATCGACTGATATCAGCTTTTGCATATTTTTTTTGAGCATTACTCAATTCATCATATGCTATCTGTGCCTGCTTTATTTTTTGAATTATATCTTTGCTAGCAACCAACAACAATGTTTCTTCCACAATTGAATCAACTTTTGCCGCTTTTGCCATGTCCTGTTCTCGAATTTCATTTTCAATCATCCGAGTTACTTCTTTGTCTGCTTCTGGATACAGGGTATTTACCCTATTATATCGATCTTGTAGCACTGCAAGTTTACCCGCTAACGATTCCTTCTCTTCATAAAGCGCTGTTCTTTCACCTCTTAAGTCAGTGCATTTTCTTTTTACTTCTTCAATTTTTTGATTTAATTCAGCACTTCTCTCAAGTGAACGTGTTTGTTCTTCCTTAACATCTGAAGTTGCACGCTGTCTGGTTCGTGAGAGTTGTTCATTATAATCCTCTCTTAATTGTTGACATTCAAGTACAGCTTTTTTCATTGCCTCATTGTGATCGTTAACAAGTTTCTTTACTTCTTGTTTTAGTTTTTCTATTTTCTTATTTTTCTTATATACGATTATCAATCCACATATAGGAATACTAAGAAATACAAGAACCATAGCAATAAGTCCTATTGCTCCCCAGTTTGTTTCAACAGAAACTCCTTCTGGTTTATCAACTTTTCCCTCAAGCATTATCGGTTTTGTGTATCCAGCATATTCATTGGTCTCATTTCCAATGCTGTTCTTAATCTCAATAATAAGCTCTCTTTGCAAGGAAATTAATCCTTCATTAAACTTGTTTTCTTTGAGTTTAGGAATAGCATAGTTATCTATAAACCTTCCAGCTTTTGCATCATTGACATAGGCTTCCATGTTATTTCCAACTTCCACCCGAATCTCTCGGTCACCTGTGGATAACAAAATGAGTAAACCCATATCATTTTTGCCAATACCATATTGATTATACATGGTATGTGCATAATCTTCTACATTTCTACCACCAAGTGATTTTACTGTAGTAATTACAATCTGAGTACCATTAGTTGTATTTGCCAGATTAACTGCCCGTTCCATAAGAGTCATTTTCTCTGCTTCTGAAAACACTCTAGCAAAATCATTAACATAGAAATCGCTGGTTGCAGATGGGATACCCTCTGGTGTACATTGAGTTTGAGTTATCAATATGATACAAGAACTCAAAACAATAAATAATAAACTGCATGTTTTTTTCATGTTCGTTTCTCCCTAAAAGTTTTTAAGAAAATATATACAAGGCATTTTACCTATACCGATATATTATACAATACTTTACATAACTTTACAATAGTTTTCTTGCATTTTATGTAGAACTGTGCTATAATTTTCACTGATAGCATAATGTATGTATTTATTACCAATTTAATGGAGGTTTTACTCAATGAAAGTTCTAAAAGAAGGAAATCCTAACGGTTGGGAAACGGAACAAATTTGTACCGGTAAAGGTAATGGCGATGGTGGTTGTGGTGCTCAGTTATTAGTATCCGCAAATGATATTTATCGGACAACTGGCGCTTACCATGATAATACTTTAGAAATCTATTACACATTTAGATGTCCATGTTGTTCACGCGAAACAGATATTCCAGATACGCAAATTCCTTCAGCTGTTAGAGCTGATATAATGCGAAGGTACGATAACTGAACATTCGGGGACGTGCCTAAAATGTTCAAAATGAACATTTGGGGACACACATAAAAAGGACAGAGCGAACTGCTCTGTCCTTTTTATACATATTCACGATTAATTTCTTTTAATATTACATCATGTGCTCCACCTTCTTTTATACTAATATCAGACACAAGTGTTAATTTTGCATTTTCATATAGTTCATTTATTGTTATTGCTCCACAATTGCACATAGTAGCTTTTATTTTCTGTAATGTTATAAGTAAGTTGCTTTTTAAACTTCCAGCATAAGGAACATATGTATCTACTCCTTCTTCAAAAGCCATGCCGTCTTCTCCTCCTAAATCATATCTTTGCCAATTTCTTGCACGATTTGTTCCTTCTCCCCAATACTCTTTTACAAAGTTGTTGCCTATTTTCAAAACTTTTGTCGGGCTTTCATCAAATCTTGCAAAGTATCTACCCATCATTACAAAATCTGCGCCCATAGCTAGCAATATGGTAATGTGATAATCTTGTGTAATTCCACCATCTGAACAAATAGGAATATATATTCCATTTTCTTTATAGTATTCTTCTCTTGCTTGTGTAACATCTATTAAAGCACTTGCTTGACCTCTTCCAATTCCTTTTTGTTCACGCGTTATACATATAGTTCCTCCTCCTACACCAACTTTTATAAAATCTGCTCCAGCATCTGCTAAATAATTAAATCCTTTGTTATCTACAACATTGCCTGCACCTATTTTTACTGTCTCTCCATATTTTTTTCTTACAAAAGCAATTGTTTCTTTTTGCCATTCAGAATACCCATCAGAAGAATCTATACAAAGAATATCAACTCCTGCTTCAACTAAAGCTGGTATTCTTTCTTCATAATCTCTTGTGTTAATTGCTGCTCCCACTATATATCTTTTATTTTCATCTAATAAAGAATTTGGGTTATTCTTTCTTTCTTCATAGTCTTGTCTAAATACTACACTAGAAAGGTTTCCATTTTTATCTATAATTGGTAAGCAATTCTTCTTTCTTTTCCACATAATATCATTTGCCTCAGATAATGATATTCCATTTTCACCACATATCAATTCTTCTATTGGTGTCATATAGTTTTCTATCTTTTCTTCTAAATTCACTTTATCTATTCTATAGTCTCTGTCTGTAACCAGTCCTAACAATTTACCACTTGCTGTTCCATCTTTTGTTATCATTACTGTAGAATGTCCTGTCTTTTTTGTTAATTCTATTACTTCTTTAATAGTTGCACCCTTTTTCAAATTAGAATCACTTGTTACAAAACCTGCTTTGTGTTTCTTTACGTTTCTTACCATGTCAGCTTGGCTTTTAATTGACTGTGCCCCATATATAAAAGAAATACCCCCTTCTCTTGCTAATGCAATCGCCATATCTTCTCCTGATACGGATTGCATAGCTGCAGAAGTCATTGGGGTATTTAAATATATGCTGGGTTCTTCTCCCTTTTTATATTTTACTAATGGGGTTCTTAAAGATACATTCTCTGGTATACATTTTTTGGTTGTAAGATTTGGTATAAGTAGGTATTCATTAAAAGTTCTTGATACATCATTTAATATTTTCATTATAATTTATACTCCTTCTAAAAATTCTGAATCTGAGAAAGTTAGAGCGCATTAAAATTATTGATACTATTTTTTAAAAATAGCTCCTCAAATACTATAAAATTTTTATATTCTAGAATATAATTCTAATTATTATATTTAATTTTTACTTAAAAGTCAATCGTTTTTTTGAAAAAAATTTAATTTATTTTTTATACATCAAGACTTTATCATTAGTTTATAACTTCGTATAATAACTCTAAATATGAATTCTCTAAGGCATTGCACTTAATTAACTTTAATGCCTTTAGCTTACTTAATTCGCTATTACTTGTTAATGACATACCATCAACTAAAGTTGCTGTATCTTTACCACCAATTATTATTGGTGCTACTATTATTCTAACTTTCTTTATTAAATTACTTCTAATTAATTCACAATTTAAAGTTCCACCTGATTGAACTGTTAAATCTTCAATATTATATTTTGATTTTAATAACTTAAACAATGCTACAAAATCTATAATATCTTCAAAATAAATTATTTCTATATTATCTCCTATTTTTATATAATCTTTTTTAGTTGTTACTATTATTACTCTATCTAGCCAATTACTCAAATATTTTAATCCATTTTCATTTATATGTTGTTTATTATCAATTAAAACAAAAGAAACTGGTATTTTGTTTGGTATTTCAGTTTTTTCATTAATTCCTATCTTTTGCATTACTCTGCCTGTATTAAGCGACCACAAATCAGTTGTTTGTTCTATTTCATAATATTGATGTAGCCCTTCTTTCACTCCATCAATTAGTTTCAAATCTTTGTCTACATCTAACTCATCCGTGCTACCAGTAGATATTTTTCCGTCAACTGACATAAGCATAAATAAAGTTGAATTTGGGATATCTAACATTTCATTTCCTCCTATTTATTTTCTATCATTTCAACATGATAAATTAATATTTACATATTTATAAAAAATTATAACCATTCTAACACTAAACTATCATTAATAGGATATGTACCTTGATTTCCATGTCCCATGCAATCCGCCAATCTGTGAAAATCACTTCCTCCGCTTTTTAACAATTTATTCCTCTCACAATATTCTAGCAAATATTCTATTTGTTCTTTAGAATGTTTCTTTTGCACACACTCTATTCCATCTAACTTATTTAAAGATATTATTTCATCTAATAATTTTTTATAATCTTCGCAAATATATTCTACTGGATGAGCCAAAAAACAAATTCCACCACAATTTTTTATAGTTTGAACGGCATCTATAAAATCAGGCTTCCCTGTAGTCATATCTATAAAAAATGGACTTTTATAATTTATGTAATGATTTCTATAAAATGTTGTTCTATTAGTTATTCCAAGTTCTATCAATGTATTATTATTTTCTGAATATGTAATTATGTTATCCAATAAAACGTCATTTGCCATATCATTAGGTTTATTAATCTTTATGTTTTCATCGTATTTTATATTTAATTTATTACACACTGTTTTAATATAATTTAGTCTTTCCGTTTCCCCCTCTATAGTCGAATGTACTAAACCCTCTCGAATTATTTTTGTTTTCTTCATTTTGTCAATGTCTATTTTATATCCTAAAACTTCAATAATAATGTCTTTATACTTACATTGCAACTCGACTCCGCTTATAATTTCACCTTTATAAAAATTACTAATTTCTATATCATTTAATTGGTTATATACATTAATATTATCATGATCAGTTAGTGATATATACTTCAACTCTTTTTCCTGAGCAATTTTTAATATATCTACCACATTAAATTCTCCATCTGAATTATCTGTATGTATATGTAAATCTATCATAAATACCTCCTCGTATAATCAATCTATCTGTGTTACGCCAGCATCAATCGTTTTCCTGACCTCAGGAAAATGATCATCAATTTCAAAACCACTATTTTTACAAGCAAGTTTTGCTCTATTTATTACTTTTTCAAAATTTTCCCATTTTTTATATTGTAAAACGCCTTGTAATCTTCTTGCACACCAAAACTCGCTTCCATCTTCACGAACTTCCTTTATACTTTCAAATGTTTTATATTCATCTGACTCTAAATCACTCATAATCTTCTCCTCCATTAATTTTTACAATCCTTTAAATATTTCTTTAAACTCCTTATGCAATATCAATGTGTGCATATGAACCACCGTATCTTCCAGTTTTAGCTTGTAATCCTATAGAATTTGTACGTTCTGTCCATTCTTTAATACTTATTTTGAAATTATTAAGACCAGATTTACTTTTAATTGTGGCGAATTCGCCATAATTAAAATTTGGATTTATATAAGCTTACTATCTCAACTAATTTCAGTCTTTTTATAGCTATTTTTTAAGTTTTGGAAAAAGTCACCAAATTATTGATATATCAGCATTTACTTGAGTTTTAAAAGAGAAACCGTTTCAATGTGCTTTGTAAATTAAATTGCTTTCCTGTTTTGTCTTGTTTCATCTTGAATTGTCCATAATTTCCGCTGTTTCTTCGGCAATTCTCGGATACTGTTTCCTGTTTTGTCCTGATTTGTCTTTTATTAACCTTAATTGTCAGTTGCTCAGGGCGGACAAAACGCGGACAAAGTCCTCCTAATAAATCAGTTAGATTTACTATTTAATTTTCTAATTTCTTTTGCATTTTTACTCGATACTATAGACTCTCCTGTTCTTTTTTCAGCTTCTTGTCTTGCAATTTTAGCAACAGTAGCTCCTTCTATTACAGTTTTTGTATTTTCTTTCATTCCTTTTGGATTCTTCTTCTTTGATATTTCTGCTGATGTTGTTTCAGCCAGCATATTTAACACTATTTCCATATTGGTCATGTTATCTCGTAAATTTTCTTTTTTCAAATTTTTAAATTGCTTATATTCCTTAACATCATGTCCACTCCAAACTTTTGTCAAAATATTGGTAAGAATTGCAAAGTCTTTACTTTCATTTATTCCACCACGTTTTAGTTCATCTGTAAATTCTTTTCTAACATCTATACTTTTTAATCTTTGATTTATCCATTCTTCAGAATAGCCTTTTAGTCGATATGTGTCCAATGCTCTATTTATTGCAATTTCTGGATCATATGTTTCATCTATTCTTTCACTTCCAACCTGTGCTAACCACATCTTTAAAGGTTCTACTTTTGGAGAAGGGATATCCTGAATAATTCTTAAAATTCCTTTCATATCAGCACAATCTGTACTATATTTTTTACCATCTTTAGAAAGCAATTTCAGTTGTCGACAAATTGTCGATAACTCAATTTTTGATTCTTCATTGACTCTTATTTTTAATTTATACCAATAGTCATTCGGGTCTTTACTCTCAGTTAAAGCAAAAATAATATCAACCACTGAAAAATACCATTTTTCTTCATCTGCATCCCAATATACACGAATATTTTTATTCTCAAATATTTTTAAGCTGTTTTCTTTATCCATATCAACACATCCTTTTTTGTTCTTTAGAACTTTTGTTTGTATTTTATCAGGGATAAATAGTTTTGTCAATATGCAAATTTAAATTTATCATTTATAGTTAAATATCTAATTTAATTTCAGGTCTGTCCTCACATGATCCTGCATATATTTCTTCTCCATCTGTTGATACAAAAAGTTGACCTATAAATGAATAATGGCTATTCTCTACAAGCCAACTTTGCCTGATAGAATAATACTCTTTTTCATCATATATAATTATTTTTTCATATATAAATGAATATTGAAAATCAGTTGTAGGATCTTTTTCTCCTATTTTTTCACGTAATAATCGAACAGCCTGCTCTGAAGTAATTTTTCTGTTTCTTATGTAATCACCATATTTAAACCACTTTACATTTTCTTTTTTATCTTGCTTCTCAAAAAAAGCAAATATTTCTTTTTCTGTAACTAGTTTATTATCAATATAAAAAATATCATTATCCATACTTGCCAAAACAGTATAGTTATATTTATCAGCATCAAAGTTTAATTTGCGATAATCTACGATACTTGCACCACTTGAAGTTTCAAAAGTTCCATCTGTTTTTAATCTCTTAAGTCCACGATACACAAAAGAATAGCCATAAACAGTCTCGTTTTCATAATGTAGAACAATAATAAATGCTGCAGAACCATTTGTAGATTCTAAAACAATTTCTGAGACATAATCATTATTCATATCAACTATAGCAAACTGCTCTATATTCCATATATATTCTTTATCAAATGATAGGTCTTTTAAATAAATGTTTTCTCCTTCGTCAGTATAAAAAAACTTTCTATTATTAAGTAACACATCTCTATATTCATTCATAATTTCCACAGATTGCTCTAAGTCAAAAAGTTCGTTGTTATCCTCGTCATCAGTTGTACTGTCTACAGGCCTGCCTGTATCATACACAAAATATATTTTATTAAAGATTAACCCTCTTTCTACTCCATATTCAGTTATTGTTAAATCTTCCTCTTTATTATAATAACAATTTTTACCATTATAAGATATTTTTTCGTATTGGTTTAAAATTTCGTTAATCTCATTCTCTAAAAATGTAACACTTCTTATATTTTTAAAAGTAATCCCAAACATACAACACTCATTTTCAACCATTGATAAATATGGAATTTCTAAAGTTTTCCCTGAGTAGTCTGATTTATATTTTGTTACTCCTAAAGGCAAATTTATAAGAATAAAATATCCTACAATAATTATTAAAATTACTAATAATAAAACTTTTCTTATACTGTTAATATTCTTCATTTCAAATCCTCTATAATATAACTTACTATTTGTTCAATTGTAACATAAAATTAAAAATAAATATATATTTCTACTTTTTAATACCTTTAGTTTCCATGTGAAAGCTAATGGATACTGTTTCCTTTTTTGTCCTTTATTAACCTTTATTATCTTTTATTTTCTATGAAATGTGCTTTTGTGTAATAAACTCATTTTGAGTTTGCAAATTTGTCGAAAAATTAATCTCTTGTAATTCAGGCAATTTCTTGTTTACAGCGATTTGGTGTCCGCGTTCGAATTTTTGGCGGACAGGACGCGGACATTTTGGCATTTTCACACCATTTTTAAAGTCATTTTTCGGCTGTGCGTAAGGTTAGCAGGCTCACAGTTTCAATGTGGTGTGTAAAAGGAAACATATCCACTGGTTGCACATTTTTTATATCATATTTTTCTGACAATATTTTTAAATCTCTTGCTAAAGTTGCAGGGTTACAACTCACATAAACAATTCGTTTCGGTTCTATTTCTAAAATTGTGTCTAATGCATTTTTTTCGCATCCTCTTCTTGCTGGGTCTAAAAATATAACATCTGGTTTTTTCTCTTTTCTTAATTCTGGTAAAATTTCTTCCACATTTCCAGCAAAAAATTCTGCATTCTCTATGCCATTTATTTTTGCATTTTCTTTCGCATCTTGTATTGCCTCTGCCACCGAATCTATTCCATATAATTTACTTACATTTTTTGAAGCAAATATTCCTATTGTGCCTATACCTGAGTATAAATCAAATATTGTTTCTTTTCCTGTTAACTCCGCATATTCTATTGCTTTTTTATATAGTTTTTCTGTCTGTATTGAATTTGTTTGGTAAAAAGAATTATATGAAATTTTGAATTTGAAATCATCTAAATAATCAAATATGTATCCTTCTCCAAATAATAATTCATTTTCATTTCCCAATATTACATTTGTATTTTTACTGTTAATGTTTTTTACTATTGTTTTAATTTCTTTATATTTCTTAGTTAAAAATTCTACCATCTCTTTTTCTAACTGAATTTTTTTATCATTAGAAACCAAAACAACTAGCACTTCATTTGTCTTTTTCCCTATTCTAACAATAACATGTCTTAAACTACCTTTTAATGTGTTTTCGTCATATACTTGTATGTTGTTTTTAACCGTGAATTCACATATATCATTTGCAATCTTTTGTGACAATTCATCTTGTATCATACAGTTTTTTGTAGCAATAATTTTATGTGTTCTCTCAGCAAAAACTCCCATAACTGTATTTTTATGCTCGTCTGTTCCAATTGGATATTGTAATTTATTTCTGTAAAAATATGGGTTGTCCATTCCTATACATTTTTCAATATTAATACTTCTTCCCAAAGTTTTTTCTAATGTATTTTTTACGGAATTTTCTTTTATTCTCAATGTTTCAGCATAGTCCATATGTCTTAAACTGCACCCTCCACATTTTGAATATGTGCTACAGTCTTCATCATTTCTATATGATGATTTTTCCAATATTT
>Ga0082212_10005159_pt1 | contig 17899 bp, 16 predicted proteins | sample TergutNt197P3_FD_71548 | JGI IMG/M metagenome (GOLD analysis project Ga0082212, IMG submission 71548) | Neocapritermes taracua P3 segment gut microbial communities from Petit-Saut dam, French Guiana - Nt197 P3 | ecosystem: Host-associated > Arthropoda: Insects > Digestive system > Gut ...
ATATCATCTCTTCCCTTCATGGCAGGCTTTGCTCAATACCATCATCTCTGGGATACCTCCACCTTCTTCTGAATTCTGACCTCTGGACACTCTTCTTGAATGCTTTACTTTGAGAATTACTGGTGTTGCCGGCTTTCAGTGGAGTTATCCGGCTGAATATGTTATGATAGGTCGCTATTTTTGGATTAGACGCTCGGGAGGAAAGCCGATGAAACTTCGGCTGAGTTTTCTGATTATGCTGATTTGTCTCAACGCCGGAAGCCCTGCTTTCGCCTATGAGATCATCCACCCCTATGAAGAGTTCGGCGACCTGACCGCCCGATTTGACGAAGACAATTCCGAGGTCACCGTGTCGGACCTGGCTTACAGCATAAGTGAATTCTTCAAAGCCAAAATGTTCGGCTTCAGTGATAAAAGCGCACGCCCTGATTCAGGTAATTATTTGGAATTGCTGAAAGATTCTGAAAAGGCCCTGATAATCTACCACGATTGCTACGAAGGCGCCTGCCAAGAGACCCCGATTCTGGAATTTTCCTGCCGCCTGGAAGCCGATCTCTGCCGTAATCCCAAAATACTGTTCAAAGGCGAAGAACTCTCCTTCCGGGAATTCCTGCGCCGGGGTGATTTCAACCTCCCCATCTCTTCTCTATAAGATTTTCTATTCATTCATTAATCGAGCTTTCGGCGATGGCCTTGGCGCTGGCCGCATTGATGCGGTTGATTTCCTGGATACTGGCGTGCGAAATCTTGACCGCCTCCAAAATCTGCTCGATCATCAAGTGCGTCTCGCCAACGGTGCTGCTGGCGGCGGCAAACAACTCGTGGTTGCGTTCGATTGTACTCTGCGAGGCCCGGGCCAGGTTCTGTATTTCCGTGGCGACCACGGCGAAGGTCCGGCCGAACTCCCCGGCCCTGGCCGCTTCAATGGCGGCGTTGATGGCAATGATGTTGGTTTTGGAGGTGGTTTCGGTGATGGTCTTCTCCATGGCTTCAAAGCTGGCGATGGACTCGTTGAACCGGTTGATGTTGCCCCAGAGATGTTCGACGAGATTTTTAATGATGTCTGTTTCCTCTTGAAGACGGGCGGCACTTTCGGCGTTGACCTTCTGCAGATCGGTCAGAACCTTGTGTTCCACCTTGATCATGTCCCGGTTCCGCTGGGCGCAGTTTTCCGGAATGTTCACGCGCAGGCATAATTTCCTGGCCATGTCGTGGCAAGTGTCGGACCCGCAGGCGGCGCAGTCGAACTTCCGATAGATCTCCGACTCCTTGCCCATTTTATGGAAGGCCGCGTCAATATCGCTGTCGGTGATGTTGGGGACATGGACCGGCATGGGCCGGTAATTGCGCAGAAAATGCTCCAATTGCAAGGTCTTGTCAAAGGTCTTGTAAAGCGAGTCGAAATAGCTTTTTTTGCGGCCTTTGGAGGCGGTTTGCCGGGCCTTCTCCATGGCCGTGTTGACATCAAATATGTTTTTATGCTCCAACCCGCAGGCCGGCCCCTGGTTGCAGCCTTCCCCGCAGTTCAGCACGTCGAAGACATCGGGCAGGTTCTGGATCGGCTGCTGGCCGTATTCGTCCAGGTCATGATAAACCGTGCGCTGGCCCTCGGACTTGTCGATGCGCAGGGCTTTCCCCAGATAGAATTCGACGTTTTCCTTCAAGCCGCCGGGCATGGGATAGACGCTGCCCAAGGCGCAGGCGGGATGATCAAAATCCGACGGAGTATCCGGCAGCTTGATATTGTTGGCCTTGAGATAGACAAACACCTTTTCGAAGGTGATGTTGTATTTGATTACTTTAATGTCGTCGAACTCATTGGCTTTGGCGATGCAGGGCGAGAGGGCGGCGATGGGGGCGCCGACCTGCTGGTAGTTCTTCATGTAAACGGCCATGCAGCCCATCGGGCTCTGCACGGGGGACAGATATTTCAAGAGGTTCGGGCGATACATCAGGATGTAGTTGACGATAGCCGGGCAAGGCTGGGAGATGATCGGGCTGCCATGCTTTTGAAAGTAGCGGATATAGCCCCAGGTGCAGATGTCGGCGCCCAGGGAAACATCGTAAATCTTGTCCACGCCCAGGGATCTGAACCAGGCGATCAGGCGGCCGAGATCGTTTATGTTCGAGCGGATGGCCGGAGCGATGATCAGAGACAGGCGCCGGCCTTGCTGAAGGTCGTTCAGGAAGGGTTCCAGGTCGTCCGCGAAGCTGCGGGCTTCATGCCGGCAGACACCGATGCAGGCCCCGCAGGCGATGCATTTGGAGGCGTCAATATCGACCTTTACACGGCTTTGCGCGTCCAGCGACACGACATTGGCCATTTCCACCGGACAATTCCGGACACAACGGTTACACCCCACGCAAAGGTTGGTATCGCAGAAAACCAGTTGCCTCATGGTCGTCAAACGCCTCCATTCTCAGGTCAATCCACGCTGTCGCAAAACAGCCCCTATTTATTGGTCCGATCAGCTAGGTTAGCGGATATGTTAGATAAACTTGGTTATTTTAACCTAATCCTCCTGGTCCGTCAACAAAAGATACCTTTTAAATTTTCTGGTTCATCCGGTAAAAACACACGATGAATCGACCCGGCAGCCTGGTCACTCCGCCTTGATCTCCCCAGGCAAAATATCAACGAATAATATACTTTATCCGGCCGGCCTTCAGAAAGCACATAATATTATGATTTTATTTGACATTTGGCAAAAATTTGCTAAAATTTTGGCAAGCGAGGCCCATTAATTGAAGTATGAATTCGGTTCGAACGCGCGCCGCTGGATTAGGTAATTCACTTAAGGAGGATGATATGGCTGTTGAAAAGATAGGCATGCGGGTGCGCAAGTTCCGAGAAGGTAAAGAGATGAGCCTGGAGGCTCTGGCCGAAGCCACGGGCCTGAGCGTGGATTTCCTCAATACCTTGGAAGAAGACAGCGTGTATCCCTCCATCGGCCCTTTGCAGAAAATAGCCCGCGCCCTGAATGTCCGCCTAGGCACGTTTATGGATGACGTGATATCCAAGGATCCCGTCGTTAGCCACAAAGAGAAGCGGGATGCGGACCTGACCATGCAGCAGTCGGCGGCCAAGCGCCCTTCGTACCGCTATTTCGCCCTGGCCAAGGGCAAGGCGGACAGAAACATGGAGCCCTTTTTCATCGAAGTGCTGCCCGATCCAAGCGAGGAGCACAAACTTTCCTCGCACCAGGGCGAGGAGTTCATCATCGTGCATTCGGGCCGGCTCTTGGTGATCTACGGCAACGAGCGCCAGGTGCTGGAGCCGGGCGACACGGTTTACTATAATTCCATTGTGCCGCATTACGTCGGCGCGGCCGATGACCAACCCTGCACCATCTACGCGGTATTGTACCATCCCTGACGAGGGAGTCCTTCTATGTATGTAGAGCCGTTCAAACTGCGCCACAGGACTTTGGGCGATATCCTTGACGCCACCATAGCCCGCGTGCCGGACAACGATGCCGTGGTATATGTGGACCGCGACTATCGCCAGACCTGGAAGGAGTTCGGCGAAAACGTGGACATCCTGGCCAGGGGCCTGATGGCGCTGGGCGTGAAGAAGGGCGAGAAAGTGGCTCTTTGGTCGAGCAACGTGCCTTTTTGGGTCAGCCTGATGTTTGCCACGGCCCGTATAGGGGGCACGCTCATTACCGTAAACACCGGTTACCGCGAGCACGAAGTGGAATACCTGCTCGCGCAGTCCGAGTGCGAAAACCTGGTGGTCATGGACGGCTTCCGCGAGCATGACTATCTGGCCACCACCTACAAGCTCATCCCGGAACTGCGCACCCACGCCAGGGAAAATATCCGCACGTCCAAATTCCCGCATCTGCGTCGGGTCATGTTTCTGGGCGTTGAAAAGCACAGGGGCATGTATTCCATTCCGGAAATCCAGAGCCTGTCGGTCATGACTTCGGACGAGGAGTATGAACGGCGCAAGGCCTCGGTTTCCCCGGACGATGTGGTGAACATGCAGTACACCTCCGGCACCACGGGTTTTCCCAAGGGGGTGATGCTCACCCACAACAACATCGGCAACAACGGCTACTGGATCGGCTACCACCAGGGCTTTACGGAGAATGACCGCATCTGTCTGCCCGTCCCCCTGTTTCACTGTTTCGGCTGTTCTCTCGGAGTCATGGCCGCGGTCAACCACGGCTGCGCCCTGATCATCCTGGAAGGATTCAAGCCCGTGTCGGTGATGGTGGCCATTGAGGCCGAGCGCTGCACAGCGGTATATGGAGTACCAACCATGTTCATTGCCATGCTTGAGCATCCCGTGTTCAAACGCATGGATTTTTCCTCCCTGCGCACCGGCATAATGGCCGGTTCGGTCTGCCCGGAACCGCTCATGAGGCGGGTGGCGGAAGAAATGAACCTGCGCGAGCTCACCACCGTATTCGGCCTGACCGAATCCTCTCCGGGCATGACCCAGACCCATAGGGATGAGGAGTTCAAACGCCGCGTCAGCACCGTGGGCCGGGCCATGCCGGGTGTGGAAGTGCGCGTGGGCGACCAGGAAACCTGCCAGGAAGTGCCGCGCGGCCAGCCCGGAGAGATCCTGTGCCGGGGCTACAACGTGATGAGAGGATACTACAACATGCCCGAGGAAACGGCCCAAGCCATCTCGAGCGAAGGCTGGCTGCATTCCGGCGATATCGGCGTCATGGATGATGATGGCTACCTGGTCATCACCGGGCGGATCAAGGACATGATCATCCGGGGCGGGGAAAATATCTACCCGCGCGAATTGGAGGAGTTCATCGCCGGTCTGGAAGGGGTCATGGATGTGCAGGTGGTGGCCGCGCCCAGCGACAAATACGGCGAAGAAGTGGCGGCCTTCATCATTCTCCGGCCTGAGGCGGATATAACGCCTGAAGATGTGCGCGATTTTTGCCGGGCCAGTATCTCCTGGCATAAAATACCACGCTATGTGGCCCTGGTGGAGGAATATCCTCTGACCGCCAGCGGCAAGGTCAAGAAGTACGAACTGCGTAAACTCGCGGCCGAAATGGCCAGGGAAAAAGGAGCGTTTACAAGGTGAAGGGCAGCGATATGCAGACCATGGACGGCAATGAGGCCGCCGCCTATATTTCTTATGCCTTTACGGAAGTGGCGGCCATTTATCCCATCACCCCGTCCTCGCCTATGGCTGAACAGGTGGATGTCTGGTCGGCCCAAGGCAAGACCAACCTGTTCGGACAGACCGTGCGGCTGGTGGAGATGCAGTCGGAACACGGCGCGGCCGGAGCCATGCACGGCGCGCTTGAAACCGGCGCCCTGGGAGTGTCCTATACCGCCTCCCAGGGGCTCTTGCTCATGATCCCGCCCATGTACCGCATGGCCGGGCAACTTTTGCCCGGCGTACTGCATGTGAGCGCCCGTACTGTGGGCACGCACGCCCTGTCCATTTTCGGAGATCATTCCGATGTCATGGCCTGCCGCCAGACCGGTTTTGCCATGCTCTGCTCGGGCAGCGTGCAGGAGGTCATGGATCTGGGCGGAGTGGCGCACTTGGCGGCTATTGAAGGCCGTGTGCCGTTTCTCCATTTTTTCGACGGCTTCAGGACTTCGCATGAACTGCAAAAAATCGAGGTCATTGCCTATGAGACCCTGGACGCCCTGCTGAACCGCGAGGCTCTCGAGGCTTTCCGCAAAAATTCGCTGAATCCGGAACGGCCGGTGCAGCGCTCCACAGTGCAGAACCCGGACGTGTTCTTCCAGGCGCGGGAGGCCTCTAATACCTACTACGACCGTTTGCCGGGCATAGTGGAGAGTTATATGGCGCGCCTCAGCGCCGTCACGGGCAGGCCTTACGGGCTGTTCAGCTACCACGGTTCGCCCAAGGCGGAGCGGGTAATCGTGGCTATGGGTTCGGTGTCCGGCACGATCAGGGAAGTGGTGGATCATCTGAACGCGCGGGGTGAAAAAGTCGGCTTTGTGCAGGTTTCGCTTTACAGGCCCTTTTCCGTGCCGCATTTCGCGGCGGTCCTGCCGGAGACGGCCGCCAGGTTGGCGGTGCTGGACCGCACCAAGGAGCCGGGGGCCGTGGGTGAGCCTCTTTATACGGACGTATGTGCGGCCCTGTGCGAGATGAAGCGCGGCCCGGACATTCTGGCCGGGCGCTACGGCCTGTCTTCCAAAAACGTCCCTCCGGCCCAGATCAAGGCCGTATTCGACAACATGCGGGAAAAAGAGCCGAAAAATCATTTTACCGTGGGCATCATCGATGATGTCACCCATCGTTCCCTCCCCGTGGGCCAGCCCCTGGAAACTGACGGCGAGGGCGTGATCCGCTGCAAGTTCTGGGGGCTTGGCGCGGACGGCACTGTGGGGGCCAACAAGAACTCCATCAAGATCATCGGCGACAACACGGCTATGTACGCCCAAGCCTACTTTGAGTATGACACCAAAAAGTCGCTGGGCATGACCAGGTCGCACCTGCGTTTCGGGCCGCAGCCCATTCGGGCCGCCTACCTGGTGGATAGCGCCGACTTCGTGGCCTGCCACAATCCGACCTATATCAGCAAATACGATGTCGTTTCCGAAATAAAACCCGGCGGCGTATTCCTCTTGAACTGCCCTTGGGAGGGCGGGGAACTGGAAAAGCGGCTGCCCGGCCAGGTACGGCGGATCATTGCGGAACGGGGCCTCCGTTTCTTCACCATTGACGCCACGCGCATCGCTAGAGACCTTGGCCTGGGCAACCGCATCAATACAGTGCTGCAGGCGGCGTTTTTCAAGCTTTCCGGGGTGCTGCCCATTGACGAGGCCGTGCGCCACATGAAGGAAACGATTGCCAAAACCTACAAGTCCAAGGGCGGCAAGATCCTGGGCCTGAACTACGCCGCCGTGGACCAGGGGCTTTCCGGCCTGCGCGAGATCAAGGTGCCCGCGTCCTGGCGCCAGGCCCTCGATGAAGAGCCCTCCGCCGGGCAGGATAGCGAACATCTGCCGGATTATATCAGGAATGTGCTTGGGCCGGTGAACGCGCTCAAAGGCGACGGTATTCCGGTGAGCGTGTTCGCCCGTATGGCGGACGGCACGGTGCCCTTCGGCACCTCGCGCTATGAAAAACGCGGCGTGGCCGTGAGCGTACCCGAGTGGCGGGCGGATAAATGCATCCAGTGCAACCAGTGTGCCTATGTTTGCCCGCATGCCGCTATCAGGCCTTTCCTCTTCACGGCCGCCGAGGTAAAAGCGGCGCCCGGCGGCTTTACCGCGCCCAAGGCCAGAGGCAAAGGCCTGGAAGAATATGCCTTCCGCATCCAGATGGACCCCCTGGACTGCACGGGCTGCGGCTGTTGCGTCCAGGTGTGCCCGGCCAAGGGAAAGGCCCTGATCCTGGCTCCCCTGGAATCGCAGATCGGAGAAATGCGCAACTGGGACTATGCGCTCGCGTTGCCGCCCAAAAAGAATCCCCTGAACCGTTTTTCGGTCAAGGGCAGCCAGTTTGAGCAGCCCTTGCTGGAGTTTTCCGGAGCCTGCGCGGGCTGCGGCGAAACGCCTTACATGAAGCTCATGACCCAGCTTTTCGGCGAACGCATGATCGTGGCCAATGCCACGGGCTGCACCCAGGCCTGGGGCGCGGCCTGTCCCACTGTTCCCTATACGGTGAACAGCCGGGGGTTCGGCCCGGCCTGGTCCAACTCATTGTTTGAGAACAACGCCGAATTCTCCCTGGGTATGTGCCTGGCCACGCGCCAGCAGCGGGAGCGGTTGCGCCGGCAAGCCGAAGGCCTGCTCGCGGCCGGCCAAGACAAGGCTCTGGCCGGGGCGCTGGAGGCTTGGCTAAAGGGCTTTGATCAAGGTGAGGGCAGCGTGGAGCGCACCGACGTCCTCTTGGAGGCCCTGGCCGCAAGCCCGGACGAGGCGGCTTTTATCCTGGCCGATCGGGAGCATCTGACGAAAAAGTCCATGTGGATGTATGGCGGCGACGGCTGGGCCTATGACATCGGCTACGGCGGCCTGGATCATGTGCTGGCTTCGGGCGAGGATCTTAACATCCTGGTGGTGGACACCGAGGTCTATTCCAATACCGGCGGCCAGTCATCCAAGGCCACGCCGCTGGGGGCGGTCGCCCAGTTCGCGGCCTCGGGCAAGAAAGTGCCCAAAAAAAACCTCGGCCTTATGGCCATGCAGTCCGGTTCGGTATATGTGGCCCAAGTGGCCCAGGGCGCGGATCAGGCCCATTTGGTCAAGGTCCTCTACGAGGCGGAATCCTATCCCGGCCCCTCACTCATCATCGCCTATGCCCCGTGTATCGCCCACGGCATCGTGGAGGGCCTGGCTTTTGCCCAGGAAGAGGCCCAACTGGCGGTGAAATCCGGCTACTGGCATCTCTACCGTTTTGACCCGCGCCGCAAGGCGGCGGGCGAAAATCCCTTTATTCTGGATTCCGGGGAACCGTCCATGCCCTTGCGCGAATTCCTGGAACGGGAAATGCGCTTCACCTCCCTGGCCGCAACCTTCCCGGAACAGGCCGAAACACTCATGGCCGGAGCCGAGGAGGCCGCTAAAGAACTTATGAGGCGGTACAAGCTGATGGCGGAACACTACTGATATATAAAGGAAGCGCTGATTAATGAGGATTTAAGCAGCGCTTCCTTATATTTCTCTATTACCGCAGAGCACATCCAAGGCAAAATCCATATACCGGCTCATGAACGCCACGCTCAAGACCGCCGGGGCGCCTTGGGGGTAATGGCCGGCCACCCATTCGGCGACAAACATGGCGGCGTCTTCGTCAACCGGCAAGTCCCCAAACTTGTCTTTAACAGCGCTGATAAGCTCTGAAAATTTGTCCGCCGGTATTTCAGCGCACTGGCAGGACTGGCACGTTGAACAAGAGGATAAATTTCTGGGCGGGACAAAATCGGTCATTTTAGCCTCAACCCGACCCTCTGACCGGAATCATTTTTTCTTCCTCTTGAGCTTATGCTCTTCCCTGTTTCCGCAGACGGGGCATCGACTCCTCTTCATCGTCGGCGTCCAATCCTCTTCTTTTTCTCCGTGCTGGCAGGAGCCGCAAATCAAGGCGTCCGCGTTGGCGTCAACGCCGAAGACCTGGGCTCTAGTAGCCAGATCGGGCGCACCTCCCATCCTCTTGATCGATACCCCCTTGGAACGGGACATGATTCATTCCCTCCACAGCCGGAAACGGCGCTTGACAAGGTTGTTCCTCAATAACTCTCTGATTTCTTGGCATTCTTTGCTCATCCAATAGTCAGGCTCTATAATTTTTTCCTTTCATTACATAATTTTACCCACTTTTCCAGCTTTGTAAAGACTTTTCTGGCCTAAAAAGCCAAGCCCTGACGATTTTTGGACAATCAAGCTTCCGCCAACCATTCAACCATTCAAAACTAATCTAAAGACGCCTTGCCGATTAGCAAAACCTCTGGTATGATTTTCAAATCTATAAAGGGCGGGGCATGGCTACGGACAGATCAGCCTACTGGATGGATTTGGCAGAATATGACCTGGATACGGCGGTAGCGATGCTGGCTGCCGGCCGACGATTATATGTGGGCTTTTTATGTCACCAAGTCATGGAAAAAATGTTTAAAGCGGCGATTGCCAAAGATGGAACCATACCCCCAAAGGTTCATAATCTGACAAGGCTGGCTGAATTGAGCCACTTGGCTGATTTATTAAATGATGAGCAAAACAATTTTATTGACGCGTTATTGCCCCTTAACATAGAAGCGCGGTATCCAACTGACAAAGATAAACTGCTGGAAGTTCTGACTGAAGCCTATTGCCGGGAACTGATTGCCAAAACCGAGGATTTGAGGCTATGGATAAAGCACAGGCTTTAAATCTCGCACGTCTCTACGCCAGCGAAGTCATCAAAGAAATGCGGCCTGAACGAATTGTTCTGTATGGCTCACATGCGGCCGGCCAAGCCCAAGCTGAAAGTGACATAGACGTGGCCGTGATTTTTAATGGTTTTACCGGCGACCGTCACCGAATTTTTACCCGCCTCTGGACACTCACGCGCCGGGTCAGTTCCTTCCTTGAGCCTATTCTCCTGGACCGGGCCGATGACAAAAGCGGCTTCGCCGAAGAAATCCTGAGAACAGGTGAAATCATATATCAGCGAAACGTGCAAGGGAATGAACTTTAAGGTAAAGCTCCACCCTATTCCCGGCCTCGGCTGAGTTGCTCATGAGTTACCTTGCGAACGTCTTTTAGTTGTCTGCTTCAGAAGATAGTCCAAAGATTTAGAAGATATCCTAAAACAAGGTTTATCGCTGTAATTACTAATGCTCAGTTTTGCATCGTCAAGTTTCAGGCAAAGCCGTTGAGCATACCTATCGCAGAATAAATAAGTCGATGAATCTATCTCTTTTTTTAAACCTTTTTCATCAAACACAATCAAACTTAGAGCATCGTCATGCATTGGACTCTGAATATCTAATTTCTCTAAAAAATCATTATTGTATCCTTCACAATTCCAATCTTTGACATTTTTAATGGATATATAGGCAGGCACAATCAAAAAAGAAGCTTTGCCGCATTCTAATTCCAATAACGCGGACAAATCGACATCTTGTCCTTTGGCCAGCATTGTTCTAATTTCCCTATTGAATCGCCTTGATTCCCAAGTCGCCGGGCCAAAAAGATCATAACAACATATCACTGACAAAAAAGTAATAAAAAGCAATATTATATTGCGGACAATATGCGAGCATAGTTTGGGGGGTTCCAGCCTTAGCCGTAGTCGAGGGAAAAACAGGTTCCACAGCTTATAAAACAGAAAAACCGGTAACGATGCACATGTAAAAACAAAAAGAAAAGGCATCGCAACAGCTAAAACTGCAAGGAAAAACATCGCAACAAATGAAATTGCTTCTTTGTCCACTTCAACGTTCCTTTGGGTTTCAGGGACCAGACGAACTTTGCTCCAGGGCTTCGCTCTGGCCTTGGAGGCTGGCCGGCCCGGCGGAGGTGATAAGCACCGGCACCATTTGGCCTATGAGTTTCGGCGGGCCGTCGAAGTGCACCAGCTTGTGATTACGGGCCCGGCCGGTCAACTGGCCCGGCCGGCGGCCTGAGACCCGCTCCACCAGCACTTCCAGCACCTGGCCGATATGGGCCTGGTTTCGGGCCAGGCTGATGGCCTTCTGCCGGGTTTGGAGGCGGGTCAGGCGGCGGGCTTTTTCCTCTTCCGGCACCTTGTTGGGAAAACCGGCCGCGGCCACGCCCGGGCGGTCGCTGTATTTAAAGGAGAACATGGCATCGAAACCCACGGTTTCCGCCAAGTCCAGGGTGGCCTCAAAATCGGCCTCGGTTTCCCCGGGAAAGCCCACGATGACATCGGTGGAGAGGGCCAGGCCGGGCCGGGCTCGGCGCAGGGCCCGGACCAGGCCCAGGTACTCCTCCCGGCTGTAACCCCGCCCCATGGCTTTCAGCACAGCCTCGGAACCGGATTGGACCGGGAGATGCAGGCTGTCGCCCAAAGGCGGCAGGGCGGCGAAGAGTTCAACGAGTTCCGGGGAGAAATCCTTGGGGTGGGAAGTGACGAAGCGCAGGCGTTCCACCCCCAGAGCGGCCACGGCCTTCAAGAGGTCCGGGAAACCGGAGGGTCCACCGGGAATCCCGGCCAGGCCTCGGCCATAGGCGTTGACGTTCTGGCCCAAAAGGGTTAGGTCCCGGGCCCCGCCGGCCAGGAGGGCCGCCGCTTCCTCCAGTATCTCCCCGGCCGGCCGGCTCAGTTCCGGCCCGCGCAAATAGGGCACCACGCAATAGGCGCAGTAGTTGTCGCAACCCTGCATAATGGTGACCCCGGCCGCCAGGGGCGACGCGGCCGAAACGGGCGCCGTGACCCCTAAAGCCTTAAGGTTGGCCTGGCTCCAGGCCGGCTGCCGGCCCGGACCGGTCAGGGTTCGCCGGGAGCCATCCATTTTTTCCAGGATACCCGGCAAGAGGGGCAGGCACTGGGGGCCGGCCACTAAATCCAGCCAGGGCACCCGGTCCAGGAGGGCCTGGCCTTCCTGTTCGGCCACGCAACCGCCCACGGCCACAATGAGGGACGGCTTACGCCGTTTCAGAGCCCGCACTTCCTCCAAATGGTTCAGCACCCGCTGGGCCGCCTTGGCCCGGACGGAACAGGTGTTGAAGAAAATGAGATCGGCCTCCTCCCGGGTGGCGGCCGGCTGCCAGCCTCGGGCGGCCAGGAGTTCGCCCAGGCGGCCGGAATCATATTCATTCATCTGGCAACCGAAGGTGACGATGAAGGCGCGGCGGGCCCCGGCCATTTACGGACTCCGGCCGACCAGTATGGGACGCCAGAAAGGGCGCAGGGCCAGCCGGGTGACCCCGGCGGTCAGAACCAGGGCCAGGACCAGGCGCAGGACCAGAAAACACCAGAAGGAGCCGCCCAGGGCCCACATAAGGAAGGTGTCCTCCAGCATGGAATGAAAGACGCACATGAGCATCACCGAGCCGAAAATGTCCCGGGAAGTCAGGTGGCCGGAACGGCTTTCAGCCACTATGAGTCCGCCCCCGTAAGCCAGGCCCACCACGCAGCCTATGATGGTCACCATCATGGCCGCGTCACTGACCCCGGCCAACCGAAGGGGCGGCCCCAGGACCTTGGCCAGAACCCGGGTCAGTTCGAAATACTTGATGAGTTCCATCAGGATCATCAGGGATTCAATGAGGACCAGGATGAAAAAAAGCTGTTTGAGGTTGAGCCAGAGCCAGACGCCCCAGGGCGGCACCGGCTCGCTGACGCTGACCATGTTCATGAAGAACTCTTTCACCTGGGTCGGCTCCGCTCCCCAGCCTATGAGGCCGGCCCCCTTATGGAGCAAAATGCCCCAGAGAAAGCCTGAAAAAATGCGAAAAACCGAAACCCGCCAGAAGGACAGGCCGGCCCCCCGGCAAATCTGCCCCTCCACTAAAAGGGAATGAGCCATGAGGCACATGCCCCCGAGGATGGTCATCTGGGCCAGGGTCAGGGACGGTTCCAGAAGGGGGGCCAGGGCCAGGTAAACGCTGATGGACACATAGAGATTGGCGACCATACCCGAGACCCAGACCAGGGCCGTCTCCGGGGGCAGACCCACCAGGGCCATGACCGGCTCAAAGACCCGGGACAGGGGGCCGATAAGCTCAAAATAGAGCAGGAGCCGGGTCAGGACCAGGGCCGGGATCATGAGTTTGATCACCAACACCCAGGCCGAAAAGCCCCGTTTCAAGGTTTCCCGGCTGTGGTCAAATATTTGAGCCCAGGTGTGTTCGCGTTTCATAAAAATTCAGCGCTTCCTTAATATAAAAAGGCCACGGCTGGAAACCGTGGCCGGGGAACCGGGGGTGCCCCCGAAAGGCTCAGGCCTTGGCCGGGGCCTCTTTTTTGGCCTTGGGGCCGGCGGTCGGGGTTTCCTTGGGGGTTTTTTCTGTCTTGGCCTCCGAACCGGCGGCTTCCTTCTTGGGCGCGGATTCGTCCTTCCGACCGGTGTAATCAGTCACATACCAGCCGCTGCCCTTGAGCTGAAAACTGTTCATGCTCATGAGCTTGGCCATCCGACCGCCGCAGGCGGGGCACTTCTTCAAGGGGGTGTCGGAAAATTTTTGCATTATTTCAGTGGTTTCACCACATTTTTTGCACTGGTATTCGTAGATGGGCATCTCAAACCTCCATTCCGCTACTTTTCGTCCTCTAATATAACCACTTCCGGCTAAAAGTCAACCGGGGCGGCTTTTAGGGAAGCGCTTCCCTCAAGGCCAGAAGACTTCCAGCATGGAACAGGAGAGGCCGGAGCCGATGCCCATGAGGGCCAGGCGGGCCCGGGGGGGGATGAGGCCCTGCTCCCGGGCCAGGTCCAAGGTGAAGGGAATGGCTACGGGCCCGATGTTGCCGTAGTCGGGATAAGTCTTGACCAGGGCCGTTTCATCCAGTTCGAGGGTCTGACATAGCTTCCTGGTGTTGGCCGCGCTGACCTGGTGGCTGATGAGGCGGGCGAAACAGGCTGGGGTCCAGCCCAGGGCCGAGACTCCCAGGTCGAAGGTCTCTTTGGCCAAGGCCACGCCGGCGGTGAGTAAGGCCGGAGAGTCGGTCTCCATGCCGTCCACATCGCCCCGGCAGAGGTCGTTGGCCCGGGCGTCGGTGCGGCTGACGGCCCCCACCAGGCGGGGGGCCCCGGGGTAGTCCCGGCCCCGGCCCAGAATCAGGGCCGCGCCGCCGGAACCTAAGGTCAGGGTGGCGAAGTGGCGGAAAAAAACGGCCCGGTCAGTGACCGTCTGAAGACGGGTCAGGGTGGCCTCCAGAACAGGCCGGCTGTTTTCCCCGGCCACCACCAGGGCATGCGTTGCCAGGTCCCTCTCCAGGGCCAGGGCGGCCAGCTCCAGGCCGTCGATGAAACCCAGGCAGGCGCTGCCGATGTCCAGGCTCTTGACCTGGGGGCCCAGCCCCAGGCGGCTCTGGACAATGGAGGCAGTGGAGGGTTCGATATGGTCGCGGCCTACGGAAGTGGAATAGAGAAGGTCCAGGCGGCCGCGGTCAAAACCAGTTTGGGCCAGGAGTTTTTCCGCGGCCCGGACCGCCGCCTGGCTGGGCTTCATGTCCGGGGGATACAGACGCCGCCGGAGTATGCCCGTCAGGGAGGCCAGGAGCCCCCGGGGCAGCCTGAGCCGCTCGTAAACCAGCTCCAGGCGCTCCTCTATGGCCTCGGAGGAGAGTATCTCCGGGGCCTCGTCCCGGGCCAGGCCCACGATGACCACATCGTTGAATTTTACCGGTCTCATAGTAAACAGCCGCTTCAAGGGTTCCGCCCCGGATCGGCCGGGGACGCCTTGATTATAGCATTTTCCCGCCGGAGTGTGGTAATATGGACGAAATTCAGACCGGATCGCAGAGCCCCAGCCATCTCCAATTCTAAAGCCGGCCGCCTAAAGCCGGGAAAGGAAAACCATGAACATCTCCGACTACAGGAAGACCAAAATAGTAGCCACCCTCGGGCCTGCTTCGTCCAGCCCCGAAATGCTGGCCAAACTGATCAAGGCCGGCCTGAACGTGGCCCGGCTGAACTTTTCCCACGGCGAACCTAAAGACCACCAGGCCATGGTGGAGCGCATCCGGACCATCGGCCAGGAAGTGGGCTTTGAAGTGGGGATCCTGCAGGACCTCTCCGGCCCCAAGATCCGCCTGGGCAACATCCGCGACCGGGTGCTGACGGCCGGTTCCACCGTGCGGCTGACCCCGGGAACTGAAGAGACGGACGACGATTCCATCCCGGTCAACTACAAGTATATAGTGGAAGACGTGGCCGTGGGCGAACTGGTGCTGCTCTTTGACGGCAAGCTCAGCGTGAAGGTGGTGGACAAGGACGACAAGGCCCTGATCTGCGAAGTCGTCACCGGCGGCCCTTTGAGTTCCCACAAGGGCGTCAACCTCCCCCACAGCAACCTGCGCATTCCGGCTTTTACGGAAAAAGACCGGGCCGACCTGACCGTGGGCCTGGAGGCCGGGGTGGATTTCGTGGCCATGAGCTTCGTGCGCTCGGCCCAGGACCTGATCCCGGTGCGGGAGATGATAGCCCGCAGCAGCCGGCCGCCGCTGTTGATCGCCAAGATCGAAAAGCCCCAGGCCGTGGCCTCCATTGACGAAATACTTGAAGTGGTGGACGGTATAATGGTGGCCCGGGGGGACTTGGGCGTGGAAATGCCCATTGAGGAAGTGCCGGTCACCCAGAAGAAACTCATCCGGGCGGCCAGGGCCAGGGGCCGGCTGGTCATCACCGCCACCCAGATGCTGGGCTCCATGGTCTCCAATCCCCTGCCGAGCCGGGCCGAAGTGACCGATGTGGCCAACGCCATTATGGACGGCACTGACGCGGTCATGCTGTCAGAGGAGACCGCCGTGGGGCAGTATCCGGTGAAGGCGGTGCGCATGCTGGACAAGGTGGCCCGCCATACCGAACCCATCCTGGACAACAGCCGTTTTATGCACGAAGATCAGTCTCCCCTCTTAGATCCCGTGGCCGGGTCCATCACCCGGGCCGTGGCCCTTCTGGCCAACGATCTCAAGTCCAAGGCCATCGTGGCCGCCTCCCAGGGCGGCAGCACGGTCCGGCTGGTGGCCCATCTGCGGCAGCCCGTGCCGGTGGTGGGCGTGACTTCCAACGCCATCACCTACCGCCAGTTGACCCTGTCCTGGGGGGTCATCCCGGCCCTCATCCAGCCCTGCGAATCCATAGTCCTCCTGGAACAGTTGGCCAGCGAGTGGATGGTGCGCCACGGCATAGCCTCCAAGGGGGACCGGGTCTTCCTGACCTGCGGCATGCCGCTGCAGACCATCGGCACCACCAACCTCATCAAGCTCATCGACATAGGCGAATCCACCGGCATGTAATAACATGTAATAAAAAAAGACAAGGGGGGAAGGCCGGGTTGGCCTTCCCCCCTTGTCTTTTTTTGAGCCCGGTTTACCAGCGGGCCCGCATGTGGGTCAGGACAAAGGCCGTGATCTCTTCGGCTTCGGCGAAGAGGCGACCGCGCTCGCTGACGATGTCGGCGGCGAAGGCGGCGTCCTTGATGGCCGGGAGATTGATGTCCACGGACAGCATGGCCGCGCGGATGGCCGATTCCAGAATGATGGCCGCCACGCCGCAGTCGCTGATGGCGCCCTTGTTGCCGAAGGGGGCCAGCTTGGCCGCCTCCCGCATGAGTTCCAGGCACTGACGGCAGATCTTCATGGGGGCCAGGGTGGCCTTTTTGACCCCGTCCTCAATAGCCGCGGCCCGGGCCTTTTTCTGCTCATCAGTGTCCTTGGGCAGCTTGAAGGTCTTCATGTAGGCGTCGAAGGCCTCCACGTCGCCCTTGGTCAACTGCTTGAGGTTTTCAATGCCGTCCATGAAGGCCTTGAGAATGGCCGAGTTGGCCGCCTGGTGTTCCTCGTAGCCTTTCTTGCCCTCGGTCAGGCTGGCCACCATGGCCCCCATGGAGGCCCCCAAGGTGGCCACTACGGCCGAGACGTTGCCGCCGCCGGGGACATGGGAGTTGGAGGCGGCTATTTTCAGGAAATCAGTGATGGTCATTGCGTAGAAATCGCTGGGTACATCATGAGTCATGGCGTGAAACTCCTGGTAGCGGCGGACAAAACGCGCCTGGTTCAGGTTAAACCTTGCAGCTCAACGGCTTTCAAAAGGTTCTGCATAATGACGGTGGTGGTCAGGGAGCCAACGCCGCCCGGCACGGGGGTGATGGCCCGGACGATCGGGCTGGCCGCCTCGGTGTCCACGTCGCCGCAAAGGCTGCCGTCCGGCAACTGGTTGATACCGGCGTCAATGACGGTCTGGCCCGGGGCCAGCATGTTCCCCTGGACCAGCTTGGGGAAGCCGGCCGCGGCCACCACTATTTCCGCAGTCTTGACCGTTCCGGCCAGGTCCAGGGTCTTGGTGTGGCAGACGGTGATGGTGGCGTCGCGCTTTATGAGGAGGCTGGCCAAGGGCCGGCCCACGGTGTCGCCCCGGCCTACCAGGGTGACGCGCTTGCCTTTGAGGTCCAGGCCGCTGCGCTGGATCAGCTCAATGCAGGCCAAGGGAGTGGCCGGCACCAGGGCCAGGTGTTCCTGGCCGCCCAGAAGGTAACCGCGGTTGACCGGGTGGACGCCGTCCACATCCTTCTTGGGGTCAAGGCGGTTCATGACGTTTTCCTTCTGGATTTCCTTGGGCAGGGGCAGTTCCACCAGGATGCCGTGGACGTTCTTGTCCGCGTTCAACTGGTCGACGAGCTTTATGACCTCGGCTTCGGTGGTGCTGGCCGGGCGGATGTGGAGTTCCACCTTGATGCCCATTTTTTCGCCGACTTTTTCCTTGGACTGGGCATAGACATGGGAAGCCTCGTCATCGCCCACCAGCACCACGGCCAGCTTGGG
>Ga0082212_10005160_pt1 | contig 17899 bp, 11 predicted proteins | sample TergutNt197P3_FD_71548 | JGI IMG/M metagenome (GOLD analysis project Ga0082212, IMG submission 71548) | Neocapritermes taracua P3 segment gut microbial communities from Petit-Saut dam, French Guiana - Nt197 P3 | ecosystem: Host-associated > Arthropoda: Insects > Digestive system > Gut ...
CGCCGCTGGTGTCCGCCCGCTGGGCCTGGGCCTCCCGGACGATGCGCAGGAAGTAGTGCTCCAGGCGTTCGGCGGGGGGCTGCAGGGCGATGTCGGCCTCCGGGCCCAGGCGTTCCCGCAGGAAGGCCACGGCGTCGCGGGCGGTGGCCCCGTCCATCCGGGCGGTGATTTGCGCCCGGTCCTCCTGGCGGAGCAGGTCCTCCAGGCGCCCCTCGGCGCGCGACCGGCCGCCGTACAGGATGCTCACCCCGGCGCAGACGTCCTCGACGTCGGACAGCAGGTGGCTGGAGAGCAGGACGGTCTTGCCCTTGCGCTTCAGGTCCAGGATGAGGTCCTTCACCTCGCGGGTGCCCAAGGGGTCCAGGCCCGTGGTGGGCTCGTCGAGGATCACCAGTTCGGGGTCGTTGATCAGGCAGGTGGCCAGCCCCACCCGGCGGGCCATCCCCTTGGAAAACTCGGCCAGGGGGCGTTCCCGCTCGCGGGCCAGGCCCACCATGTCCAGCAGCATGTCGGCGCGGCGGCGGCGCTCGCGGGCCGGCAGGCCGAACAGGCGCCCGAAGAAGTCGAGGGTCTCTCCCGCGTCCAGGAAGCGGTACAGGTAGGATTCCTCGGGCAGGAAGCCGATCCGGGCCTTGATGGCCACCTCCGTGGGGCGGCGCCCGAAGACGGCGGCCTCGCCCCCGGAGGGGAACAGCAGCCCCAGCAGCATCTTGATGGTGGTGGACTTGCCGCTCCCGTTGGGGCCCAGCAGGCCGAAGACCTCGCCCCGCTCCACCCGCAGGTCCAGGCCGGTCACGGCGCGGGCGCGGATCTTCCAGGCGAAGAAGGGGTGCCGGTAGACCTTGGTGAGCTGGTGGGTCTGGAGGACGGGTTCGGCCATGGAATGCCTTGTCAGGGGGCGGGCCGCGCGGCCGGGAGGGCCCGCTCGTCGAAGCGCACCAGGCGCGCGGAGTTGAAAATGACCACCAGGCTGCCCACGTTGTGCAGCAGGGCGGCCACCACGGGGTTGATGAGGCCCATGCCCGCCGCGAAAAGCCCCGCCAGGACGAACAGGGCGCCGAAGGCCAGGTTCTCCAGGACCACCTTGCGCACCTTGCGGCTCAGCCGGACGAGGAGGGGCAGCCGGCCCAGGTCGTCGGACATGAGGGCGATGGAGGCCGAATGGATGGCGATGTCCGAGCCCGCGGCGCCGATGGCGATGCCGAGATCGCCCGCCGCCAGCGCCGGCGCGTCGTTGACCCCGTCGCCCACCACGGCCACCTTGAAGCCCCGGCCCTTCATCTCCTCCACCAGCTCCAGCTTGCGCTCGGGCAGGCACTCGGCCACCACGTCCGTGCAGCCCAGCTCCCCGGCCACCCGGCGGGGGGCGCCCCCCCGGGCGCCGGGGGCCCTGGGCAGGGTGCGGGCGCCCCGCCCGGGCAGCCCCCCCCCGGCGGGCCCGGCCGACAGGCCCGCCCTGCCAGCCCCCCCCCCGCCAAGTTCCCCGCCGTAAGCCCCGCCAGCGTCACCCCCATCAGCGCCGCCCACGTCCGCGCCGACTGCCCGAAAAACGGCGCCACCAGCCGCCCCGCCACCAGTTCCGCCACCATCGCGCACAGCCCCGAGAAAAACACCGTCACCAATCCCCAGCCCATCTGCCCCCCCAAAAAAAGCAGTCCCGCCACCCCGTAGTCCCGTCGTCCTGTAGTCCCGTCGTCCCCGGTCCCCAAATTCCCCTCCCGTGGAGGGGTGTCAGCCGCAGGCTGACGGGGTGGTTCAGACACGGCGGCCACAAAGAAAAACCTGAAACGCCAGCAAACTAAACGGCCATAAAAAAAAGCCCCGGACACTCGCCCGGGGCCTTTTTAATCACGTCACGCAGAGACGCCTACTTGCGGAACCTGCGCCGCAGCACCACCGCCGCCGCGCCAAACGCCAGCAACGCCATCGCCGTCGGCTCCGGTATAAGCTGCCAGCCCGTGTCAGCAAGCCCCTCACCAGACCAAAGGAATGTATCAGTGCCACCATTATTGATTGCGGAAATTAACCATGCCGAGTTTGTAATCTCTCTATAGTAGTCATCCGATCCAAATGTCGCCGTCATGTAGACTTTGAGCAAGTCACCTGTTGTAGCATCCGTATTAAACGTATAATTCGAAGTAGCTCCGTTTAACGAACCAGCTTCCATAGTGTTAATACCTGTCGCTGTTCCGATTACTACATCAGAGTTCGAAGTATTAAGCAACTCGACTACTAGTTTAACCGTAGCAACTTGACTTGCCGTCATCGTTGTCCCATCAAGGTTAGTAATAGGGAGTCCTTCGTTCCCCCAAATAACCGCAGCCCCCTGAACGGAAACTGCACAAATTACAGCTACAATAGCCATCATCACCTTTTTCATTATTATAATCCTTTCTTCTCGTAATCACTCATCCAATCCCCTGTGAAAGACAATAAACACACGCCATCATCTTTCGCAGGGACAATGTTTTCTGCTACTTCACAGTGGGCTAGAGAATGTAATCGTCGTCGCCCCGCCTTTGCGTACATACCAAGCTGCCTGCCCGACCTCTAACGAAATGCTTGCTTCATCACCTGTAGCATTATCGTACCAAAGGTTATCCCACTCAGGATTAGCCGAATCATTCCATACCCCATAATAATAAAACTTATACCCGCTCGGTGTCCAAATCATCAAGTTATCAGCCAAACCAAAACTTGCGCCACCTGTAGGATTCTGAACATTCAACCCACCACTACCGTTCAGAGGTACAGGAACAGGATGTGTGTTCGAAAACATGGTCATGTCATCGGCAAGAATCGAAACGCTCCCACCTGTCGCAAGAACCTCACCGGCAACCGACACCGATGTAGCCGCACCACGGCGCACATACCAAAGGGCATCACCTGGCTGCAAGATATAAGCCGCCTCATCACCTGTCGAGTTATCATACCAAAGGTTATCCCATTCAGGGTTAAGCGGGTCGTTCCAAACTCCGTAATAAAAGAACTTATACCCGCTCGGCGTCCAGACCATCAGGTTATCCGCCAGACCAAAACTTGCGCCGCCATTGAAATCACCCGTCAACGCCTTCTGGATAGGAAGACCTCCGCCCCCGACCTCATCAAAATTGATGCCGATCATCGTCATATCATCGGTCAGCACGCCAACCGTGTTGTAACCGACGACATTGCTGTCCACAGCGGCAGCCATGCCCGCGATCGCGCAGGCGGCGAATACTGTAACTAACTCCTTCAGGCCCAGGCGCCGCCGCGCAACCCGTTGGGGCGCGGGGGGTTACGGCGCGTTTGCGCCGGGGCTTGTAGGGGCGGTGTAGGGGCGCGACCCCTACAGGCAGCGCGCAACGCGCTGGAACCCAACGGGTTATGGCGGCGGGTTGTAGGGGCGGGGAGGGGGGGAGAGACTGGGAATTAGGAATTAGGAATTAAGGGAGCGAATCAGGAATGCCGGGAGCGCAGGGCTTTCAGCCTTTGCCTTGCCCTCGGGCAGGAATGCCCGAGCCACCTTAACTTGGACGTTGAATGTTCCCTGTTGGCTATTGGATATTCCCCGAGGGCTTTCAGCCTTTGCCTTGCCCTCGGGCAGGAATGCCCGAGCCACCTTAACTTGGACATTGGACATTCTCATGCCCCATTGGTCGCGGTTGCGCCAACGGGGTCCCCTGTGTTGGATATTGGATATTCCCCGAGGGCTTTCAGCCTTCGCCTTGCCCTCGGGCAGGAATGCCCGAGCCACCTTAACTTGGACATTGGACATTCCGTGTTGGTTATTGGATATTCCCGGGGGCCTGCCGAGCCGTGAGGGTCAATCCTGCGCTACGTTAGCGCGGGGCAGGTTTGGCGGAGGCGGGGGGTTTTCCAGCGGCGGGGGAAGCCTTGGCATTGCAGGGGCTTGACGGGCTGGATGCGGCAGGTGTTGTCGGGCTGGAGGAAAATGCAGCTGCCGTTTTCCTGCTCGGAGAGCGAGAGGTCTTTGCGGTTGAATGTGAGGGTCGTGTAGCGTTCGGTGAAGGCATACACGTCCAGCCCGAGGAATGCGGCGATGGCCTCTGCCTCGCCTTGCGCGAGCGCGACGTATCCCGGGACGCGGCAACATGCGCCGCAGCGCTGGCAGGTGAATGGGATGTCGTCTGGCATCGGCTTGTCCTGTCATGCGCCGGTGATGATTGCCGCGACGGCGGAGGTGTCGGCGGGGACCACGGTCATGCGCGTGGGCATATCCATGAGCGCGTCGAGGAGGGGGTGGCGGGCGAGGTTTTGCCCGGTGGCGCGTGTGATCGCGTCGCCGAATTTCGCGGGGTGCGCGGTGGCGAGGCAGATCATGGGGGCGGCGGGGTCGAGGAACCTCTCGGCGACGGCGACGCCGACGGCGGTGTGGGGGTCGAGCAGACGGCGGTGCTGTTGCCAGTACGTCCGGATGGCGGCGAGGGTCATGGCGGTGTCGCCGCGGCCAGCGGCGAAGCAGGGGTGGTCTGCGATGCCGGGGGTGAGCGCGCCTGTCTTTCGGAATGCGTCCATCCAGCCGTTGAGGGCCTCGGGGTTTTCGCCCGCGAGGTAGTAGAGGTAACGCTCGAAGTTGCTGGCGACCTGGATGTCCATGGAGGGGCTGAGGGTTGGCGCGACGTCACCGAGGCGGTAGGCGCCGGTGTCGAAGTAGCGGGCGAGGATGTCGTTCTCGTTGGTCGCCAGCACGAGTTTGTCGATGGGCAGGCCCATGCGGTGCGCCACATACCCGGCGAAGATGTCGCCGAAGTTCCCGGTCGGCACGGCGAAGCGCACGTGCGCGGCGCCTGTCGCCTCCTGCACGCGGAATGCGGCGTAAAAGTAGTACACGACCTGCGCCAGCACGCGCGCCCAGTTGATGGAGTTCACCGCGCCTAACTTATTCGCGTCGCGGAAAGCCAAGTCGTTGAAGAGGGCTTTGACGATGTTCTGGCAGTCGTCGAAGGTGCCTTCGACGGCGAGGTTGCGGACGTTATCGTCGAGCACGGTGGTCATCTGGCGCTCTTGGACGGGGCTGACGCGCCCGTGCGGGTGCATGACGAAAATGCGGATGCGCGCGCGGCCGCGCACGCCGTAGATGGCGGCGCTGCCGGTGTCGCCGCTGGTGGCGGCGACGATGTTCATCTCGCCGCCCGTCTTTGCCAGCGCGTATTCGAAGAGGTTGCCGAGGAACTGCAATGCCACGTCCTTGAAGGCGAGCGTCGGCCCGTGGAAAAGCTCGAGGATGTGAACATCGCCGGCCTTCACGACGGGCGTGACCTCCGCGTGGCGGAACGTCGCGTAGCTTTTGCGGATGATTTCGCGCAGGGTGTTTTCGGGGATGTCGTCGGCGAACAGGCGCATGATTTCAAACGCAAGCCCGGCGTAAGGGAGGCTGCGCCATGCGTCCAGCTTCGCGCGGACGTCAGGCGTCTGCTCGGGCAGGAACAACCCGCCGTCACGGGCAAGGCCGGTGAGGATGGTGTCGGTGAAGCGGAGCGGCGCGTTCCCGCCGCGTGTGCTGACGTAGCGCATAGGCAACCTTACCCCCTATTCAAAAAACTCCGGCAGGAGCTGATGGACGATCTCCGCGTCGGCAGGGAAGTTCTCCGCGGCTTGCGTGGCGATCTGCTTGGCGCGGTCCACGGCGGACGGGGTTTCGTTATAGAACATGAGCAGGCACAGCGCGGCGTTCACCTCCATGCGCGTGCGTTCGCGCAAGCGCATATTCTTGGTCGCCTGCTCGCTTGTCACCAGCCCGTTGACGAGCTCGCCGACGATGTCCATGCGTGAGGAGAAAATGTCAGCCCACGTGATTTTCTTCCCGCCGACGGTCAGCTCTTTCGCGTCTGCGGCGTCAATCGCCCAGCCGCGCGAGGACTTGAAGCCGGGCGTCTTCTCGACCAAGAACTTGTGAAGCTCTTCAATGCGGTTGACACGCTCCAGCGCGGCGGCCTGCGCGTCAAGCCCGCCTTTCGTCTCGATCTCCCCGTTCAGCGTGCGCAACGCGCGCGTCGCCTCGCGAATCTTGAGTTGCTTGAGCATGGGGATAATCTCCGCTTCCGCCTCGCGCACCTTCGCGACTTCGTCCGCCGTTTTCGCCTGAAGGGCCTCTTGGGCTTGGCGTTGCTGCTCGAGATTGGCCTCGCGTTTTTCGGCTTGGGCTCTCTCGAATGCTTCCTGCTGGCGGACTGCGGTCAAGGATGCGATATCCGCCCTCACGCTCTCCAGCGTTTTTTTCATACGGCTGACTTTCCCCGCGACATCCAGCTCGCGCATATTGCCCATCGCGCGTGTCTTCTCGACAATCGCATTCGCTTGCGTAATGAGCTTGTCCTTCTGGTCCTGCTCTTTAAGCGCCTCCGTGGTTTTCGCCATCGCCTCGATTTCGGAGACGCAGGACGCCGCGAGTGCGGCGGCCTTCTTCACGGCGTACAATTCCATGTGCATCTCGCGCACCATCTTGACGGCGGGGTAGCTCGCCTCGCCCGCGGAGACCTCCTCCGTGTCTGCGCCCATCGCGGCGGCCATGCCTTCCGCCATCTGCTGCATGGCTCCGCCCATCGCGGCAGCCATGCCCTCGGCCATCTGCTGCATCATGCCGCCAAGCCCTTCCGACATTGCCTTGAACATCTCGAGGTTCTGCTTCATCTCCTCGCCCTCTTTCTGCGGCAAGGCCTTGGCGACTTCCTCCAGCTTGGCGAGCGCCTGATCCGGCGGGAGCTTGTCCAGCTCCTTCAAATCATTCGCAAGGTTTGGCGGCAGCAGCTTGGCAATCTCCTCGAGCTTCTCGGGCGGCATCGAGATTTTCCCGCCGCCGGGCGGCATGGGTGCGTCGTCGTCTGCCGACGCCTTGACATCGTCGTAAGACGGCTCCGCCGGGATCATCGCCGCGCGCACGCCCTCGCCTAGCACGGCGATGACCGCCGTCGCCGCATCGTTGGCATATTTCTCCGCCTCGGGGATGTTCGCGCGGATGCGCTCCTCCAGCTTCTTCGCCTCGCTGACGGACTTGGCGATGGACTCGTTCGCCTTCGCCATCGTCTTTGTGTCCTGCACCAACTGTTCCTGAACGCCTTTCAGCGCGCGCGAGGCCTTGACCCAGACAACGCCGCCCACAATCGCGGCGATGAGCAGGACAAGGCCGCCGCACCCCAAGCACCCCATGCCAAGGAGCTTGCGCGTGCGCTTCTTGACCTCGCGCGCGGTCTCCTCCTCGGTCTCGATCTGGGCGATGGGCACCATGCCTTCCGGGAGCGCCCCGCCGCCTGCGGGCACGAGGGCCTTCGGGCGCTTGCCCTTAATCATTATCTTCTTGCCGGACGAGGCCACATTCACCGGCCCGGCCTTCGAGAGGAAGCGCCGCATATCGCCCAGCAGCGACCCATACGTCGGGTAGCGCATTGCCGGGTCAACGGAGAGCATCCGCTTGACGACGCCCTCGACCTCCTCCGGGACGGCGCCTCCGCGTATGCTCCGCAACGGCTTCGGGTCGCCGCTGAAACGCGCCTTCACCACGTCCGCCGCGTTGTCGCCGTCGAACGGCGGCACGCCCGCGATCGCGTGATAGAGCGTCGCGCCAAGGCTGTAGATGTCGGAGCGCAGATCCGCCTTCTGCTTGCGCACCTTCTCGGGCGCGATGTAATACGGCGTGCCCCAGACCTCCTGGTTCGGGCCGCCGCTCTGCATGGCCGCCAGCCCGAAGTCCACGAGCTTGGCACTCTTCTCCGCGTCGAAGAGGATGTTCTCGGGCTTCACGTCGCCATGCACGAGGTTGGCCTCGGCGGCCTCGCTCAGGCCCTCCGCGATCTGCGCGCCGATGTGGAACACCACGGCCGGGTCCAGCTGCCCCTGCGACTCCATCATCTTTATCAGGCTCCCGCCGGGGATGAGCTCCATGGCGATATACGGCTGGCCCATGACCTGCCCGAACGAATAGATCTGCGCGATGTTCGGGTGGTTCAGCTTGGCCGCGGCCTGCGCCTCGCGCTGGAAGGTCTCGACGAACTGAGGGTCGTCGCCGAGGCTCTTGAGCATGACCTTGATGGCCACCTCGCGGTTCAGCGCCTCATCGCGCGCGCGATAGACCCCGCCCATGCCGCCCATGCCCAGCACCTGCAAGAGCAGGAACGAGCCGAACTTCGCCGGCACCTGAAACTCGAACTCACACGTCGGGCACTGCACCATCGTGAACGCCGGAATCTCGGGGACCTCCAGCATCGCGCCGCACTTCGGGCACGTCGCAACGGTCACGGGCTCCGTCATAATCTGAACATGGTTGTTCACTTCCATACTTTCTCCTGCTTTCCAAGCACCTCTCGCCACACCCTGAACACTCGCCACCTATCAAGGAATATAGGTTCACCATAATGCCGTATTTCGCCCTGTTTGTCGAGACTCATTTTTCCTTTTCCCGCAGCTCCTGCGCCAGCGCGTCCAGCGCCAGCGTCAGCGCCGCCGTGAACGCATCCGCGATGCCGTCCTCGCGCGCCGCGTCATACACCGCGCGCGCCGTCCGCTCCGCCGAGCAGACCACCGTGAACGACGGCGCGCGCTCATCCAGCACCACCAGCCGCAAGGTCACGACCGCCTCCGGCCGCGCCCCCCGGCAATCCAGGAAGAGCTCGCACAGCGTCCCCTCCAGCCCCAGCGGCGGCAGCGCCCCCGAGGCTCCGTCATGGACCGCGCGGAACAGCCCCGTCTTTTCGAGATACCGCGCCGCCTGCACCCGCGCCATCTCGTGCGGCGCGGCGACCCACGCATTATAGAAATCCAAGACCGTCTCGCCGTTCGCGCGCTTCACCACGAGGCTGGCGGTGTTGAACGGCGGCAGGCCCCGGAACGCGCGCATCTTGATCTCGTCAAACCGCGCCGCCCGCGCCGCCACGGCGGACGTGTCCGCCTCCAGCAGCCACGTCCGCTTCTGCTCCGCCGCCTTCCGCTGAATGTCCGCCGACGACGAGCATCCCACGCCCAACGCCCCCAGCACAACCGCCACCGCAATACCGCTGACCCATCCGCTCATGACACAACTCTCCCATTTGTGCATGATGATACCACAATCGGGCGGGCTGGGAAGAGCGAAAAGTGCATGACTGGACAAACGGATGAACCCACGTTACACATGAGGAAAGACAGAGGTTTGTTTTTGGCAGGATTGGCAGGCGTTTACAGGATTGATTTTTAACCGCAGATTTATGCGCGAGACAACGAAAAACGAGGGGGTTTATTCGGCGGTATAGACGAAGTTGAAGCGGCCGCCGGGGGCGGTGTCGCCGCTGAGGTAGAAGTCCATGACGTTGCCTTCGTCTTGCATGTTGTCGTTCCATTTGAACTCGATGTTGACGGCCTTGCCCGTGAGGCCGAGGGCGGCGCGGGGGATGGCGATCTCGAGCTTGTTGCCGACGACGGCGAAGGCGCATTCGGCGGCCTTGCCCCAGTCCCAGGCGTTGCCGCGGCATTTCTCGAGGGTGGCTTTGCCGCCTTCGGGGGTAACGCGGTTGAGGGCGTAGTCGTAGCCGTTCCAGCCGGTGGCGTGGTCGCGGTCGGTGTTGATGAGGAGCATCATCCAGTGCTTGCCGCCGGGGGGGGTGAGGGGGGCGGCGGCCTCGGCGTAGAAGTAGAGGTGGGTGGCGTCGCGGGCGACTTTGGCGGCCACGATGTCGTTGCGGCCGCTGGCGTCGGCGTAGCGCTGGTCGTTGTGGCCGGGGTGGTCGCGGCGGAGGGTGTTGCCTTGGTAGTGGGCGTAGTGGGGGAGGACGCCGCCCCAGCCGTCGGCGCGGCCGATGCGGATGGTGGCGGGGGGCGAGGGGGCGGCGGGGGGGGCCATGCCTTTGAAGCGGCGGACGTTGTCGATGAGCTGGTAGTAGTACACGTCGCCGAGCGGGCCCCAGCCTTTGTTGGGCTCGATGTCGCGGCTGCGGTCCCAGTCGAACTGGTCGACGAAGGAGAAGGGGTCGCCGTTCCAGCCGTGCTTGGGGAGCCATTGGCCGGCGACGTATTCGTTCCAGCCGGTGATGAAGATGAGCTCGGGGTCGAGCTCGAGGGCGCGGTCCCATTGCTCGAGGAAGTTGCGGCCGTGGAGGTGGGCGTCGGGGCGGGTGTCGAAGCCGTGGCGCTTGCTGTAGCTGCGGCCTTGCGCGCCGGGGACGTTGAAGGCGCTGCAGTGGCCGCCGCGCTCGGGGGCGGCGTTCTGGGCGATGCCGACGGTGGCCATCTCGAAGCCGCCGCCGGGCTGCTTGACGTAGCCGTGCTGGGGGTAGTTCTCGAGCCAGCCCCATTGGTCGTTGCGGTGCGCGGCGGGGCCGTCAACGTAGTCGGGCTGGCCGGGGCGGAAGGTGAAGAAGGCGGCGATGGCGGGGTCGTCGCCGTCGGCGGTGAGGTTGTCGGGGTAGGCCATGATGCAGGGCTTGCCTTTCCAGATGAACCAGAGGTCGGGGTAGCGGCGGGGCTGGTAGATGTCGCGGTAGAGCTGGCGCAGGGAGACGAGGGCGTGCGGGTGCGGGCCGAAGGGGAGCATGAAGGCGACCTTGGGGACGTTCACGCCGTCCTTCCGCGCCTGTTCCCAGGTGGCGAGCAGGGCCTCGGTCGAGTCCATCCACGTGAGGCTGCCGTTGGTGCAGTCAAAGAACACCGCGTCCACGCCCGCGTCGGCGAGCATCTCGGCGTGTTTGCGAAGCACCCACGGGTCGGTGGTCTTGTAGTAGCCGAGGAGGGGCTGCTCCCAGTAGAACCAGCCGGGACGCTTGGCGCCCCATGCGGGGTGGTCGTAATCCTTGATGGCCTCGGGGTGTGCGCGAAGGATTTCGGTGATGTTCTTGACGGGGTAGGCGGTGTCGTCCGCGCCCTGATGCCATGTCCAGTAAAACATCGCGACGGTCTTGCCCGGCCGCCTCGGCCCCGCCTGCTCATAGCTGCGGAGGCTGCGCCCGAGGCCGTCCGTCGCCGCCCACTGGTCGCTCGCCGTCTGCGCGGACGCGCAGAGGGCGAGGGAAAGGTAATAGGTGATAGGTAAAAGGTAAAAGGTAAAAGGTGATAGGTGAAATGCGCGGCGAGGCACTGCCACGCGAGATTTCTTTTCGATTCGTGTCGACACGTGTCGACCCCTTGTCCAACGCATTGTCATTTCAACACCTCCGTTTTTATTTTTAACCACAATGGACACTATAGAATGCACAATGGACACTATTTTCAAGGCATTGCCATTGTGCCTATTGTGAAAACCATTGTGCCTATTGTGGTTAAAAACAATCCTCCGTTTTCTTTAACCACAATGGACACCATAGAATGCACAATAGGCACTATTTTCAAGACATTACTATTGTATCCATTTGGCAAAAAACAATCCTGTGAAATCCTGTTAATCCTGTCAAAAAAAATCTCCGTTTTTTTTTCTAGAAACTAGCAACTAAACAAAAAATGCATCACGTCGCCGTCCTGCACGGCGTACTCCTTGCCCTCGACGCGCATGAGACCGGCGGCCTTCGCGCCCGCCTCGCCGTTGAGGCGCACGTAGTCGTCGAACGCGATGACCTCGGCGCGGATGAAACCGCGCTCGAAATCCGTGTGGATCACGCCCGCGCATTTCGGCGCCGGCCAGCCCCTGCGGAACGTCCACGCCCGCACCTCCTTCGGCCCCGCCGTGAAATAACTCGCCAAGCCCAAGGTGTGGTACGCCATCCGCGCCGTCTGCTCCAGCCCGCTCTCGGTCAGCCCGTACGACGCGAGGAAGTCGCCGCGCTCCGCATCCGACAGCCCCGCGAGCTCCGCCTCCATCTTCGCGGAGATGACCACCACATCGCACCCCCGCTCCGCCGCATAGGCCTGCACCCGCGCCACCTGCGCGTTGCCGCCGCCGAGGTCGCCCTCGCCCACGTTCGCGCAGTAGATGACCGGCTTGTCGGTCAGCAGCTGGAGTTCGGTCAACGTGCCGAGGATGGGGTCGGCCTCGCCGCGCGGGAACGTGCGAACGGGGTTGCCGTCGTTCAGGTGCTTGGCAAGGGCCTCCATCGCCTCCACCTCCTTGCGGAGCTCCTTGTCCGCGCGCGCCATGCGGCCGACGCGCTCGATGCGCTTCTCCAGCGACTGGATGTCCGCGAGGACCAGCTCCGTCTCGATGATCTCGATGTCGCGGATGGGGTCGATGCCGCCCTCCACGTGCACCACGTCGTCATCCGCGAAACAGCGCACCACCTGAAGCACCGCGCTCGACTCGCGAATATTCGCGAGGAACTTGTTGCCCAGCCCCTCGCCCCTGCTCGCGCCGCGCACGAGGCCCGCGATGTCGATGAAGTCCACGGTGGCCTTGACGACCTGCTCCGGCTTCGCGATGGCCGCCAGCGCGTCGAGCCGCACGTCCGCCAGCGGCACGGTGGCCTTGTTCGGCTCGATCGTGCAGAACGGGTAATTCGCCGCCTCCGCGTTCTGCGCGCGCGTCAGCGCGTTGAAGATGGTTGACTTGCCGACGTTCGGCAACCCCACGATACCCACACCCAATGCCATACGAAAAATCCTTCCAAGCGTTACGTTGCCCCACAGTGTATAATTTTTTTGGGGAAAAGTAAAAGGCGAAAATGGAATGGGCGGATAAATGCCTCACACAGAGCCACAGAGGGGACGCAGGGGAAAGAAAACCATCTTCGCCCCTCCGTCCCTTTCGTCCCTTTCGTCCCCCCGGTGCTGCCGATTCCGCATTCCTCATTTGACCAACTTTTCCCCGCTTGACTTTCACGGAAGCCCTGTGTTACATTTAAGACATCATTGTTGAGAGGAGGTTTGAAATGAAATCGGTAACGAGCGGGTGGCGGTGGCTGGCGGGCGTGTTTGTGGCGGCGGGGGTGTCCGCGCGGGCGGCGGAGCCTTTGCTTTCGGCGGGGTACGGGCGGGGCTGGGAGGTGAATGTCCCGGCCAGCGCGGAGGTCGGCGGGGGCGTCTTCGGAGGGGCGTTGCGCAAGGTCGGGGCTGGCACGCTCACGCTGACGAACGCGGTGTTCACGGACGGCGGGCTGAGCGTCGCGCAGGGGGACGCGGTGCTGACGGCGGGCGCGTCGTACGCGGCCCCCGAGCGCCCGGCGCGCCTGCTCTCCGACAGTAACCTGCTGCTCTGGCTGGACGCGACGACGAACGTGGTGGAGGAGTCGGGCATGGCGGTGCGGTGGCATGACGTGCGGGAGGCGGACCTCAATGCGCCGTCGTACCGTTACGCGGAGCGCTGGGGCGAGGAGCCGGGGCCGATGGTCGAGTCGCTGCCGTGGCTGGGGGCGGGGGCCTCGACGTTCCTGAACTTCGGGCCGATGGAGGAGAACGGGCGCTGGATGGCGATCATGCGGCCGAACGGGGACGGGACGGTCACGAGCAACCATTCGATCGGGGCGCAGTCGTTCTTCGCGGTGCGCGGCACGCGGAGCGGCCTTGCGAACGCCAACAATTACCACGGGTTCTTCTTCGGCGGCTGGACCGGCGAGGGGAACAACGGGACGCGGGATTTCCATGTCGGCAACAGCGCGGCGCAGACCTCGCAACTGTGGAACGGTGAGGCGGTGCCGAACCTCCAGCGCGGGGTCACGTCGCTGGACGGGCGGCCGATCAGCGGGGTGAACGTCAACCCCAACGACTGGTTCCAACTTGTGGGCGCGCACCTGTACCCGCACGGGGGCACCGTGCAGTTCTCCACGTTGTTCAACGACCGGAATTACCACCAGCCGACCACGAATTTCCGCCAGGGCGGCGGGCAACTCTCTGAGGTGCTGGTGTTCCAGAACACCGTCGCGATGTCCGAGGCGGAGCGCGCGGATGTGGAGGGTTACCTGCTGGCCAAGTGGATCAACCGCGCACAGGGCGGGACGGTGCAGGCCGAGGCGGGGACTTGCGCGACGCTGGACGCGGGCGCGGGCGAGACGCTTACGCTCGGGGGCGTGGGCGGTGAGGGGCGGATCGTCAAGTCCGGGGACGGGACGCTGCGCCTCAAGAAATTCGCCGCGCTGCCGCCGCGCGAACTCGCGCTGGAGGGCGGGGAGATTGCCGTGGGGCCGCTGGTGACGCGCGACACGCTCATGCTGGACGTGGCGGCGGGCGGGCGGCGCCTGACCGCGTCGGCGGGTGTGTTCGTGACGGCGGCGGAGGAGTCCGGGGTGCTGGCGAAGGACGGAGACGGCACATGGGCGCTATCGTCGGTGCCGCCGGATGTCGGCACGCTGCGCGTCGAGGACGGGACGCTGCGCATCGCGCCGCGCCGTGCGGCGACGGCGGCCCCCGCCGTGTCGGCGGCCGTGCCGAACGCGGACTTCGAGGCGTGGGGTTCCGGTGAGGCGTGGAGCCGGGGCGCGACGACGGTGCTTGCGGGGTGGACGTTCGACGGGGGCAGGATGATGGATGGCACGATTGAAGTGGACTATGGCTCGGGCGTGGCGCGGCGCGGGTCGCCGTGGCTCGACGCAACGATCAAGACCGTGGACGGCGGGGATGCCGTGGGCATGATCCAGCGCACGGGCGGGTGCGAGGTGTCGGTGACGCTGCCGGAAGCGGGGCGCTACCGCCTGACGTTCGGTCACGCGAACCGCACCAGCACCGCGTCGAACAGGCACCTGCTGGAGGTGTCGTTCGACGGTGTGGAGGTCGGGCGCTTTGAGGCCGCCTCGGCGGCGTTCCTCCTGCGGACGGCCCTGCTGCCGCACCGCCCGGCGGGGACGTACACGCTGCGCTTTCAGGGCATATACCTTGAGGTGGGTGACCGCACATCGCTGATCGACGACATCCGCATCACGAAACTCCCCGGCGACGACGACGGGAACATCGTGCCGGACGGCTCGTTCGAGGAGACCGGTGCGCTGCCCGGCTTCCTCACCGCGCAGACGCGCTACGGCGAGGGGGCGGACATCGTGTCCGCCGCGGGCTGGACGTTCACCGCGCCCGTGACCAACGAACTGTCGAACACGGGCGCGGGCGCGAACCGCTTGGAAGGCGTCAACGTCGCCTCCTCCGGCGTGGCGGAGGACACGTCGGGCGAGTGGATGCTGCCGCCGCCGGACGGTGCGCGGTGCGCGTTCATCTTCGCGGGCGGGCAGGTCAGCATCCCGCTGACGTTCCCCAAGGGCGGCGTGTATCGGCTGACGTTTCAGGGCGCGGGCGGCGGCGACAACTCCAAACTCTCGCGCAACGGCTGGGGCGGCGTGCCGAACGCGCTGTTCCCGATGGATGTCCGGCTCGACGGGGTGAAGGCCCTCTCGCTGATGCTGGAGTCCCCCGTGTTCCAGCCGTTCGACATCCTGCTGCCGCCGGTGACCAACAACCAGACCGCCGTGCTTTCGTTCGACGGGACGACCGCCGCGGACAGGTGGACGCGCATCGGCCTGATCGACGACGTGCGGGTGGTGTACGCCGGGCCCGTCGCGCTCGACAACCCCGGCTTCGAGGACGGCGCCCAAGGGTGGGCGTTCATGTCCGTGCAGGACAGCGGCCACCCCGACGTGAAGAGCGGCATCGCGAACGCATACGGCAGTTGGGTCAACCGCATCGAGTCCGGCAAGCAGGTCGCCTACCTCCAGCAAATCGCGACGCTCTCGCAGACGGTGACGTTCCCCGAGGCGGGGACGCACACCGTGTCGTTCCTCGCGGCGGCGCGCTCGGAGCGGGGCTATATATTCACGGGCCACGACTTCGCCGTGCAGTGGGACGGCGAGACCGTCGGCACGGTCACGACCGAGGACTACCTCTTCACGCGCTACACCTTCCGGCTGCCGCACGTCGCGGCCGGGGCGCACACGCTCACGTTCCAAGGCATCAGCACGCGGGGCGTTGACTGCGCATCGGTGATCGACGACGTGCGCCTGGACCGGCTCGCCGTGGAGGATGCCGACTACGCCCCCTTCCCGCCCCACCTCGTGGTCGAGGTGGCCGAGGGCGCGCGGCTGTCGCTCGACTTCGACGGCGTGCAGCCCCTGCACCGCCTGCGCATCGGCGGGCGGCAAGTCAGCGGCCTCGTCTCCGCCGCCACCCACCCCGATGCCATCACCGGCGCCGGGTCGCTCATGCTCCCCGCATTGGGCATGATGATCATGGTGCGCTGATGAGAGCTTTTATCGCCATAACCCTCCCGAAGGAGACCAAGGCCGCGCTCGCCGCGGCGGTGAAGCGGCTCGCGCCGTCGGCCGTGGATGTGGCGTGGTGCGCGGAGGCGCGGATGCACCTCACGCTCGCGTTCCTCGGCGAGATCGCGCCGTCGATTTTGCCGCACCTCTCCACCGCCCTCACGCGCGTGTGCCAAGCCCTGCCGCCCGTGCCGTGCCACGCCTACGGGTTCGGGTTCTTCGGTAACCGTCGCAACCCCAAAATCATCTGGGCGGGCGTGGACCCGACACCGGGGCTGGACGCGCTCCACGCCGCGCTGTGGCACGAGCTCAAGCGCTTCGGGTTCGAGACCGACGAGGACCGCTTCCGCCCGCACGTCACGCTCGGCCGCTGCAAGGAGCGCGCGCGCAACCAGCCGCTCACCGACGCGATGGACGCGGACACCGAGATCGATTTCGGCAGGTGGACCGCGCCCGACGTCACGCTTTTCGAGAGCCGCCCTTCACCCAAGGGCTCTCTCTACTTGAAACTCAACGCATTCCGACTCGGAGGCGGAAAGGATACACCATGAAGACATTGATGAGCATCTGTACGGGAATCGCGCTCGCCGCCACAGGCGCGGCGGAATCGGCGTTCGACGGCACTTGGACATTCACCACGCCCGACGGCGGCGCGGGATGGCTCAGCATCGACACGGCAGCCACGCCGCCGAAAGTCGATATGCTCTGGGAGACGGGCGGCGTCGAGCCCGCGAAAGAGGCTAATCTTAGTCGCAACACATTGGCGTTCAGTTTCCCGTGGGATCACTGGTATATGACCGCCTCTGGCATGCGCCGCGACAACCTCGGCACGCTTATCCTACGCTTAATCGATAAAGGCAGCACCGTTGACGCATCCCTCTCCCGCATAAAGAACGGGGCAACAAGACTATATGCTGACGGACCGCCCATTCCCCTCGCCATCAAACGCGCCGCGCCCATGCCGCCCGCGCCCGATGTGAACGCGCTGAAATTCGGCGACCCCATCGAGCTGTTCGACGGCAAGACCCTCGGCGGGTGGCGGCTCACCAACCCCAAGGACGTGTCGGGCTGGAGCGTCAAGGACGGCATCCTCACCAACGAGCCGAAGCTCGAGGACGGCGACAACCCCCCGCAGTTCGGCAACCTCCGCACCGACCGCGTGTTCGAGGACTTCCGCCTCACGCTGGAGGTGCGCCTGCCCAAGGGCGGCAACAGCGGCATCTACCTGCGCGGGCGCTACGAGGTTCAGGTCACCGACGCCTTCGGGCGGCCGCCCTCCAAAGGGATCATCGGCGCGATTTACAGCCGCGTCGCCCCCACGGCCAACGCAGCCAAGCCAGCAGGGGAGTGGCAGACATTCGACATCACCTTCGCCGACCGCCACGCGACCGTCATCCTCAACGGCCAGAAAGTCATCGACAACCAGCCCGTCGAAGGCTGCACCGGCGGTGCGCTCGACGCCGACGACACCCTCCCCGGCCCCATTTATTTCCAAGGCGACCACACCGCCGTCGAATACCGCAACATCAAGCTCTACCCGCGCGTCAAGTAAAGCGAGCCACAGAGAAACCCATCGCTGCGTTGCTCAATGCGCCTTAATCCGGCATCAAGCGACCACACGTCTGCGGATTTGCCTAGTGTCCTGTAAAATACAGATTTCACGTTGCAGGGCGGAAGCCCTGCGCTCCCGGCACATGGAGGGCGAGCGTCCTCGCGAGCCGTCAGACACATTGCGGCGGCTCGCGGGGACGCTCGCCCTCCATCCCCATTGACCGCACGCCGCGCCAATGGGGACCCCTGTGGTCGGCTCGCGCGGCGCCCCCCCTTCCCCA
>Ga0082212_10005161_pt1 | contig 17898 bp, 15 predicted proteins | sample TergutNt197P3_FD_71548 | JGI IMG/M metagenome (GOLD analysis project Ga0082212, IMG submission 71548) | Neocapritermes taracua P3 segment gut microbial communities from Petit-Saut dam, French Guiana - Nt197 P3 | ecosystem: Host-associated > Arthropoda: Insects > Digestive system > Gut ...
CACGTGCTTGAGGGGTCAACCTCGTTAAAGGCCTCGCTCCCGAACGACGGCGCGAAGGTATCCCCTGGAACCTCCAGGTCTATCTCAGTGATGACGAGCCGATCGGCCAGTGGCAGGGAGTCGGTGAAAACCCGCGAGCCGCCAATTACCCAGATCTCCTCGCTTCCCTCCCCTGTCCGCGCCGCATCCAGTGCGTCGGTTAGGTTGGAAACGACGATGGCTCCCGTGAGGGATTGCTGGGTGCGACTGAACCCACCGCTTAGCACGATGTTGGTGCGCCCGGGAAGCGGTTTGCTGGGAAGCGATTCCCAGGTGCGCCTCCCCATGATGATGGGATGGCCCACAGTTGTTATCTTGAAGTGAGCCAAATCTTCGGGAACATGCCACGGCATTCCGCCTTGGTATCCGATAACCGGACGGCCCTCGACGTCCCGGGCCTGCGCCCAGATCAAACCCAACGTTCCGGTCAAAGCGGCACCATTTGGATCATACTGCTACCTGTGCCTTAATGGCTGGGTGGTGCTGGTAGTTGACCAATTTGAAGTCGGAATACTGGTAATCGAAAATGGAATCGCGGGGGGCTATCTCCAGTGTCGGGAACGGATAAGGCTCGCGCCTCAATTGCTCCAACACCTGCTCGCGGTGATTGTCATAAATGTGGCAATCGCCCCCGGTCCACACGAAGTCACCCACCTGTAATCCTGTTTGGGCGGCTACCAGGTGGGTCAACAAGGAATAACTGGCAATATTAAAGGGAACGCCCAAAAACATATCGGCACTGCGTTGATAGAGCAGGCAACTGAGGCGCCCCTCGGCCACGTGGAATTGGAACAACAAATGGCACGGTGGGAGGGCCATATTTTCCAGCTCGGCCACATTCCAGGCGCTGACAATTAAACGGCGAGAATCCGGATTGTCGCGTATCTGTCCAATTACGTCTGAAATTTGATCAATATGTCGCCCATCGGGCGTGGGCCAGGAACGCCATTGCACGCCATAAACCGGCCCGAGGTCGCCGTCGTCGTCGGCCCATTCGTTCCAAATCCGCACGCCGTTTTCTTGGAGCCAACGCACATTGGAATCGCCGCGCAAAAACCACAGTAATTCATAGGCCACTGATTTGAAATGCACCAATTTGGTGGTGAGCAGCGGGAAACCCTGGCTTAAGTCATATCTAATTTGCCGCCCGAATACCGATATGGTTCCAGTTCCCGTGCGGTCGGATTTGGCAACGCCGTCGCGGAGCACCTCGGCCAGTAAACGCTCGTATTGGTCTTGGGGTTTGGTCATGCCGCCACAGCCTGCTCCGCCGCCGCGAGTAACACCGAAAGCGCCAGAACCTCGGCCGCCTGGGCCAGATCAGCCACGGAGGGCATGGACGGGGCGATCCTGATGTTGGAATCGTCCGGGTCAGTTCCATAAGGGAAAGTGGCACCGGCAGGGGTGAGGGCCACCCCAGCCTCCCCGGCGAGTTGTACTACCCGTTTGGCAGTGCCCGGAACCACATTGAGGGAGATGAAATATCCCCCGGCGGGCAGGTTCCAGTGGGCCACTCCGGGGTAGTCGTCCAGATGGCGGTGCAACACCTCATCGACTTGCTTGAATTTGGGAACCAGAATTTCCCGATGCCGCCGCATGTGTTCCCTCACCCCAGCGGGATCGTTTAAGAACAAGGCATGCCGCAAGTGATTGGTCTTATCAGGGCTAATGCTTTGCACACCCAAATGGCGCCGTAACCACAACAGATTATTGTCAGAGGCCCCAATAAAGCCAACCCCTGAACCGGCGAATGTAATTTTGGAAGTAGACGTGAAGAATAAGGGCCGATCAGGCTTTCCGGCTTGTTCGGCAATTGCCAAAATGGGAAGTGGCTCGGGACCACCTTCCACCAAATGGTGCACCCCATAGGCGTCGTCCCAGAAAATTCGGAAATCGGGTGCGGCGCACGGCATTTCCACTAAGGCACGGGCAATATCAGGTGAGGTAATGGCGCCGGACGGATTCGAGTGAGTGGGAACTAACCACATTCCTTTTATCGTGGCATCATTAGCCACCAAATCCCGAATAACCGCGAGATCCGGGCCGTCGTCGTGCATGGCCACCGGAATCATTTCAATGCCCAGGGCTTCGCAAATCGCGAAGTGCCTGTCATATCCGGGCACGGGGCAGATGAAGCGGATAATCTCCTCACGGCCCCAGGGCAGCGGCGAGCCCGGCACGCCATATAAATAAGCGAACACCAAAACGTCGTGCATTAACCGCAAGGAACCATTGGATAGAGCCAGCAAGTTCTCCACGGGCATGCCATATATTTCCGCGAAAATGGCCCGCAATTCCACTAAACCATCGGGCTCGCCATAGTTGCGGGTATCCACCCCAGAGTTGGTTACCCCACTTCCCAAACCAGGCATGGTTAACATGGCGTCAGACAAATTCAGTTGCTCGGGTGAGGGCTTTCCCCGCGTCAAGTCGAGCTTCAAACCCAAAGCCTGCGCCGCTTCGTATCGGGTGCGAAACTCCGACAAGCGCGCGCCGATGCCGCCGGCTAAACGGACTTCCCCGTTACTCATTTCCGCCCTTTCGCGGAATGACCTTCACTGGACACGCGACATGATGCAGCACGGCTTGGGAAGTCGAGCCCAGCAGCAGACCCCGGAATCCGCCCCGCCCGCGGGAGCCAACCACAATCAGATCTGCGGCGCGGGAAAACTCGACCAGCAAATCGGCGCCGCTGCCATCCAGCACAATCCGGCTTATCTTGACCCCGGGATGCGCGGCCTCAACCCCGTCAATCCGGGCGTCCAACCGGTTCTTGACCTCGGCCAGAATCTGTTGGTAATCCACATGATCGGGCGCCCAGCCCAAAACCCCCGGCGCGGAGGCCGCTGGCACCCCAGCCAGGGCTATCAGGTCGGCGCCCCACACCTGGGACTGCTTAACCGCTGCTTCTACGGCCTTCAGCGACGATGCCGAACCATCCACCCCCACCACGATTCGCTTTATTTCGGGAACCGGCGTGGTGATGACCGTCCCGCCGTCGTCCTGGGAAATCCGGTGCGGGACTATCACGACCGGGCAGGCGGCATGTGCGGGTAAAGCGGAGGAGACGGAACCCAACAGCCGTTCGGTGAGGCCCCGGCGGCCCCGGGCCCCGGCAACTGCTAGTCCGAAATCCTTGGACATTTCCACCAGAACCCCGGCGGGATCGCCAGTGGTGGCGGTGACGGTGACGGGAACCCCGATATCACCGAGCGCCTCTCGAGCTTTCTTGAGAACCGCCCGGGCGGCCTGCTGGGCGGCGTCGTCGTCGGCGCGTGAAAAACCGATATCGCCAGTGCCAGCCGCGAGCGCGGGGAGGGTGTAACTGCACACCATGTGGAGTTCCCACCCCAAACGGCGAGCGAACTCGGCCGCCCACTGGAGGGTGTGCATGCTGGACGGCGAGCCATCGACGCCCACCAACACCGCTTCGGACCTGGACATCTAGACCTCGCAGAGTAGGGAAAGTGGGGCGAGGATTCGCCCGCCCCCATTCTAATGTCCGGCACGGACGATTCGCTCAGTCTTCCCCGCTAAGGCCGCCGAGAATGTGGTTTTAGGTCGACGGGAAGGTCTGCCGCTTCGGAGGGTTACAACCTAATGAAGGTCGGGTTCGAGTTCCACATGTTGCGGAACTGCACGGTGCGCCCTGGGCCCGCGGAGTCGATGAAGGTGTTGCCCTCGGCGAAAATGCCGACGTGTCCGGGCCACCAGACCAGGTCACCGGGCTGTGCTTCCTCGCGGGAGACGACGGTGCCAGCATGGCGTTGCGCTCCGGAGCTGCGGGGCAAGTTGATCCCCAACTGTCCGAAAACGTATTGGGTGAAGCCCGAGCAATCGAACCCGGCGGGCGAGGTTCCGCCCCACCGGTACGGGCTGCCGACGTAGCGCGCCGCGATTTCCAGCACCTCATTGCCCACGGCCGACGCGGGTTTCGCGTGCACTGCAGCGCCCCGGACGTGACGAGCGGGGGGCGGTGGGGGTGGCGGTGCGGGAGTTGCCACGACGATGGCGAGACCCTCCGCGGAAACCGACTCCGGGGTCTCGGCAACTGCGGCCTCAACCTGCCAGCCGGGGATCACCGCGAAGTAATCGGAATCGTTTTCCGGATACTCATCAGCGGCGGGTTGTCCGGCGTCATCGTTCTGAGCGGCGTCATCGCGGGTATCGGCGGCGTCATCGTGCCCGGCGTATTCCGGGGCGTCATCGGGCTCAACGGATTCCCAACCCTCGGGGAGGGACCATTCGTCATCGTGCCTGCCGAGTGCGTCATCGCCCAAGACGTCGCCGCCGTAGCGGGCAATCGCGTCCAGTTCGATGGTGGCGGTGATTTCCGAGTCGGCGGCGAATGCGCGTTCCCCGGCGCCGGTGGTTGCGACGTACGACGACATCAGCAAACCGCTGGCAGTGGCCACCACGGCGGCGCGGCGTGGGAGTTGCCCTACGACCACGGCATTCGCGATTTCGGTTAAGGGTGCGAGCGGCTTGGTCGGTGCCAAGTGGCGGGGCTCGTAAACTCTCTGTTTCACAGTTCCTCTTTTGAGCCTGTGAGGTTAGCTGTCGGGTTCGGAAGGAGGTCTTCCGGCCTGCGCGCCCGCACGATGACGGACCCTGTGGCTTCACCCCAAGGGCTGTTGCTAAGCCCATGCCACGCCGCTCGTTTCAGAGCCGCACTGTGGCAACCGACTCCGGGGACGGACTTGTGGTCTTCCCGGGTGTTGGTCTGGTTTCCCCATCCCCGCCCTCAGGTTTGGTTTAGTCGCGCATCGGGGGCAGGGTTCGGCGTCCGATGGCGGCTCGCTTTTGTAAAAGCAATAAACAAATGTAGCGGAGAGGGCATGGATAAGTCTGTGACGTGGCCGCGATAGGGACGGGTTGCTGACGCGATGTGTGTGGTCTGGGGTGGGTGGCCCTGACACTGTGCGCCGTGGCAGCCCGGGGTGAGTGTGACCTACAACACGTCTGAGTATGGGAGCGTTCGGCGGAATTTCTCGCCGTTCCGCGCTTTTGTCCGCGTCCCCCGCTAACCTTGCGAAATGCCCATTGTCATCCCCACTTCGTTGCTCCCCGTTGATGGCCGTTTCGGCTCGGGTCCCTCCAAGGTCCGCTCCGCCCAAGTGGACGCCGTCGCTGCCGCCGCATTCGGCCCGCTCGGCACCTCGCATCGCAAGACTCCGGTGCGTGAGCTGGTAGGGCGCATCCGGGGTGGCCTACGCGAGTTGTTCGCGCTGCCCGAGGGCTACGAGGTAGTGCTCGGCAACGGCGGCGCCACCTGCTTCTGGGAGGTCGCCGTGGCAAGCCTGGTGGAGCGCCGCGCCCAAACCGCCGTGTTTGGCGAGTTCGGCGGCAAGTTCGTGGCAGCCGTTGAGCGCGCGCCTTTCTTGGACGCACCCGATATCGTGAGTGCTCCCCCCGGCGAGGTGGCCTTTTTATCTTCGACGACGATGGCGGACGGCTCGGCTGCAGATGTATACGCCACGGTCCAGAACGAAACCTCGACTGGCGCGGCGGTACCGATTAAGCGGGTTCCCGGGACCGGCGGTGTTGGCGCGGCTGGGGGCGGCGATGCACTCATGGTGGTGGATGCCACCTCAGCCGCAGGTGGGCTTCCCATAGACATTCGCGATACCGACGTCTATTACTTCGCCCCTCAAAAGGCCTTTGCCTCAGACGGTGGGTTGTGGATAGCGATTGCCTCCCCCGCCGCAATCGAGCGGGCAGCCCGGGTGGAGAAAGACCTTCCCGGAGGCCGTTGGATACCGGAGTTCTTGAGTTTCACCGCCGCGCTGTCCAACTCGGTGCAGGACCAAACCCTCAACACCCCCGCCGTCGCCACCTTGATCATGTTTGCCGAGCAGGTGGAGTGGTTGCTGGAAAACGGCGGCCTGGATTGGGCCGTGGCGCGCTCGGCCGAGTCGGCTGGGATTTTGTACGGCTGGGCCGAGTCGCGGCCCTGGGCCACGCCCTTCATTGCCGACCCCCGCTACCGGTCCAACGTGGTGGGCACCATTGATTTCGCTGATTCCGTGGACGCCGCCGAAATCGCGAAGAACCTCCGGGCGAACGGGATTGTCGACGTGGAGCCATACCGCAAGCTGGGCCGCAACCAACTGCGGGTCGCGATGTTCCCGGCGATCTCGCCAACCGATGTCCGGGCCCTCACCGAGTGCATTGACTATCTGGTTGACCGTATTAATTAACTATCTGGTTGCCCGCTAAAACTGAGTTGGGTCCTATCTTTAGGTAAGTCTCCTGCTCTCCTGCGGCAATCCCAATACGCCACTAGGCTGGCAGGGTGAGCATTGGCGCAGCACACTCCCCCAGCACCTCGCACCGCCCGGCGAAAGAGCACTCGTCAGCGAAAGCGCACCCGCCCACGGAATCCCACCGGCGTCTCCACGAGGCCGGGTGGCGCCACGCTTTCGGCGACGATTTCGACACTCGCGCCATCCGCCTTGCCGCAGTAGCGCCTGACGCCTCGCATGTGGAGCGGCAACCCGCCGCCTACCTGATTGCCCGCGACACCGATGCCGTGGCTCGCGCCATGAAACTGGCCGTCCGTCATCGTGTTCCCTTGACATTCCGGGCCGGAGGCACCTCGCTGTCGGGGCAATCGGGCACCGACGGCGTTTTAGTTGACACGCGCCGAGCGTTTCGCACCTGCGAGGTGCTGGACGATGGCGAACGCGTGCGCTGCGGGCCGGGCGTGACAATCGACATCGTCAATGCTTACCTGGCGCCGTACGGGCGGGTGCTCGGTTCCGATCCGGCGAGCCATATTGCCGCGTGTCTCGGTGGGGTGATTGCCAACAACTCCGCGGGCATGTCGGCGGGGACCGTTGCCGATCCGTACCGCACGTTGGAGTCGCTGCGGGTGGTACTGCCGTCCGGCACGGTGGTTGATACGAGCGCCCCCGATGCCGATGCGAAACTGCGGCACGCCGAGCCGAAACTGTACGCCGGGTTGGTGCGCTTGCGCGATCAGATCCATTCTGACCCGGAATCTCTCGCGAAAATCGCCGCCCAGTACACCATGAAAAACACCCTGGGTTACGGGCTCAACTCGTTTGTGGATTACGAGAGTCCGGTCAAGATTCTGGAGCACTTGATGGTTGGCTCCGAGGGTACTCTGGGGTTCATATCCGAGGCCGTAATCCGGACGGTCCCGATTCTGCCGTTCGCCGCGACCGCGCTATTGGTGTTCGAGAAACTGACCGACGCCACCGATGCCCTCGAGGCCCTGGTTGCCGCTGGCGCCACTACTTTGGAGTTGCTGGATGCGGCATCCATCGCAGCCGTTCAACCTTACTTGACCGACGACGATCCCTTGAAGGGCATTGGGACCGTCGTCGGCGGCTCAAGCGCTACGGCGCTGTTGGTTGAAGTTCGCGCTGCCGATGTCGCTGGTTTGGCGCAGTTGGTGAGTGCGGTGGGTGCGGTGACCGCGCGCCTGCCGTTGGTGACGCCCGCGAACTTCACCGAGGATCCCGCCATCCGCGAGAAACTGTGGGAGGCGCGGCACGGGTTGTACACCATCGTGGCTGGGGCGCGTCCGGCGGGGACCACGGCGTTGCTGGAAGATGTCGCCGTCCCCGTGGCTCAACTATCTCGGGCGTGTGCCGGCTTGCAGGCCTTGTTCGCCGAGCACGGTTTCAATACCATCCCCGGTGATGGCGTGATTTTCGGTCACGCCAAAGACGGCAACATTCACTTCATGATCATCCTGGACACCTCGAAACCAGCAGATGTAGCCCGTTTCGCCGCGTTCACCGAGGGCATGGTGGATTTGATCTTGGGGCTCGGCGGGACGTTGAAGGCCGAACACGGCACCGGGCGTATCATGGCGCCGTTCGTGGCCCGGCAGTTCGGTGAAAAACTCTACGCGGTAATGAGGGAAGTCAAAGAGCTGTTTGATCCCAAGGGCATTCTGAATCCCGGCACCATCATCAACGATGATCCCCAAGCACACCTGCGGGATCTGAAGCAGGTTCCGGTAGTGGATGAGTTTTTCGACCGCTGCGTGGAGTGTGGGTTCTGCGAGCCGTGGTGCCCCTCCCGGGACTTGACGTTGACGCCGCGCCAGCGACTGGCGGTGTTGCGCGCGCTGGCCACCGGCGGCCCGGACACCGTACGCATCCGCAAAGACTGGATTTACTGGGGTGTGGAGACCTGCGCGGCCGATTCCATGTGCGCGATTGCCTGCCCGGTTGACATTGACACCGGCAAACTCATGAAACGGTTCCGCGCGGAGGGCCGGGGTCCGGTTGCCGACCGCGTGGGCGTCGAGATGGCGGATCACTTCGCCGCCCTGCCCGTGGTGGCGCGCGTCTTACTGACCGTGTGCGAGATTTTCCCGCGGGCGTTCATTGATGGCGTGTCCCTGCTGGCGCGGAAAGTGTTGCCCACTGAGTTGATGCCACGCGCGGGCCGCGACTTACCAGGGCCAGGAACCCGCCGCAGGCCGCATGAGATTATCGGTTCATCAAAACCGGTGGTTGAGCCCGTCGAAACTACCGGTCCGGTGGTTGAGCCTGTCGAAACTACCGGTCCGGTGGTGGTGCCCCCGATTCAATCGGGGGCAGCGCCTGTCGAAACTACCGGCGCAACCACCACCCCCTCAATCCCAAACCTCGACGCCCGCGCGGCCCGCCGCCAACCCGTCATCGATGAGGAGATGGCCCAATGACCGACGGCATCTGGTTCGCGACTTGCCTCAACGCGATGTTTGGCCCCCGCCCCGGCGTAGTGGGCGCGTTGGCGTCGCTCTGCACCAAGGCTGGAGTGACGCTCGAAACCCCGGCTGGCATTGAGGGCCTGTGCTGTGGCACCATCTGGCAATCCAAAGGCCTGACTCAAGGGCTGCTCGATATGACGGAAAAGGTAGTGGCTTCATTGTGGGACGCAACCGACGGCGCTCGGCTCCCCGTGGTATGCGAGGCGGCATCGTGCACTCATCAGCTCTTTGAACTGGCCGAACACCTCCCCGAGGGCTCCCCGCTGTTTGGGCAAGCGGAGCAACTGGTGGTGCTCGACTCCGCAACATTCGCGCTCCGCGTGCTCGCGCCCCGCCTCACCATCTCCGAGCCGTTCGAGTCGATTGCCGTACATCCCACCTGCTCCATGCGGCATCTGGGAATCGTCGACGACGTCGTGGCGTTGGCTGGCCTGGCCGCTCGCGAGGTGTTTGTGCCCATCGAGTTTGGTTGCTGCGGGTTCGCCGGCGATCGCGGAATGCTGCATCCCGAGTTAACCGCGTCCGCCACCGCACCCGAGGCTGCTTCCCTCCATGCGGCCGAGAAACGCCGAGCGGCCGGGGGCGTCGGTAACGGCGGCGCTTTCACCCGTTATGTCTCCGACAACCGCACTTGCGAACTGGGGATGAGCCGAGCAACTGGCAGGTCGTTCATTCACATTTTGGAAGCCCTAGACGAAGTGGCGGTATGATCGATGGCGCTGACGGTCGCACAGAAACTACAGATCAAAGCGGGCCCAGTAGTGATACTGGGATTACCTCACGGCGTTGACCTGGAACTTCCGCCTGAAATTTCGACGACGACGGACGCGGAGGCTGCCGCCGTCGTCATCGCTTTTATCAAAAATGAAGCCGAGGTAGACAAGGTCGCCACTCCAGCCATCACCGCCGCGCGGGCCGACAAACTCGCTTGGATCGCCTATCCGAAGGCCGGAAAGCTGGGCACTAACCTGAACCGGGATTCCCTGGCGCGCCTAGCCGAGGAACGCGGCGCCACACCGGTGCGGCAAGTGGCGATTGACGATACCTGGTCTGCCCTGCGGTTCAAACCAGGTGGAGGCGAAACCCGTTGGAGCCCTAAGGCAGGATGACTACCGCCGCGCCGATGGGAATTTCATCCAAATAGGCCTTGAAATGGGCGGGGGCAACGCGGATACAGCCGTGGCTTACCGCTCCCCCGCGGGACAGGGAGAACCCTCCGCCTTCGTGAATGGCGATGGTGGACCAGGGGGCCCCGGCGAAACCGTCCAGCCTTTCCGACTGGCAAGAGGTCAGCAACGTCGCATCATGTAACTGGTTGAGCACCCTGCCAATAACGGTGCACACGCCGGTCGGGGTATCGGCGGATCCTTCAACTCCAATGCCGACATGGAAACTCGCCTGCTCGACATCGTTGTAGTAGACGTTGAGGAGCCGCTCCGAGAGCCGCACCACGACCTGGTAGGGCTCTTCCTCTAGCGCAACGGTGGATTCCGGGACCCAGACCGCATGATGATTGACATCGTTAGGATCAACCGAGGGCAGTGATCCGCGCCCCGCGGGAACCATGACCCGCACCCAACCGGGCTCCTGGCCCACCACGGTCCACCGGGCGGTAATTGGTTCGATAACCGTGTTGGTGTATTTCTCCAGGGCGAGAGTTGGCGCGACATTCGGTTCCGAGGATGCCGGTATCAGGTCATACTTCGGGACGGCCGCAAAAGGCAGCAAATCGTCTGGGCCGGCGGTGCCCAAGCCCTCCGGCAGGAACCGGTTCTTCGCCGGGCGTGGCAATTCCAATAGATCAGCCTCGGTGATGCCTAGGTGCGCGAGTACCTCGGTAAGCCCTTGGGGTGCTACCCAGTCGTCGAACTGGGGAAGTTCAAAAACGTCGTCATAGAGCGTGCTGGGGATTTCCACAGCAACGGCCATCTCCACTAGGGGGACTAGGGCCATGCCATCTTCGCCGCAACCCGTTACTGCCAATGCCGTTGCCAGTGCGGCCACGGCAGGGGTCAAACGCCGCAGAAAGCGAAGGGGTCCCCGAGATGGCATTGCTATATGGTAAAGGTGATCAGCTACGCCTAAAAACCAAAGGTCTACAGTTCCCCTAAACTCTGGCGGGGATAGCACGCATGCAAAACTGACTCTTGCAGTGAAGTACATCGACATTGGCCATTGCATGATGTGGTGTTCGGAAGCGTATTGTGTTAACGTAAGCAGTTGGCCACCTGGGAATCAGGTAGCCTAGGGCCTTTAGCTCAGTTGGTAGAGCGCCACGTTTACACCGTGGATGTCAGCGGTTCAAGTCCGTTAGGGCCCACTTCGTTTGCTTTCGCAAACTCCCGTCCCAACGGACTTGAACTCATGCTTTTGGTTCGGCTTTCAGCCGAGACGCCGTCCGTTAGGGCCCACTTCGTTTGCTTTCGCAAACTCCCGTCCCAACGGACTTGAACTCATGCTTATGGTTCGGCTTTCAGCCGAGACGCCGTCCGTTAGGGCCCACAAAAATAAAACCCCCGCAAACACTAGGCTTGCGGGGGATTCGCGTTAGGTGGTTGAACTAATTATTTCGGCCTACTTCAGCCATTACTGTACCCATTCTGTCCGGCGGCGGGTACCCGGTCGGGACTAGGCTGAACCCGTGAACCTTGTTGAACGCGCCACTGAGGGTTGGCGGCGCGTTCGGAGCGCGGCGCTTCCGGTGCTGCAAGCCTCCATTGCGGCGGCTTTTGCCTATCAACTTGGCTTGCACGTGTTGGGCCACGACCGCCCGTTCTTCGCAGCCGTTTCCGCCTGGATTTGCCTCGGCTGGAGTTTCAACCGCGACATCAGGCGCATGATCGAGATTGCATTCGGGGTGACGCTCGGCGTGGCCATGGGCGACGTCGTCGTGCGAACCATCGGCAGTGGCTGGTGGCAGATCGCCCTGGTATTGATTGTGTCCGCGTTGCTCGCCCGGTTCCTCGACCGCGGGTTACTCCTCACCACCCAGGCGGGCGCGCAGGCGATCATCATCGCGGGCACCCCCGTCATGGCGGGCGGCCCGTACGGGCGCGCGCTGGATGCCGCACTGGGCGGCCTGGTTGCCCTGACATTCGCCCTGCTCACGCCGTATGATCCGCGCCGCGAACTGAGAAAGGGTGCCGCTGCGGGTGCGGCCGCACTTGCGACGATGGCGGGACGACTCGCTGCTGGAGTGCGGGTGGGTGACACTGCCGTCATGGCTGATGCGCTGGAGCGGGGGCGGTTGGCGTCGGGCGCTTTGGAAAAGGCGCTAGACCACGCAGCGGAGGTGCGCTCCCGCACGCGGCTAACCATTAGTCGGCGCTACCAAGGCGAACTCGGGGAACTGGAAAACCAAGAAATCTTCCTGGACCGCGCCATGAACTCGTTGCGGCTATTGGCCAGACGCCTGCGGTACGACACCCCGAATGCCCCCGCCCACGAACGGGCGCAAATCGCCTCCATTCTGGAAGGCTATGCGGCGGGCAGCAAACAACTCAGTCAGGCCATCGGATCGGCTGGCGAGCTGGACGCGGCCCGGAGTTCGCTCACGGCGACGGCTCGGCAATTGGTCGCGAATGAATACTTGAGTGGTCCGGAAATCGATCTGGGCGTCGGGGCGGGGCTGCTAATTTTCCGGGCCGTCGTCGGTGATACCTTGCAGGTAGCGGGGGCGAGTCGGTCAGAAGTGCTGGAGTTGATGCCGCCGCGGACGCACTAAGGCCGCCTTACCATCACGGACTTGATTCGGAATCTCATAGCGGCGGGCCCCCACCGTCACGCTGACGCGTGCCGTCGGCCATTTCATGGGCCGACACCCTCCCCCACACGGGGAGGCCTACTTTTTAGCGGCGGCGGCCGCGATTCGCCAAGGCGGTTGCGGTCCAGTCTTTCGCCAGGTCAAACGTGTTGGTGGCGTGTAGCCCCGTGAGGTTGGCAGCCTCGGCGATTTCGGCATGATCCACGTAGCCAGCGCGGCCAGGTTTCGGGGTGAAAAGCCAAATCGCACCGCCATCTTCGAGCATGTTCATGGAGTCCACCAGCGTGTCGCCCAGATCGTCGTCGTCGGCGCGGTACCAAATGATCACGGCATCGGAGACGTCGTCATAGTCTTCGTCCACCAACTCGGCTACTCCCTCGATGCCCATTCGGATGGAATCGTCAACGTCATCATCCCAGCCGAACTCCTGTACGACTTGCCCGGGTGCGAACTCTAGCCGCGAAACCGGGGAAACAGCGCCCACAGCTCTACATGATCCTTTCCAGCCGTCACGTCATCGTGCAGTCTTAGGTGTAATGCCACGACGACGACCGTCAAACGGCGACTAACTTTATTGTGCCGCCAGCAAGAATACCGGAATTGCCAAGCCCCGCAGCCCCTGGTGTCGCGCCGCGTTCCCAGATATCCAAAGGGGAACGGGTATCAACAGGAGTTTTGTCCGACTCTCCATTATGCTCATTCGCAGCACAGTCAACGCCGATTACCGAGCACCCGCGAAAGGACGTTCCATGGCAACGCGCGAAACCCCTGGTCCCCTCATTAACGGCCTTCTGAGTGCGGTTCCCGATATTGATCCAACGGAAACCGCCGAATGGGTGGAATCGTTTGATGGGTTGGTGGACGACAAGGGCGGTCCACGCGCACGCTATATAATGCTTAATCTGCTGCGGCGGGCTAGGGAACGCAACGTGTCCATTCCGGCCGATTTCGCGACCCCGTACGTCAACACCATCGGCGTTCATGAGGAGCCGTACTTCCCTGGTGATGAGAACATCGAGCGCCTCTACCGGCGCCTGATCAGGTGGAATGCGGCCGTGATGGTGACTCGGGCGCAACGGCCCGGTGTTGGGGTGGGCGGCCACATTTCCTCTTACGCGTCTTTGGCCACGTTGTATGAGGTGGGGCTCAACCACTTCTTCCGGGGCAAGGATCATCCCGGTGGCGGCGATCAGATTTTCTGGCAGGGCCACAGTTCGCCTGGAAATTACGCCCGCGCGTTTCTGGAGGGACGCCTTTCCGAGCAGCAACTCGATAGTTACCGACAGGAAAAGTCGCGCTCAGGCATTCCGAGTTACCCACACCCGCGTAACATGCCCGATTTCTGGGAGTTCCCCACGGTTTCGCTCGGCCTCGGGCCCATCGGCGCCATTTATCAGGCCTGGGTCAACAAGTACCTCACCAACCGCGGCATCAAGGACACCACGCAGCAAGATGTCTGGTGTTTCATTGGCGATGGCGAAACGGATGAGGTCGAGACTCGCGGTGCCATTCAATGGGCGGCTTACCAGCAGCTCGACAACCTGACGTTTGTGGTCAACTGCAACCTGCAGCGGCTGGACGGCCCCGTACGCGGTGATGGCAAAATCATCCAGGAGCTGGAGGCCGAGTTCAAGGGCGCTGGCTGGAACGTCATCAAGGTCATCTGGGGCCGCGAGTGGGATGCGCTGCTCAACGCCGACAAGGATCGCGCATTGGTCCACTTGATGAACGACACCCTGGATGGCGATTACCAAACTTTCCGCGCCGAATCCGGGGCATATATTCGCGAGCATTTCTTTGGCCGCGATCCCCGCACGGCTGCGTTGGTATCGAAGATGTCGGACGACGACATCTGGAATCTGAAGCGCGGCGGACATGATTACCGCAAGGTTTACGCCGCATATGCGGCGGCGCGCGCCCACACCGGCGGCCCGACCATCATCTTGGCGCAGACAGTCAAGGGCTGGAACCTGGGCGAGGGTTTCATGGCCCGCAACGCCACGCACCAGATGAAGAAACTCAACTCTGACCAGCTCAAGGAGTTGCGCGATCTCACCAAGGTTCCGATCACCGATGAGCAATTGGAAGACCCGTATCACGCGCCGTATTACCACCCCGGCCCCGACGACGAACGCATCATGTACATGCTGGATCGCCGCCGCCAATTGGGTGGGTTCCTCCCGATTCGCCGCCACACCTTTGCACCCATGCAAATGCCCTCCGACAAACCATTTGACGCGCTCAAAGCCGGTGGCAGCCGTGACTTCGCGACGACGATGGCGGTAGTACGCCTGTTCAAGGATTTGATGAAGGAACCGGATTTCGGACACCGGATTGTGCCGATTGTTCCCGATGAGGCCCGGACGTTTGGGATGGAGTCCATTTTCCCAAGTGCGCGGATTTTCAACACTTTGGGCATGCATTACACGGCCGTGGATGCGGCATCGTTGATGCGGTACGTGGAGGCCACCGATGGCCAAATGATGCACACCGGCATCAACGAGGCCGGTTCGGTGGCCGCGTTCAACGCCGCTGGCTCGGCCTATGCGACGCATGGGCAGGCATTGATTCCGTTCTACATCTTCTACTCCATGTTCGGGTTCCAACGCACGGGCGATTCGTTCTGGCAGGCGGCAGATCAGTTGGTGCGTGGCTTCATCATCGGCGCCACTGCTGGCCGCACCACCTTGACCGGCGAGGGACTGCAACACGGCGATGGGCAGTCACCGATTTTGGCCGCGCCGAACCGCGCCGTTATTACCTACGACCCGGCGTATGCCTACGAGATCCGGCACATCATCCGCGATGGCATCAACCGGATGTTTGGCCAAAGCCAGGAGGGCGAGTTAACCGACGAGCAGGGCCGCCCCCGCGATGTCATGTACTACCTCACCGTGTACAACGAGCCAGTGGCCCAACCCGCAGAGCCGGACGGTGTTGACGTGGTGGGCATCATCAAGGGAATCCACCGGATTTCGGTTTCGGACGGCGGTGGGCCGCGGGCCCAACTGCTTTCCTCCGGCGTGGGTGTGCCGTGGGCCATGGAAGCCCAAAGGTTGCTCCGGGACGACTGGGGCGTGGCGGCTGATGTGTGGTCCGTAACCTCTTGGGGCGAACTCCGCCGCGATGCGTTGGCGGCTGACGAAGAGGCCATGATGAATCCCGAGCAACCCGCGCGGACTCCGTTTGTGACCGAGCGGCTCCAAGGCGCGCCGGGCCCGTTCATTGCCACGTCTGACTATGACCACCTGGTTCCCGATCAAATCCGCAAGTGGGTTCCCGGTGATTATGAGGTGCTCGGTGCGGATGGTTTCGGATTCTCCGATACCCGCCCCGCCGCTCGTAGGTTCTTCAAGATTGACGGGCCTTCCATGGTAGTTAAGACCTTGCAAGCCCTGGTCCGGCGCGGGGAAATGGACGCCTCCGTGGTACGTCAAGCCCTGGATCGGTATCAGATCTGGGACGTGAACGCGGGTACCTCGGGCAACGCGGGCGGGGATGCCTAACTCAGTTAACTCACAAGCGCTCCGCAGCGCCGCCACCAAATTGAACCAAGTGGCGCTGCGGCGCGTGAGCCAGGAGTTGCCCTGGTACGCCGATCTCAGCCCGGAGATTCGCAAACAGGTGGGCCAGGTGGCGGCGGCGGGCATCAATGCATTCGTAGCCTGGTACGCCGACCGATCAGGGCCGCCATCTGACGTATCGGCAATGTTCGACGCCGCCCCCAGGGAGTTGGCACAGCACATCTCGCTGCAACAGACGCTCGCCTTGGTGCGAGTGGTGGTGGACTCGGTTGAGGAGACTGCAAGCGTCCTTCCGGGCGGGAGTACCGAGGTTCGCGACGCCATCCTGCGCTACAGCCGCGATGTCGCATTCTCGGCAGCCGAGATCTATGCCGTTGCGGCCGAAGCGCGTGGTGCGCAAGATGCGCGGCTAGAGGCCCTGGCGGTTGACTACCTGATCCGGGGCGACGACCCAGCCGGGGTGGCATCCCGCGCCGCCGCACTGGGTTGGGTTGGCAAGGGCACCACGACCGTCGTCGTCGGAACCGCAGATCCCGCGCTCACCGAGACCGGATTGCGGGAACTGCGACGCGCGCTGCGCAAGAGCCAGGTGGATGCGTTGGTTGGCGTTTCCAGCGGTCGCTTGCTGTTGGTCTTGGGTGGCGAGGCGGATCCAGCGGAGTTGACCCGAAAATTTGAGAACCGCTTCGGGCCGGGCCCCATCATCATCGGCACCGCCGAGCCCTCTATTACCCAGGCGAGTGCATCGGCAGCGGCGGCTCTTTCGGCCTACGCAGTTGTCGGGGCGTGGCCGGAAGCCCCCCGCCTGATATCCGCGACTGAGTTGCTTCCCGAACGGGCCCTCGCGGGCGAGGAAGCCGCCCGACAGGACCTGGTGGCCCAGTGCTATCGGCCCCTCGTGGCCGCTGGGCATGGGCTGGTGGAAACTTTGGCCGCGTACCTCGAAACCGGCAGGTCGCTAGAGTCGGCGAGTCGGGCCATTGCGGTACACCCCAACACCGTGCGGGCCCGGTTGCGCAAGATCGCGGAGGTGACCGGCTGGGAGCCACTCGACCCCCGCGAGGGTTTCACGCTCCACGTCGCCCTGGTGCTGGGCCGCCTCTCCGATCTCGCGGGCGGTGGGGCAGCCGCTGGTTGAGCCGCATCCGACAGGGCTGGCAATAACTGGTTGAGCCGCATCCGGTTCATGAGTCTCCGGCCTGTAGGATTCCCACATGGCATCTAGCACACCCGAGATCGAAAACGGACTGGCCGAGATCATTGCCGAGGAGATCGGCGTTCCCGCCTCCGACATCACTCCCGAGAAACTACTGGTTGGCGACTTGGACGTGGATTCCCTTTCCCGCCTCACCATCGCTACCCAGGCGGAAGACCAGTTCCGAGTGACGATCCCGGATGATGCGATTGAGGGATTCGACCGGGTGGCCGACATGGTGGCCTACATCGCAGCCGCCCAGGGTGGGGATCCCGAGAAACCCAGCCCGCTCATTCAACCGAATAACGAATAGCACCTCCTCGCTATGACGCGGTCGGAGACTGCTTAATCAGCATTCTCATTGGCGTTGGCACTTTGGGCACAGGTGGGTACCGCGATTCGCCAGGGTGATTCGCTCAATTGGCGTACCACAACGGGGGCACGGCTCACCGGCGCGGCCATACACGTTTAGGTGGTTTTGGAACTCCCCCGCCTCGCCGGAGGCGTTCACGTAAAGCGAATCGAATGAGGTACCACCTGCGACAAGGGATTCACCGATGATCTCAGTTGCAGCACCGATGACCTCACCAATCTGCCGCTCGCCGAGTTGGTTGGTTCGGGCCTGCGGATAGATACGGGCTTG
>Ga0082212_10005162_pt1 | contig 17898 bp, 18 predicted proteins | sample TergutNt197P3_FD_71548 | JGI IMG/M metagenome (GOLD analysis project Ga0082212, IMG submission 71548) | Neocapritermes taracua P3 segment gut microbial communities from Petit-Saut dam, French Guiana - Nt197 P3 | ecosystem: Host-associated > Arthropoda: Insects > Digestive system > Gut ...
CCCATGCCGCATGATGTTACCACCGTAATCCAGAACCAATGCGTCTTGCTTGGATTCGTGAATACGGAATGATCTTCCGACCATTTGTAAATAAAGTCCCGGACTCGCAGTAGGTCTCAACAGCACAACGCAATCCACATTGGGCGCGTCAAAACCCGTCGTGAGCACATTGACGTTGACAAGGTATTTCAACTGCGGCAAGGTATCGCCAAGCAGATTCCTCGCAACGGCCTCGCCTTTGAAACGTTTGAGTATTGTTTCACGTTCGACGGAGGGTGTATCGCCTGTGACGAGTCTGCAATCACAACCGGAGATTTTCACGATGGTTTCCTTAACGTGTTCGGCATGGGCAACCGATGATGCAAAGATCAACACGCTGTGCCGGTCTTTCGTTTGCATAATGATTTCACGACAGGCCGAGGCAACGAGATCGGCATTATCCATCAGCTCTTCGACCTCGGAGGCGATAAACTCACCGGCGCGAATATGCAGATTCGAACAATCGACCTTACTTCGTCCCGCCTTCGTTTTCAAAGGACAAAGGAAATTTTGTTCGATGAGTTCCTTGACACCGATCTCATAGCATATATCATTAAGCAAATGATCCGGCCCACAGAGCAGCCCCGACTTCATGCGGTAGGGCGTTGCCGTGAGTCCGATCAAGCGAACATGCGGGTTGACGATTTTGGCATCGTGTAAAAAGGTTTGATACATGCCCTCGCCGTCGGGTTGTAGCAAATGCGCCTCGTCAATGAGGATCAAATCAAACCGGTCAAGTTCACAAGCGCGTTTGTAAACCGATTGAATTCCGGCCACGATCACCGGCTCGTGGGTATCCCGCGAGTTAAGCCCAGCGGAATACACACCGACCGGCAAATCGGGGGCGATGCGGCGAATCGTGGCGGCGGTTTGCTCAAGCAATTCCTTGACATGCGCGAGGATCAACACCCGACCATTCCATTTCGATACGGCGTCCAAGCTAATCGTTGCCATACAATTTGTCTTCCCGCCACCTGTCGGGATAACAAGACAGGGGTTGCCGTTTTGAGTTCGCAGGTAATGATACACTGCGTCAATGGCCGCCTGTTGATACGGTCGCAACGTAAGCATGAGTCCTCCGCTTAATAGGTCGTAATATGAAGTTGCCCGTCGCGCGTGGTCACGTACTGATCACCGGAAAAGGTTTGATCGTAAAAGCAAGCCGTTCCGGTAATACACGCCCGGCCTGTGATGAGCGACTTGCCGCCGACTTGAGCGTAACCGCAAACCAGAGCGTCGTTTGTCACCTTCGTGCGGTCACGAACGGCGCAGGACTGAAACGCACGAGCGTCGCCCGACACAACGGCATGGCCTTCGATCAGAGCGTTGTCGAAAACACCGGCGTTTTCAATGATTTTGGCATGGTCACGGATGATGACGTTGATGCCGTCGATGCTGGCCGTATCACGAATCGTAATTCGGTCGAACAAGAACACCGTGCCGTTGAGTCGGGCGCGACCGCTGATGTTCGGCATCAGGGTTTTCCCGGAGTTGCTGCGATAGGCAAGGCAATCGGCAACGACATTGCCGCCCACGGACGCTTCGCGGTTGATATAGGTTCCGCCTTTGATCAGAGCGTGACCGCCGATGTAGGCGTATTCATCGATCAAGGCGTTGCCCATGATTTTTGCGAACGCTGTGATCAGCGCACGACCTTTGACGGTTGCCGTGCCGCCGATCCAGGCGTCCGCCGAAATCCGTGCCGTGCCATAAACCACCGCGTCGTCAGCAACCCAGCAGTCGCCTTCTTGAGAAAGGTTGCGTGTGTCGCCGATAAAACCGCCCACAGTGCCTTTTTTCACAAGGCCAAAATCGCGGTTGGCGACCACGCGATACAGAAGACGTCCGTCGGGCAGTTCACATGTCAAGTTACTCATATAATATTTGCGCATACGTTCATACTTTCAATTTGGTTAAGTAGGCTGGAGCCAGACAGACTGGAGTCGGGAGGTGAAGAGTTTGGAGTCTGTACTCCAGGCTCATACCTCCAGCCTCCGGACTATAAATTGGGAAACGGATCGTCGCTGTGGTCTGTGGTGAGCAATACGCGAACGGAAATAAAGCACTGCTTGAGATATTCTTCTCCGAGCGATTCTCGGAGTTCGACCGCCGCGAGTTGCGGATTGTCGAGCGGTATATCGACCGCAAGCGTATTGCGAGGCTTGTACTGACCGCTGGTTTTCGGCTTTTTTGACCTGTCAGGCGGCTCAATGATTTTGTAATCATTCGTTACCGGTGGAACGACTCGCGGTTCGGGTTCCGGCGGGATCAGCTCAAACTCATCGCAGGCCGGAGTCCAGGGCACTTGAATCGACCCGTCGAACATGCAGGTTTGCTGATTGGAAAAGTTCATGCAGTGCATACAATAGGCTTTTGGCTGAGGGGCAGATTTTTGATTACTGCCGATTCGTTGGGTGTTAATGGTTCGGCCGTCTCTCCCTTGTCGCAATTCTGACTGCGGAATTTCCGCAGTCGATTCCAACTCACACCGAATGACTGCCACCGTTTTGTCATCAACTCCGACATGCTTTGCAATCTGACGGTTACTCAGGTTCACTCCTTTTGGATGTAATAACGCTTGTTTGATCGCCTTACGTTTATCCGCATTGGTGCGTTGTAAACCGTGTGACTTATTCGCCGCAAGGCTTGCCCACTGTGCATCTTCAATCGTTCCGAGCCGCTGTTCGGCGAGTATGGGATCGTTCGGCCTGGCTCGCATGTGCGCGTGATAACGGTGGAACCCGTCCGCGATAATAAACTCGTCCGTCTCCTCGTCAAAGAAAACGAGAATCGCCGGGAACTCCTCACCCCGCTCCATCGCCTCCGCATACTCGGCAATGATCGCTTCGTTCAGTTCGACCCGCGACTGCGTATCGCAGTCAATGCGTATCCGTTTCGGATCAATTTTGTTCGCCATCATTTTTGCTCCGCTGGAATTGGTTGATCGTTTCGACCAGTTTTGGTAAATCATCAAGCCGCAGGACAACGACCCACGGACGGCGGTTCGGGCGGTGCATGACCACCGGCGTTTGATCGGCACCGGCGTCTTCGATGGCTTGCTCAAGGGCTTCGAACAATCGAAAATGCTCGGTGCGTTTACATTCAATATGCAGGTTCGGAATATCGGTGATAACGTCGGGCGAGTCCGGCCCGCCGTAGTATTGCACTCCGCGACGAGCCATCACACCCAACACACGGGAAAGCTCTTGTGCCAGTTCCCGTTCGCCGACCTTCCCTTTGTTACGGGACATGCGGCCCATTGTTGCCTCCTACCGCGCCCACGGCGGCGTTGCGTCCTCAGGCGGTGCCTGCGGGTACGTTTCCGATTGCGGTTCCGGTGACTGTTGTTTGAACGGTGATTCGTACTTTGCATAAGCCTTGACTTCATTGCGAATTTCGCCGCTGTCGTCGCTCTTGCACTTGACCGTCACGAGAAACGGGATATGATGCAGTTCCGCCGAATCCTGCGGCTTCATCACGCCGACCGCATGACAGATCGCCGACAAATTCGCCAGTGCGATTTTGACCGTCTGCTGGTTGGTGTGCTTGATGCAAAGTCTGTCCCAGACTTTGCGGTTTTTATACTCGCCCTCAATGACGGTGTATTCAAATTGTAACAGCGTCCCGTTCCCGTTTTTTGTCGGTTTCGTTTCGCTGTCGGTGATTTCGACAAGATACTTGTCGGCGGGGATGGCCTCGTAAGCGACCGACGGATCGACCTGCGAAGCGTCAAAGTTGAGGAATGCCATGTCTTCTTTCTTTGAATGATGGGGTGTAATGGAGATTGTAAAGTTGTTGCAGCAGCTACCTTGTATCATCCGGATACTGATTGTGAACAATATGAACGAACAGAACGAACACGAGCTCCTTCAGGTAATTCAGTCCGAACCGTTTGCGTATCGCCTGAACGAGTTCTCCCACATCCGCCGGTGTCATCGCGTCGATATCCCAAACCGTCCTGAAGGGGACAACCGGCTTCGGCGGCATTTCAAGCATTGGTTTGGCAGCCTTGCTACTGCGCATTTCCTTGCATGGGAACAATTTCATAATGAGTCCTTGTTTTATTGTTGAATATTGGTAAAATCGACTGCGAACAATTCGCAGTCGATAATCGGTTACGAAAGATCAGCAATTGTCGTCGTTGATCGGGAAGAGTTCACCCGTCGCTGCCGGGAAGCCGACCAGCACGTCATTATTTTGAATCGCTTGAAGGATACACTCACAACGTTTGTAAATTTCGCGTTTCGTGTTTTCGCGGCGGTCTTCCCAGAGCATCAGGCAATCGCAAAATGTTTTGACCATTTTTGCGTCGGGATGTTCCTGACTCTGACCTTTGAGCATGCTGCAAAATTCGATGAGCTGATCTTTGCTGAGGTAGTAGCATGCCCTCGCCACGACGCCGCGAACCGTCGGATCATTGATCTGCTTGACCGGGTAATGTCCGAGATGTTCGACGGCAAAATCCACTGCGGTGGAGTAACGGCGATACAATTCGCCCAATTCGGCATTGGAATACTTGCTGTTACCCTTGCAGTAACGCCCGGCAAGCATCGCCTTCAGGGTTTGGGTATGTTTCAACATCAGAGTTTCATTTCGGGAAGACATGCGGACAATGTCGAGGTTACTTCGAGTACATCCACAGTCGATGTACTCGAAATTCTCCTCCGGTTCATTCACGAAGATGAGCATGGGGACGGTTACATTGGCGTTGACGATGGCCATCAGGCGGTGCTGACCATCAATCAACGTGCCTCTGGTATCGAACGCAACGCCTTGATGGGTTCGTCGCCAGAACCCGGATTTGATCTGACGGACATACATGTCAACCACGTCTTGCTTGATCGGACGATTGAACAAATTGCAATCCAGCCACTTTTTGGCGAGTTGGGGGGTAACGTAAACAGTGTAAGCGTTGCTGTAAGGACGGGCGTTTGCAGGAAGTAAATTGCTCATAAGTTTTACCTTTGATCATCTTTGTTTTTGTTTTTGAAAATTAGCGTTTCGATTTGATGTAGCGTTTTGCGATTTCTTTTGCGACGGAGGTCGCTACTTCCTCCCCTTGAACTTCGTACAGGTAGGCCATTGCTTTCATGACCAATTCATTGATGTACCCTTTACGAAAGTGTGTGTGCAGACTGTTGATCAAGTAATCAGGATCGTCCTGACGGATACCTTTGAGGGAAGTTCTCACAACAGAAGGTTCCAACTCTTCAACACACGGCACGTTTTTGGATTTTGACGGCGAAGGTTCGGAGGTTTCCGGTTCCCGTTGCGATTCCGCCACGGGCGACTCTTTGCTCGTCTTTTTGGTTCTGGTTGTTTTGGGCTTGGCGACCTTCTCTTTGGCCTGCTTGTATTCCCGATTGATTGTTGTTTTTCCCTGACGAAGTTTTTTCTTTGTCTCTTCGTCAGCGTGTTTGCTGAGAAACTCAGCTTTATGCATGGAGTCGTGAGAAATACCTGCTGTTTTAGCAAGCTCTTTTTGAGTATTTTTCTCTGAAACCGGGGTTACAGATAACTGTAAACCCGCTTTCGCATTGGCACTGACTTTGTCACCACCACCGGCAGCCATATTCTCTTTTGCTCTGGCAGCAAACATTGGTTTGAATTTCAGCGCAAGCTCCGCTTTTTGAAACGGCGTCAAATTTCGACGGTTTTCCTGATGTGTCCATGCCCAATAACAGGCGTCGTCAAGTGTTTCAAATTCCGATTGTCTGACTTCAAACCGAAGACCATGCTCTTGACAAATCTCGTAACGGTTGTGACCGTCAACAATTATTTTGTTCCACGCAACGATGGGTGACAGGCAGCCGCGTTCAAGGATGTCCTTTTCGAGTCCGGCATATTCCGCTTCCGAAAGCGGCGGCAACAGATTTTTCAATTCAGGATGAATCACAAGATTTGTCATGGTATTGGTTCCTTGAAGGTTAGGATTTTGCTGTTAAGGCGTTCATCAGTGCCGACCATTCGAGCGGCAACATTTCGGGCAAACTGTAACGGTTCTTGGCAACGCAGGTCGGTGATCCGATACAACGCAAAACACGTTCTCCGCCGCTCTTTTCACCTTTGGCCGCGCCACGTTCGCGTGTGGCCAAAAGCACAGCGTCGCACCATTCGCAAAGCATGGCGTTGGCGTGTTTGTTCAGCTTCGGACTGAATCGGTCAAACGCCGTGGATTCCGGGTCGGTGTGCGATTCGATCTTCGCATGGGCGAGAAACAGTACGATCATCCCGCGTTCCTCCCGCAAATACCGCAATCCGTCGATCACTTGCCGCCATTGTGTGAGTGCCAAAACGTAGCCTTTGCCGAAACCTCCCTCAACCTTTTCAATCGATTTGACGTTGTATTGCTTGCAAATCCAGTCGAAAATAAGCCGTTCCAACCAGTCCGCCGAGTCGATCACAACCGTCTTGAAATCATGGGCTTCCACCGACAATGCCTTGAGGTATTCCATGAACTCGTCGAAGGTTTTGCAAAGCGGAAACGAATTGCACGCGATGTGGTCAACGCCGTCTTCCGTCGGCAGGAAAATCGGATTCGGAGCGTACGAGCCGAGCGTCGATTTTCCAACACCTTCACTGCCGTAAATCAGCAGTCGCGGCGGTTGTTGTTTTTTGCCTGAATGGATTTTTTGTAACAGGGACATGTTTTCTCCTACTAAATGATGGTGAGCATTCGTAACTCTTCGTAACCCGTCACCCACGTATCGCTGGACTTTGCGGTCTTGAGACGTTCAATGGCCGCTTCGTTTTCGGCACGGGCTGTGAGAAGCGTTTCACTCGTGACCTGCCAGACACCACAACGAAACGGCTCTTTTTTCTCGACCGCGATGATATAAACCGGCACAAGCTGACCGATCATCGCATCCAAAACGCACTGGTAAAACGCCATCTGGTTCTGATAGCGAAATCGCCTTGCATCCGACTCGAACCACGTCAGATCGTCGCAGGTTTTGAGATCGACAATGCCGTATTCGGGGTTAAACCAGTCGAGTCGAATCTGGCACGGCAGGCCGCAATACTCCTTGCGAACAACGGCTTCGGCCTGTCCGGTTTTCAGCAACGCGGTGGCGTATTCGCTCATGCGAATGGCGGCGTTCATCGCTTCGATGGTTTCGGACTGTTCGAAAGTGAGTACGGGCTTTTGTTGCAACTCCTGCCATTCCAAAAACTTTTTGGTCGTGTTGCCATAAGGCCGACCGGTGCTGGGGTTGATCGGCCCGCCGATGGCATAGTCCGATTCGTACTTGTCACGGCCTTCGAGAATCAACGTGTGGGCGGCACTACCCAAAAGGAACGCCTGCGATTCCGTGTCGGCAATGAGGCCGTTGCGCTTCTTGTTGTAAAGATACGGACATTTGAGAAAATCAATGAGCTGGTGGCTCGACAAATAATCTTTGGCCTTCGCATGATATTCGGCTGCCGGTTCGGAAATGAAAATACTGTTGTTTGTCATAATGTTTGCTTTCTAAAAAGTGGATACTTGTGTTGCTTGCCCTTAATGCTATATTTGTTTTTTGGTGAAAAGGGTGACCCGCAAAATTGGAAAAACTTTTTATTCGGTCGAAAAATCGTATTCGGCGATCAGTTTTTTGATTCGCCGAATGTCCTGGCGAATCACTTTGACCAGCGTGTGCGTGCGTCGCGCGATGCGTTTGGGGTGGTAGCCGGAAGCGAGTTGATCGCAAATCCTCCGCTGGCGGGGCGTGAATTTTTTCTTGAATCCGTCCACATCCAGTTTCAGGTAGATGCGGTCGAGTTCGGAAAGTTCACCCCGGTGTGCGTCGTTGAACAGAGGGTGCTCGTTGTCCGCGAGCAACTCGACCGTCGCCGTGAACAGGTCGGTGTGCAGAGTGCGGTCGAAAAAATACTGCCGGATGACGCGGCGGATCGTGCGGTCGATAAACGTGCGTTTTCCGCTTTTGTGTTTCCGATAGACCGGCGTTTTTTCGATCAGTGCGAGTAGCATTTCCTGACGGAGATCGTCCTGCTCCGCGTGACGCAAACCACGGTGCAGCGCGAGCTGCCGCAAGTGATATGCGATTTGTTTGTCAGCGTAACCGCCCAAAAGCGTTTCGCTGTTTTGCCCAGTTTTCTCATTGTGAGACATGGCGTTTTCCCTTACATTTGTGTCATGGTTTTCATTGCTTTTGGCCGCTCATTACGTTCGAGCGTGCCTGACACATAAGGGGCGTTATGCAGATAAACGCCACTTTAAAAACTGCATAATTGCAAGTCGTTATATGACAATGAGATAAAATTGCAAAAATTAATTATGCAGATACACAAAAACGCCATAAGTGCATAACTTGATTATTGGATGATTTTTTGACGTAAAGAAAACGCGTTGCCGTGTGAAAAGAATGAAACACGTTCATAAAAATAGAGTGAACCGTACCGAAAAAAGATTGTAGTACGGAAAGAAAACGGCGCAAAAAGAAAACCCGCTCTGAAAATCAGAACGGGTCGAAGGAACACCATCACAGCAACATGAAGGTTATTTTCGTGCAAACATTCTTGCCAGCTCATGGATGCCGTCAAGCGTTTGTGATTTTTCCCAGATCAGTCGGAGGATTTTACCCTCCGGGTCGTTCATGCAACGCGAAACGTCAGGTTGTTGCATCTGTGTCATTTTGGCCAGCAACTCCTGTGACGGTCGTGGCAGGAGTTTGATTCCCCCGCGATTGGCAGTATCGAGCATATAATCGTAGGCGGCATAAACATGATCTTTCATGGCTTGCTCGAGTAGTTCGATTTTCGCTGCACGTTCACCGCGACGTTTGCGAGGTTTTGGGGAGGATTCCGGTTTTTGTTCGTCCAACAACGATTCGTCAAGTAATAACGAGCCGTCGTCATTGAGCGACGCTACACAAGCGAGTGCGATACATGGATTCGGCAAGGTCTTCTGTAATCGCGACATCAACCATTCGCTCGCTGTGACAATCGTTGCCTTGGGATATTTCGACAACGCCGCCATGAGACCTTCCTGCATTTGGAAGCCAAGTGACCGGGCGAAGACATACTGCCTGTTACCGCGCCGTCCCAAATACCAAAGTTGATCGGGAATGATCGTCGAAATTTGCCCCTGGATTTTCATCGCGTGTGCGAATGATTTTGCGAAAGATTCCGCATTGACCCGCCATACCTTCAGGTCTGAATTTTTGATCGGCACCAATCCACAAAATGCACAATAGATGGCGAACCCCTCGCTGCCGTCATGGGGGTTGATATAATCGGTGAGCAGACTTTCGCCGCGACCGTAACATTCCTGACAGAGCAAGTCATCGACCGGCTCTTGTGGAAGCAGGTAACCGAATCGCTCCCCCATGTCAAGGTCTATTTCACGCGAGTAATAGCCGATGAATTCCGGCTCCGACGTATCGCAACGTTCAAGAAAGGCTTTCAGTGACTTTTGCATGTTCAATCCCCCATTGTACGAGATATTTTCTGATCAGTTCCAAACGTTCCGTGTCCTTGATTTGCAGCGTGATTAAATTGGGCGCACCAATGCAAAACGTCGTCGTGCCCGGCTTGCGGTTCCCTTTCGAGAGGAACTCGAAGCAGAGCTTGACATGCGTAACCCTTGTGTCCACATGGCACTCGCTGTAGGCGTCGATGTGTTTTTCAATGTGTTTGACCAGATTTCCTTGTCTTGTCGTGGCGGCGGCAGCGATTGAGAACCCGTTGGGGTACATGATTTCCAAGCCTTTGATCAGAATGCGAATCCGATCTTCCGGGTCGATCACCGGGAATTTTGTCAAGTCCTTGACCACGTCAAGATGATACACCGTCTCCTCATAACGGTCGATTTTGGAATTCAACACGATGTCAATGAAAATTTCCTCGAGCTGCTTTTTCACTTTGTTCGATACCTTGCCGCAAATTTCGAGCGTCCCCCGCCGACTGTCGTAGGCGAACACGATCTCAAACGTATGGTGAAATGTCTTTGGCACAAGCGTCCGTGACTCGTCGTGCGAAAAAGCCGATTTCGGGTAATCGTCGGGATAGGCGAAAACATAGTACATGCCGTTTCCCATGTCGTGCATGTTGGCCGTACAGACGTGTCCGCGTCCCTGACGGTCGGCGAAGAGGTTTTCAAGCGTGTGCTCCAGTTTTCGTTTGATCGCGTCCGAAAAATCGGGAATCATTTGCGGCAGATTCTTGCGTTTCCGCCACCATGTCAGTTGATAGATTTGAACGAATGTGACCGCATTTTCAAACACATCCTTGTCAGCAAACCATGTCAACAAAGCCCGCACGTAGCAGTTTGCCTTCTTGTGTTCGCCGAGCGAAATCGGCTCATGGTGCAACATTTCGACCGCGTCATTGATCGCGGTCATCCCATCGGGGCAAGCAAGTTTGAAAATGTCCCGCAAAATGTCCTCTGCTTTGTTCCGCAGTTCGTTGGGCAACAGGCAAAAGTATTCCCAGATCGTGTCGGGACGTCGCTGTTTCAGCTTGTCCCATTTCAATGTCGATATATCCGCTCCAAGCGATGCAAAGAAATCCCGAATCATCGTGACCGGAGTCATGTAAAATAAAGTTGGTAATGAAAAATGGCGTCTCATCGTGGTTTCCTCCAAAGTGTAAAATGGTTCAGCGCGTAATTCAAGCGCACTCGTTCACTGAAAATCGAAAACGAAACGAAAAATATTTTGAAGACGATGAGGAAATCAAATCAGAATGCCGGGTTCAGAAAGAAGGCTGAGAACAAGCGCAAAATGACAGATTCCCCATGTCGCAAGCGAAATGAAAAATTATCAATTTGTCTCCCGTGTCGCGTTACCTCACAGCAGCGACCCTGTGGCAGTCCACCGGACTACGATGCCCCTGTATAAGACCGGCCCTCGCGAGCCAACTACACATACATTTTGTTGTCAAAGAAAAGCAGGTTGCCCTGCCAACATGTTATAAGATAAATCAATAACAATCGTTGGTCAATATGAAAAACGGAAAACTTTAAAAAGTTGTTGTAAATTGCTTATATTAAATATCTTGCAACAACAAAAAGATGGTCAAATTTTCAGCGATGAAAACAATGGCAGTTAAGACCAAAACTAATACATCGGTGTAACTTATTGAACATCAATGGTTTCGGGATTCCACAGACAAATCGCGGCCAAACGATTGTGTGGAAACCGTCTTCGGAATTATTTTTTGATAATGTGAACGTTTTTGATATTACAACAGAAAGTGTCTTGTCTTTTCGGGTTAGGGTGAATACAATAGGTATGGTAAAAAAAGATTCCTTTCTGTTCTCCGCTCACAGCGGGACATTGTCCGATGACCACACCGACAGAAGAAGTTTATAATCTCAAAGAACTTGCGCTCGCCTTGGGAGTCCCGTGGCAGACGGTTATGGCTTGGAAACGCAATAGCCAGATTCCAAGCGCATCCATGACGCCTGATGGGAAGTTTATAAAATCGATTATCGATCCGTTTATCGAGTGGTATAAAAACAATCCGACCGATACTCCCATGCGGCAGGAGGTTGATCGACAATTGTCTTCGCCGCAAAACGATTCCCAACATTCCGATATGGCCAAAAAAAAGATCACGTATTCTCCCGAAGTGCGTCAAGAAGCGATCCGCCTTCTTTCCAAGCAAAAACTTTCCGCTTCCGAGGTCGCCAAGAAGCTCGGTTGCTCCTACGGAACCGTTCTCAGTTGGCAAAAGAAAGAACTGGGGGCGACAACTTCCGCCAAGCTGAAAACACCTCCTAAGCCTGTCGTGGTTTCCCCGGAGGTTTCCGCAAAACCCTCACCAAAACCGGAGCAACAAAAATTGTTGCCGGAGATGGATTTCGATACTTTCGTGAGGAATTTTTGGAATGAGGGAACAAGGGCGGTGGATGCATTGCTGTTACCTCCGGATATTGGCCCCAAAGTTGTCAACTATGTCAACGAAGCTCTGAAATATGGTTTTGAGACGCTCCGATAGTTTTGATGAATGGGTGGAGATGTGTGCCCGTCGAATACCTCAAAGTCGATAAATACAAACCAACGCGGTTGTCCTATTGTACTGACGCCAGAAGATCAACATCGCATGGCGGAATTGTATGTCGAGGGTCTGACGTGCCAGAAGATTGCCGATATGTTTGGATGTGGTGTATCATGTGTATCGACCACGCTTCGAAAACTTGGCGTGAAAATGCGTGTTATTGGCATCAGAATTCCGAAAGAAAAACATCCGCAGATCATCCAAATGTATGAAGCTGGTCAATCGTGTGACACGATTGCCAAAGAGTTCGGGTGTTCTCATGCCAACATTTATCGTATTCTTCAAATACACGATGTCAAAATGCGTCCTTCAACCTCTCCCGGTAAGTTTTCGGAAGACATCAGCCGGAAGATCATTGATATGTACAAGCAAGGACACTCGCAGGATAGTATTGCTGCACGATTCGGTTGTGGTAAAAAAGCTATCAAACGCGTTTTGGACGAACATAAAGTTGAACGCCGTCGCCATCTGACCCAGTTTCAACCTCGTTTTACTGCGGAAGATCATCAGCGCATGGTGGCGATGTATGAGCAAGGTAAATCTCTGCCGGAAATCGCCGAAGACATCAGCTGTACTCATTACACGGTAAGGCGAATACTCAAAAGTCTGGGAATAGAAAAGTGTCCTGTACCACCCCGCCATACGATCACGCCGGAAGATCGCGAAATGATCGTGAAATTGCGCAGTCAAGGTAAAAGCTATCCGGAAATCGCGGCAAAGATCGGTTGTGCCAGAGAAACGGTGATCGCGGTTAAGCGTCAACTCAACCTGCCAGTTCGCATACAAGGCACCGAAGCCTATTCCGCCGAAGATCAACAAAGAATGGCCGACTTGTATGAAAACGGCATGACTTTAGGTCAAATTGCCGTTGGCTTCGATTGCGGAACAGGGACTGTGATACAGATTTTGCGAAAACACGGCATCAAAATTCGTCCACTGGGGGTTAAAGGTCAAGTCCCCCCGAAAAAAAGAGAGCGAATACTGACTATGTATCAGGCAGGTTATTCGGGAGCCGAAATCGCAGCGAAGTTCGAATGCAGCCTTGAAACAGTGGCTTCGGTGATTGAACTCGCAACCAGAAAATCACAGATTGTTCAGCGCATATCATCCATCTCAAATTCAAATGCTGTTGATGATCCCGGCGAAGACACCGAATCACCCATCGTTGAAACGCCGCAAATTCCTCTCGAAACCCTTGTCCGAAATTTCTGGGCGAATCAGGCAAGAGCCGTTGATGTTCTTTTACTGCCCCCCGACCTTCGCTTGAAAATCATGGAAAGCGTTGAACAGGCTTTGCTTTATGCGTGGGATACACTGGGAAGACGTTGATGTTCGATAACATGGGATGGCGTCGGATGTGCGTGATCGCCAACGATAGCCAAAATTTTCGACTTTGGCGGCAAAAAGCCATTCTTTCCGCATCAATTGAAAATGATTGATTGTCTGGTCGAAGGTTACTCATTCTAATATTCCATTTCGACAATTGCCCGTAAACTTGTAATACCGTATTCTCGCAAGGTACGATTCAACACCGTCTCGTACTCCTCCGGTGAAGCGTAATCCCCCAGTTTTGTACCCGCTTGAGCAACTACGGTTTCCATTCGCCGAACTTGTTCCATGACGCTCAATTCGTTGGGATTGGTGCCCATGTTGTCGTCAATTCGTTCAAACGTCACATCAAAACTTTTTGCGCGGCGTTTGAAAGCCCGTGAAACATTAACCAAATCAGTCACACTTTTCAAAGTGTGTTCGCGGAAAGGCTCAAACGCTTTGTGCCAAACCTCGGTGGTCACAAACTTGCCATCACGGAATTCGAGAACTTCAGACAATGCAAAAAGAGGTGAATGCCTTTCAATTAACCCATTCTGGATTTCCAAATCTCTTTCCCAATCAATCCGTGTTCCAGTCATCAGAAAAAACGGTGACTTGTGTCGCAATAACAGACATGATAATTCACATTGAAAGTTCACTTCATTGATGGCACGGAGCCAGTACATGGGATGCTTTTCATCGGGTGAAGGTCGGTAATAACCAAGACGGATCAGGCGGTCATCAGCATTCACCATGTCACTTGATGGTTCAATACCAAGAGTTTGTGCAATATGATTACGAAACAGGTGAATATTCCAACGGGAGAACTGTATGTCCTTCGGCTTCAGGGAAATGCGGTGTTTGCGATTATTCGAGACTGCTATGAACGTACCATCGCGCTTGGCAACCACGTTGAACGGCTTCCCGTTTGGATCGCTGGGATTCGGGTAGAACTTTGCGAATTTGTCAAGTGACAGGAGATACTGCCGCCGAAGATGTTGGAATGCATCTCCCAGAGACTGTTTCCATTCGTTCTGCGTGGCGGTACAATCAAGGCGATGATCAAAAATATGCCAAAAAGTTTCAAGAGAACCGGACTTGTTATTTTTACTCTCATGGGATATACCAACAACAAATCCACGTTTGGCCAGCCAGCGATGAATGATACCAAGGTCGCCGTCATAAGAAATGGCATCTGGCAGCTTAATGGTCAATGTGTGTTCTTGGCCGTCAGTGGTCAACACATTGAATGTTGCGTGGCAAAAAAAATCTCCTTTTTCAAATGCAAATAATCGTTTATATGCATGAAATGTATGAAGAATATCACTCCCTTGTATAGTAATGCTGGAGTTATTTTGGTTGTGAGAATCAACGTGTATTTCAGTCAACGTCACCTTTTTGATTTCATCGCACGAAAAGCAGGTCAGCGATTCGTTGTTAGGATCAATCAATGGTTGTATCGTGTATCGCTCATTATCGTTGAGTTGTTCATTGTCGCATTTTGATTTTACCATAGCACACTTCCTAAAGAAATACAAACTGAATCAATTATATAAATTTTGCCGTCGTTATGTTTTTTTACCACAAAAATTTATTTGTTCGTCAGAAATCCTCGTTCGATCAGCCAGGGACGAATGACGTGATGGTCGCCGTCGTATTCCATCGTGTACGGCGGTTCGATGGTCAACTTGTGTTCCCGTCCATCGGCCATCTGTACATGGAATCTTGCAAGACGAATGGAAATTCCTCTTTCCTTTGCCAGATGATAATTTCGTTCTTTAAGTGTAACATAAGCATCACTACCACGAAAAATGATGCATGAGTTGTATTTGTCGTGAAGATTGACATGGATTTCAGTAAGTGTCACCTTCATGATCACATCCGACGGTTGCGACGTGTATTGCTTGTTATCGTTAAGACGCCCCTTGTTACGTTTTGGTTTTGCCATAGCGCACATCCTTAAAGAAGAATAAACCGTACCGGTTACACAGACTTTGCTACCGCTATGTTACTTGATGTAATGTTGAGTTACAATAAGAAGACTGGATTTTTCAGTTATCGCTTGAAAAAATGCAGAAAAAATATGCGACCGCATTGATTGCCCAAAAATTATGACTTATCAAAAAAAGAAACGTTTGGTATCGTATTTACAGGGCTTTAAGTCTTTGTTTGATTGACGGATGTTCACATTTTGCGAACACGACTTTTGAAGTCATGTTACTGATCTTGAATGAAACGTCATGTGTCGGTAAAATACATGATTCGAATCAACCTACGAAAAAAACCGGAGCCGCTATGCCAACCTCATACCTTCTCAAAGTCACGCTCAAAGATATGCCAAAATTGATCTGGCGGCGTTTTGTCGTACCGTCAAATATGTCATTGGACGGATTGCATGAAGTCCTTCAGGTTGTCATGAGCTGGGACAATTCTCACCTCCATGTTTTCATCGTTGGAAAACAGCGATACTATCCCACAATGACGCTGAGCGATGATTTTCCCGACGATCTGCCTGAAGAAGATTTTACGCTTGCCGATGTTGCCGGGAGAAAAGGCACAAAGATTCGTTACGAATATGATTTCGGCGATGGTTGGGAGCATGAAATTGTCGTCGAAAACACCGACTACTCGAACCCGGACTGGCCGTATCCCGTTTGTTGTATTGAAGGCGTTCGTGCCTGTCCTCCGGAAGACTGCGGCGGCGTTGGCGGTTACGTGAATTTTTGCGAGGCAATGGCCGACAAAAACCACCCGGAACACCATGACCTGAAGGAATGGTACGGCGACAAATTCGTTCCCGATTATTTTGATCTTGCCGAAGTCAACAAGACACTGGGTGTCAAACCAAACAAGTCAATGAAACCACCCAAAAAGCAGGCCGATCCCCAACCGAAAACAGGCGAGAGCAACGCATTGTCCAAACTCGGCAAAAAACTCAAAAAGGCCGTCGAAGCATCCAAGAAAAAGAAGTGAGCGACGGAGTTTTGGGGGTGAATGATATGGCCAAAAAGAAGAAAACAAAAAAGGCCGCTCGCAAGCATCCGTGCAAAAACAGCAAGGCCGATAGACGCAAGAGGAGCAAGAAAAAACAGCCATGTCCGTCATGCAACGGTACTGGGATTGTCGTTGAAGAGTGTCTCAACTGCATGGGAAACCGTTGCGAAGAATGTGACTGGTGTGGCTACGTGACAATGAATTGCGATAGTTGCAAACGCCCTCCGGTTCGCTACTGCCGCAAGTGCAATCAACCTGAATATTCCGGTCAAAAACAACGCCTTTGTACGGAATGTGACTTGATTCGACGGGCGGAATATCGGTCTGTCGGTCACTCGGACATAGTACCCATCGAACCGAGCTATTCGAACTGGTCGTTGTATTCGTGGCAAAAAGAATTGGACGAGTCCCATGATCCTTCACAACCGTTTGACGGCGATTGGCAATCGCTGATCGACCGAGCGGCAGATGCCGACCAACATGCGTTACGCCGTTATCGCGATTACATCGACATTGCCACGCTCCTCGCTGAACGGCTGGGAACCTTTCAGAAAGTGACGAAAATCGCTGTGTTTGGAACGCTCGCCCAACCACCATTTCGCGAGCCGCATCCGAAAAAAGAAGGGATACTCCGGTTACATTTCCCCGAAAAAATTGATCTTGCAATCTGGGTGTCGTCGCTGGAAAACCTTGAACGTTTTCGGCGAATTCGTGTCTCGCTGCTCCCGAAAATATGCGACAAGCGAATCAAGGTTGCCGAAATCCCAATCGAGATGCATTTATTTTCTGCACAAACGTTCGAATACTTGGGATGTGTTTGCCGCCACCGACATTGCCCACACAAAACCCTTCCTTGCCGCCAGTCGCCGGAATGTGGAATGCCGCAACATCTGAAATTCGTTTCCACTATCGAATCCTTTTCAGAGAATCATTGCTTGAGGTTGTTTGAATGTCGGTAATACGTTGTAAAACACATGAATATATGAAGAAAAACAGAACAAGGGTTATTTCCAATATCGACTGACAAAAAAGTCCTTTGCGGAAACCCGTATTTTGTGTTTTTGTAAAGAACAACCCTCTTGTAATCTGTGCCAAATAATCATATACTGGATGGGTTATCGATTGATATTAGTTTTGATTTTGAGGGTTTTTGAACTATGCTGCCTTGAATGAACGGGCAGATTGACAATCAGTTTTTCGCGAGTGAATTCTCTCGGCTTCTTCCATGTACTACCCGGTTTACCGGTTGGGAGAAAAATGATTTGCCAACTGAGTACGTGTTTCCCGTAAAGGGAACGCTGTGCAGTTGGCTTGCGAAAATCCGTGCGGCGACTCTCTTTACGGATGGCCGTCGTATTGGTATGTGCGCAAGTATGTACCGCTCCGGTTGCTTGGGGGGAGTTTTCGCTTGAGAGAATCATGGCGTTCCCCTTTTCTATTAAGGTGTTCTGCCTCTGCTTGCTTTCAAATTCACTTTTCCGAAAACCGTTTGGAACCTGCATGGGTTGTTCTTGCATATCTTGACTAAAACAGGTACAATTCACACAATGGGGT
>Ga0082212_10005163_pt1 | contig 17896 bp, 10 predicted proteins | sample TergutNt197P3_FD_71548 | JGI IMG/M metagenome (GOLD analysis project Ga0082212, IMG submission 71548) | Neocapritermes taracua P3 segment gut microbial communities from Petit-Saut dam, French Guiana - Nt197 P3 | ecosystem: Host-associated > Arthropoda: Insects > Digestive system > Gut ...
TGGTGCTGCTGCGAGAAGTGGATGTGGTGCTGTTTGGCGTTACGGTGGTGTTATTGCGAGGAGCCGTTGTGGGGTTGTTTGGCGTTACGGTGGTGCTACTGCGAGGAGTCGTTGTGGTGCTGTTTGGCGTTACGGTGGTGCCATTGCGAGGAGTCGTGGGGGGACCGTTTGGCGTAACGGTGGTGCTATTGCGAGGAGCATCTGTGGTGCTGTTTGGCGTAACGGTGGTGCTATTGCGAGGAGCAACTGTGGTGCCGTTTGGCGTTACAGTGGTGCTATTGCGAGGAGCCGATGTGGCGCCGTTTGGCGTTACAGTAATGTTTGAGCGAGGTACAGTGTTGTTACTCAACCGTGTTGCCGGATTAGTTGTATTGGCTCTGCCGTTGTATGCTGTGCCTGCAGCATTATTGCGAGTAGGAGAATTTCCTCTCTGTACGTTAGATGGATAGTCTTGGTTCCTACTTGGATTTCGGTTAAAACTGCTACTGCTTCTTGCCGGAACATTCACATTAGAAATTCTGCCATTAGGTGTGTAGGAGGAATAATTTTGTGGCGGACGTCCTTCATTCCTTGGCATATAGCGTGGTTCAACCCAGTAATGATAATTAATTCTTGCATGGGCATAACGGTAGTCAGTCATATAATAGATAGGAACTTGACGATAATTATAGCGGTATTGCGAATAGTAATGGAGATGGGTAGAGTTGTACCTCCATGGATCCAATATACCATTCAATACCACTTTGTAGAGGGAATAAAAATCGTAATATCTGAAGGAAGAAGGGAGGTACGCGGCGCGAATCCAACGCGCTCCGCTGGGGTAGTAATAGACACGATGTACTACATCGTAGTAAATGTTGATTTCCGGAATGTAGTAATACTCGGCATAGTCATAACCCGATGGACCCCAAGCCGGTTGAACGTCAATATTGATGTTTACAATTACTTGAGCATCCACTTTGTGAAAGTGAACACTCCCGAACATCAAACTTAAACTCAGAATAAAAATAATCTTTTTCATGACAGTACAGTTTAAATGGTTAATAACTTTGGTATCCTCTTTTGCCTAATTAGACTTAAAAAGGAGGGGATAGTTTAGTTCGGACAAGGCAAATTCGTAATCACGCTCCGCTTCGAGCGCCTTGTTGAGCGCATCGTAGTAATATTCGAGTTCCAACAGATAGTTGAGTAACGAGATTTCGCCCGCATCCAACGCTTTTTTCAGAAGCGGCTCGTTGCCGTGGGCGGAGAGCGATTGACGCACTTTTTGTGCACTCTGTTGCATAGCAAACGCTTTGAAATGAAGGCTTTTCAGACGATTGTAGAACTGTATTTTGGCATCTTCGTACACATATTCCGAAGCGCGAACCAGCGCCCTGGCTTCCTTTACACGGTTTTTATTCTCCCACAAAGGAACAGAAATGCCCACCGTAATACCCTGAAAATGCTCTCCTACCACCTTTTCACTCATGTAGCCTGCCGATAATCTGGGCAAACTTAGTGCACGACTCAACTTCACCTGCTGTTGTCCAATATCAATTTGACTACGAACAAATTGAAGAATAGGACTTTGTGATTGAACCTCTGCATACCAATCTTCAAAGTGGGCGGGCAGTGGCGAAGGTTGATAGGCATCAACCGAAAAATCCACCCCTATTCCGCCATTCAAACGTTCAAGTTCCAGCAACAAGAAACTACGCTCCGCCTCAATTTGCGCCACCTCTGCCTGCACAGAAGCGAGATTTAACTGTGCCTTGTTGTGTTCCAAAATATTCTCCTCACCCTTTTCCAACTTTATGCGGTACGTTTCGGCAATGCGTTCCGCATTTTGCAATCGAATGGCGTATGCCCGAGCAAGTGCGTTATAATAGACCAGTGCAACACAATTTTCCCGTGCAGAGAGCAAGACACTCAATCGTTCCATTTTGTATGCAAACTCCTCACCTTCATTTTGCAAACCCGCTATTTTGTTGCGATACGAATATGCTGTTGGAAAATCGAACGACTGCGTAATCCTGACATCTTGTCGGTTTCCAATAGATATAGGGCTACCCCACAAATAGTTGAATTCAATTTCGGGATTAGCGGGCATAAGCCCCGTTCGGTAGCCAATCTTATTTGCCTCCACCTGTTGGCGCAAAGCGGCAAGCGTGGTGTTGTTTGCCTCTATCTGGCGCAATACCTCATCGTATCCCCCCTGAGCCATCATCTGACCACCGACAAACACCATTATTGACATGATTATTACTAACTTTTTCATTTTTTCCTCTTATTAATGATTTCATAAACCATAGGGACCACATAAATATTTAACAACGTAGAGGTAAGTAATCCTCCCAAGATTACCACCGCCATGGGGCTTTGAATCTCGTTTCCGGATTTTTCTCCCTGAAATACCAACGGTATCAATGCCAATGCCGCCGTAAGCGCCGTCATCAAAATGGGATTTAGGCGGTCAAGCGACCCGTGCAACACCGTTTCGTGTAGCCCAATTCCCTCGTCTTGCATGTGTTGGTATTTCGAAATCAACAAAATTCCATTTCTGGTAGCAATTCCAAAGAGGGTAATAAAACCAATAATCGAGGGGATGCTCACAATTTCGGAGGTGAAGAAAATTGCCAGCACACCCCCAATCAACGCCAAGGGCAGGTTTAGCAATACAATGGCAGAGAGCGTAAGGTTTTTAAACTCGCCATAGAGGAGCAGGAATATCACGCAAATCGCGAGTAACGAGGCAATCAGAAGGGTGCGCGTGGCGCTTGCTGCACTCTCAAACTGACCACCATACTCTACGCGGTACCCTTCGGGAAGTTTGATATTCTGGTCAACAATCCGCTTAATATCGTTCACTACGCTCATCAAATCCCTGCCCGATACATTGGCGGAAACCACAATTTTACGCTGTACATTTTCACGGCTGATGGTATTGGGACCTCCCACAGAGACAATATCGGCAACCTCTTCCAACGGCACCTTACGCCCGCGCTCGGTGTCAATCAACGCCGATTTGACCTGCTCAATGGTTTCGGTATAGTTACTGTTCAATCTCAAAATCAAGTCGAAACTGCGCTGCTCTTCATAAATATCCGTTAACTTCTCCCCTGAAAAGGCAAGATCAACGAAGTGGTTAAACTCTTCTATGGTAATTCCATAGCGGGCAAGCATATTGCGATTGGCACGAATTTGCAATTGGGGTGTCTCCGTTTGCTGTTCCACAGATACATCCACCAAACCTTCGATATCTGAAATGACGTTTTGTATTTGGTTGCCAATGATAAACAAATTAGTCAAATCGGTTCCAAAAAGTTTGATGGCAATGTTGGCGCGCGTTCCCGAAAGCATGTGGTCAATACGGTGCCCAAGCGGTTGCCCCACGGTGGTGGCAACGCCCGGAACAGCGGTCAACGTTTCGCGGACATCCGCCATAAAGGCATCTCGGCTCCGTCCGTGCTTGGGCAAGGTGAAGTTCACATCAATTTCGGCGCCGTTTGTCGATTGCGAATGTTCGTCCAATTCGCCGCGTCCTGTGCGTCTTGCAGTGGTATTGACTTCGGGAATCTTTAATAATTCGCTCTCCATCAGATTGCCTAAACGGTTACTCTCTTCAAGCGACACTCCGGGTTTGCACACCGCGGAGATGGTCAACGAGCCTTCGTTAAATTCGGGTAAAAAACTCTGTCCCATCGTAAAAAAGAGTGCTATCGAAAGAATAAACACCACAATAGTGGGATAGAGCACCCACTTTTTATGGCAAAGCACCCATGCAAGTGATTTACTATATCCAGCAGTAAGTTTGAGGGTAATCCAACTCTCCTTCTCGTTCTTGTTTAGATATTTTTCGCCCGAAAGCATCAATTTACACAAAAGCGGCGTAACAGTCATCGCCACAACCAGCGACATAAACAACGACACCATGTATGCCACCCCCAACGGTTTGAGCATACGCCCTTCCATGCCTGAAAGGAAGAACAACGGCACAAAGGCTACCATAATAATAAAGGTAGCGTTGAGGATGGAGGCACGGATTTCCCGCGATGCTTCAAATACCACCGTGAATGCCGATTCACGCTCCCCTTTTGGTTTTTGAAAATTTTGTCGCAACCGCTTATAGACGTTCTCCACATCAATGATCGCATCATCTACCAACGAACCAATGGCAATACACATCCCCCCAAGTGTCATAGTATTGATATTCATGCCCAAGAGATAGAGCATAATCACTGTTCCCAACAATGAAAGGGGAATGGCAAAAACAGAGATGAGGGTGGTGCGGAAACTGCCCAAAAAGAGGAAGAGTACAATAACCACAAAGATTGCCCCCTCTAACAGCGCACGTCCCACGTTGCTTACAGACGACTCAATAAAGTCCGCTTGACGGAAAATTTTGGTATCCATCTTCACGTCCAAAGGCAAAGACTTTTGTATCTCCGCCAAGTTGCGCTCAATATTTTGAGTTACATTCAAAGTATTGATGTTCGGCTGTTTAGAAATAGAAATAATCACAGAAGGTTTGGCATTTTGCGAAGCGTAGCCCACCTTTACGGCACTCCCAATCACCACGTCGGCAACATCCGAAACCACTATGGGTTTGCCGTTTACCATTTTGATGAGGGTGGCGCCCAACTCATCCAAACTGTTGGTGCGCGCTATGCCTCGCAAAGCGTACTCATTGCCAAAGTCGCGAAGGATGCCGCCGGTGGAGTTGTTGCTGATAGTGCTACCGGTCTGTGCTAATTCATACATGGTAACACCGTAAATATCCATTCTTTGCGGGTCGGCAAGGATTTGGTACTGTTTGTAGTCGCCCCCAATAATCGTAACTTGAGACACACCGCCGGTGGCAAGAATGGCGGGCTTCACAATCCACTCTGCCAATGTGCGCAAATCCATGATGGTAGTGGCATTGCGGGCAACACCACTGTCGTCCACCTGCAACCCCACAAAGAGTATCTCCCCCATCACGCTTGACTGAGGCGCCAGTACAGGCGTAATTTCTGCGGGAAGAATGCCGGCAAGGGTTACCATCTTTTCGCTCACTATCTGACGCGCCTTAAAAATATCGGTACCCCAGTCAAATTCCACCCACACAAAGGAAAAGCCTTGTGAAGAGTTGGAGCGTACGCGGCGTACATCTGTGGCACCATTCACCGCTGTCTCAATGTGGAAGGTAATCAACCGCTCCACCTCTTCGGCGGACATACCGTGGGCATCGGTCATTACCACCACCGTTGGCGCTGTAAGGTCGGGAAAAACATCCACATCCATTTTTTTGGCGGTATAAAGTCCCCCCACCGTCAACAACACGGCGCTCAATAATACGAACAACTTATTATTCAGCGAAATTTGTATAATTCTGTTTAGCATAGCGAGGAGTATTAATGAACATGACCCGCGTGAGGATCCAACGCCCCGGACGCTTGTGATAGTTTCACCAACATCGCTCCTTTGCTCACCACACGCTCTCCCACAGCCACTCCCTCCAAAATTTCGGTGCGTAGTCCATCGGTAACACCCTTCATAATCCAGCGCTTCTCAAATAATTCCGGTGTAAGTTGCACAAAAACAAAGTAATTCCCCATTTCTTCTGTCAATGCTCCGTTAGGAATTGTAACAACTTGGGCGATAGTTTGCGTTTTGATAAAGAGTTCCACAAAGGTACCCGATAGCCATCCTGCTCTGTTATTCACTTGAAAAACAACGGGAATAAGCGGATTATGGAGGTCTGTAGATTTGCCAAATGAGAGTACACGTCCACCCAATTCTTCAAGGGTATAGGTGCGGTTACTGTTCATGACACGTATCGTAGCCGAAGTGATATTGTTCAGCATATCATGGTATTTTGGCTGTACCTCTGCCTTGATATAAAGGTCACGGCTTTGCGATACCACCAATACCGGTTGTCCTGCCTCAACATATTCCCCATTTTGCACCAATACGCGCGTAACAAATCCACCAATGGGCGACATAACGCTCTGTCGTCCGGCAGAAAAGTTGGACTTTAAGTTGTTAAAGTTTGCCTCCGCCTGAGTAAAATCATTCTTAGCGCTCAACAGAGCACTTTGGGAAACAATATTTTCTTTTGCTAATTCTGCTTTGCGCTCATATTCCACCTTGGATCGGTTGTATTCACTTTCCACCTCGGCATAACGCACGGCAAGGTTGTTGTCGGCAGTTACGCTCCCGTCTATGGAAAACAATACCTGCCCCGCACCTACTGCCCTACCTTCTACCACATGATCGTTGGTGAACAACACTACGCCGCCTGCTTTGGCAGAGATAATCCGCTCGCTCCCTTGAGAGGGTTGAATTTGCGCCGTAGTGCGGATTATCTGCCCAAACGGCTCAAGACGCGCCAAGTCGGTAGCAAATTCCACCTTCCAACTCTGCTCTTTGGTGAATGTTATTCCATCCGCGCTTGTGATGGCGGCTTGAGCAGCAGCCTCATGCGCTAAATGTTCGCTGGTAAAGATGGTGATATTGGGTATGACAACTTGAGAAACGTCTTGAGATCTTCTGAGTTCAAAGAGTAATTTGCCCACTCCCTCTTTTTGGGGCTTCAGAGAGAAAAGCCAAATTCCGGGTCGCTCCTGTTCTTCCAACAATTTGCCCATCACTTCTATTTCATCCCCTATTACCAAACTCACCGATACAAGACCTTCCGTAAACGGCTTAAAGTTCTCTATGCAGGTAACGTGGACAAGGATTTCACCATCCTGTCCCACAACAAAAGGTGAAGACTCAGCAAAAATCTCAAAATCCTCGCTGTATGCAAAGAGTTGAAGGGTCTCGTCGTGGGTATGGTCGTGCACATCGCCGATTTGACCCTGATTGCGTCCGCAACCACCTGTAACAGTGGTTATAACCAATAATATAATAATGATAACTTTTGATTTCATCTGTTTAAATGTATATGTAAAATGAGAAACGGTTTAAATTTGTTAACGAAAGCATTTATGCCTATTATCAGATGATTTTAGATGCCCTCTGACCAAGGCACGGTAACAACTATGGCGCAAGGGGAGGGCGCTAAAAGTGGCGATAAGAAGACGGAATGAAATACGAAAGAATGAGATTCACAAATTTAAACAACTCCTTATTCCCAGCAGAACGCCTTGTCCTGTCTTTGACCGTATAGTTCCACAAAGGAAATCAACAAACGGGAGGCGCCCTCAATCCAAAGGATAGAGGGATGTTGCCGGTATGGGGTAACGCCATACAAGGCTTATGTCGAAAATGTGAAAGTGGTTTATCGACGAACCTCTGTATATGAAAAGCGTTTGAAATAAAAAAATGAACAGCGCCTCCGCAGCCGCATTTAGTATGTATGGCACAGCCCTCTTTATCATTGTTTTCAGAAGGAGTATAAGCATCATCCACAAAAGTGCAACACTTTTCCGAAGTGGTATCTTTTTGATGCCGGGATGCCTCTTCATGAGCATTTTCACATTGACATTCCATCTCCCGGGTACACGAACAATGGTCAAGATGAAAACACACGCCGGACGCCTCATGGTGATGATGAGGAACCACAGCATGTCCCAATAGAAGCGCGTTGGCAAGCAAAAGGGCTATCAAACAGACCATTTTCTTAGGCATGGCAAAATACATTTTCGGTTGCAAATGTAGCAAAATAATGGAGACAAAAACAAGAGTTGCGGCAAACAACTATTTACTGCGACATACCAAAACCAAATCACCCGAAATCAGAGAGAACAGGGGTTACAACAACGGACTAAATAACCTTGCAAAAGCCTCAAAGACTTTTTCTTTGCGCGGTCGTTTCTCCCATTTTTTTAACTGAAGTTGCTTGCAATGGCGCAGGTCGGCTTTAAACTGTTCTTCGAGTTGGAGGGTGATGTCGGGATTATATATCAATGCGTTGATTTCGAAATTGTGTTCAAAACTGCGGTTGTCCATGTTTGCCGATCCAATCATGCAAAATTTGCTGTCAATGGTAGTTACTTTGGAGTGATTAAATCCGTTTTGAAATAGATAGATATTGACTTGCGCCTCCAAGAGTTCGGTGAAGTAGGAGCGGGAACTTTGGCGAACAATGGCACTGTCCGACTTTTCCGGCAACATAATACGCACATCCACGCCGCCCAGCGAAGCCACTATGAGGGCATTGAGGATCGTTTCATTGGGAGTGAAATAGGGCGTGATGATATAGAGGTGCCTCTTTGCTTGCGTAATGGCAGTGAAATAACTTTGCATAATATTGGCAAAGTCGCTGTCGGGACCGGAGGTGATGATCTGGGAAAAGCAAACGTGTTCGGGTAAGGAGAACGGGGGATAGTATCGTTTTCGGTCTGAAACGGCTTTGTCTGTTACAAAGTACCAGTCCAACAGGAAACTCGATTGGAGTTGAGGAACCGCTTCTCCCTCAATTTTGATGTGTGTGTCGCGCCAAAAGGTGAAATCTCCGCCGCAAAAATAGCGGTCGGCAATATTAACGCCACCCATAAATCCCACGACCCCGTCCACCACTAAAATTTTGCGGTGGTTGCGGTAATTGATTTTGGAGGCGAGCCACGGATAGCGGACGGCGGCAAATGGCTGTACTTCGATACCGGCTTCGGTGAGGCTGTTTATGTAGTGGTTTGGAAGTCGCCAACTCCCTACGTCGTCGTAAATAATGCGAATGGTTACCCCCTCGTTTGCTTTTTGGATAAGTACATTTTTCCACAAGGTTCCCACAGAGTCGTTTTCTATGATATAAGATTGCAAATGGATGTGGTATTTTGCCTCCCGGACACTCGCGAGCATGGCGTTCAGGGCGTCCTTCCCTGTGAAGTAGGGGGTAATGCAGTTGTGTGTGGTAAGGATGCTTTTGTTGTTATTCAAATTGAGCCTGATGAGGCGTAACTGTTTAGCAATCTCCTTAGGGAGTGAACCTTGCAATGCTTTGAACTGATCAATCTGTTGGGCGCTGATTACCTTCTTGATTCGCTCATCCCGTAAACCCTTGCGGTTATAAATCTTGTTTTTCCTGTAGTTCTGCCCAAAATAGAGGTAGGCGATAAGCCCTGCAAAGGGAAGAAAGAGTAAAATCACTGTCCATGAAAGGGTTTTTATGGGGTCCTGTTTATGATAGACCAGTTGAGCACAAACATAGACGGCTACAACTAAACAAGAGGTGTAGAGCAGGGCAAGCCAGGTCCATGTATAGAGCCAGAACATAGAAGTTATCAGTTGTCAGTTATCAGTTGTCAGTTATCAGTTATCAGTTGTCAGTTATCAGTTGTTGGTTATTGGTTATTGGTTTCGGAAGAGGCGGTAACAATGATTCTGTTTGCAGGGAAACTATTCAGTGCATTTTGGATTGCCTTGATATATACGGCAATTTGGATACTTTCCCCGGGAGCAATAGCATAGACGTTGTTCAGTAGTATGGCATCTGCTGCCCACTCGCCGGACAGTTCTATTCGCACAATATCAACGTCGCTTGCCTGCTCAGATTGTGAAAGGGTAAAGTATTGAACCGCGTATCTCTCTTGGGAGGCGGGCAAGAATGCACCGGGGGTTAATGTGAGTTTGCCGGAGACGCATTTTGCATCGGGGGCAGTGCTTCTTACAGCAACAATATACGAGAGGTAATCGCCGTATTTACCTTCGTTCATTTTCTTGTCAAGAATATAGAAATGGAGTTTGTTAAAGGGATCGACATATTCGTTAACAACATTTCCGTGCACTCCAGACCTTTTATCGTTGGAAAGAAACCTTTCCGGATGTTCCTCCTTAAAATAGTTGGGATCATCGTGTAGTCCGGCATGAAACAGTGCACTTGCCAGTTGGAGTTGATCCCCGTCCGAAAGCATGATGATTTCTCCGTCCGGTTTCACAAAATCTATGATGTCGAGCGGGGTAGGGTGGGCGTCTTGAATAAAAATGGTGGTGGATCCACTTGAGGCTGTTTTGGCTATCATTACACCATGGTCATTGATGAACGAATCGTAACCGGTCCTGTCCAAAACCTCGATGGTGTAACCGGTATAATTTACGGTTCTGCCCCAATTCCACTTAGCAGGGTCTATCCGAAGGTGTTCGGGGGAGTATTGGGTTGCATTTCCGGAGAGGGTGTCAAAGGTGTTGTTGTCTTTGGGAGTGGCGTCCACCATATCGGTGATTCTTATGCCGCGATTTCCCGTAATCACTTTTCCTGTTTTGTCGGTAACACCTTTGTCTGTCGGAATGTTGCGTGCAATTACTTCGGCAATGACGGGAGCCTCTTTGAGGCGCTCGTAGGTGATATCGACAATTTCGTTGGGGGTGGTATATCCCTGTCCGATTTTTGAGCGTAGCACCTGATTGGGTGGACAGGAGGATCCCATTTTTGAAGGAATTTGATACCGCAGGTGATTTCCGCCCGGACCGCCAAAGGAGCCGCGGCTCATAAGTTCGTAGGGTCCTGTATAGGAACGTGTCCTTGGAATATCGTATGGGTTGTTGTAGTTATCGGGGAGCCGCATCAGGTGTCCAAATTCATGGGCGAATGTACCCATACCGTCATTTTCGCCTTGTATGGAGAGGGGGATGTTCTTTCTTGGGAAACCGGGAACGCTGTCGGTAGCAGAGCCTGCTCCTGACCAAATACCGAGCGCCCCATACCATGAGGACCATGGTACATAGCGTGTTCTGGCGAAGGCAAAGTGTGGATTGTCCAAATGATTGCGTGCCTCTACCTTGGCGGAAACAAGTTTTTCTTTTAATAGGTTTGTAATGTGGTTGTTATGTTCAACAACAAAGATTTTTTCAATAGGCTCAAAGGTCTCTATTCTATAGATCCTGTCAAATTCCGACCTGAATGTGTTTTGCTGATTGGCTGTCATTTCCGGGTTCTTTCGGAGTGCTTGAGCCATAGCCGTATCGACCTGAATTTGAAAGCCGGTTAACTCCTTATGGTATTCATAAAAGAGGTAGAAATTGGACCATACCGTTTTCAAATCAAATCCGGGCGCATTTACCACAGCAATAATTCGGTCTATCCTTGCCTCTCCGGTGAAGTCGTATCCGGAGACGCCTTCCAAATAGTTGCCGGTAACGGGGTGTCTTACCTCTCCGGAGGGGACCGTGTGGATATGATGTTCGTCCTGAAACATGATTTCACCCAACTCCTGCCATGAGCCTGATTGATCGTAGCCGGCGTGAAGTACAAATACGAAGTCATACACGGGATCTCTGTCGGTTCCATCCGCATTTGGGGTAAAAAACTCGATTCCATCTGCTTTGGCAAGATTATACGCCTCTGCGTTGGCGCTTCCTCTGCTAAAGTAGCCTGAAAAATTTTGGTAATTGGTCTCGTTTCTTGAAGCGTACCCCAAACCATACTGAAATTCAAATCGGGAGAGGGTGTAGGGACCGCAGGCGTCAAGTTCAATTTTCCAGTCGCCATAAGAGTTCTCGAGGAAATAGCCGTTGAGGGTAACAAAGTTGTTGTCCACGCTTGGTTTGTTCAGAATATCGATCCAAAAATTTCCAAGTTTACTTCGGTTCGGCTCACTCACTAAGGGATTTCCCATAAGCTCAGAGCCTGCCTGCCCTCCGCTAATCATGGGTTGGTCGGGGAAGTCCACCAAAATCAACATACCCTTGATGGTTCTTTTGGACTCAATTTTGTTGTCTGACGGATTTTCATAGTTGATGACAGGGTTGGGTTTCCAGTCAGCCCAAGTCATATTTTCCTGCAACTTCCAACTCTGTGGGTCGATGATGAGTGAGTCGATTGCTGCTTTTGTCAGTCCTGTTCGAACGCTCTGCCCTTGCAACTGCAGCAAGCAGGCAAGCAAGAGAATAGTTAGTAGTAGTGTTTTTTTCATTTTGTTATCATGCTATTATTGATTTTTCGCGGAAATAACTTGTCCTGTGTTCAATACGGTAATCTCAATGACATCGTCATTGTCTAAGGGGCAGTTCAGATAGAGCGCTACCGTTTTGGAGTCGCTCTTGAAAAAACGGAATCCCATCCCCTTTCCATTTACCTTTACCGAGAAACTGTTCTGTGCGTTATCAACAGTAACGTGGGATGCGTTACTGAATTTGAAGATGGGTACAACGGGTGTTTTCATGGAGAGATCGCTCGCCTCTCCGTTTACAGGGGCAACCAACGCCTCATCTTCAGCCCTCCTTAGAGGTTTTTTCACTCCACCCGGACGAAGGAAGGGGTTGAGCAGGTTTTGAGGCTCAGCCGAATGGGGATAGTAGAGGACTCCGCCAAGAAAGCCCATATTGTTGTTGGGGAATTGAGGATTTGACGATTTTTGGGTGGTAATGTCGTAAATCATGGGAGTTGACCACGATACCCACTTAATAAGAGGATTGTTGAATCCGGTATAGGGGTCCTCATAGAGCGTTTCAAAAACGGTACAACCCCATGCAATCAGGGCGTTTTCACTGTCAATTTTTACCGTTTCGCCGTTGCCGTAAAGTCCTGATTCGAGGGTAAGATATTGATTTAGTTCAGTATCGTGCTGCAAATACTTCCAATCGCTCGGCAATACCCTGTAGGCAGGGTCTCCTACTCGGTTTTCGTACCATAATCCCAAATCTTCAGACCAAAAGAGGCGTTTGAACGCTTCAAAACCCCACGGATCGTAGCGATAAAACTCCCAACGATTGCTGACCGGTGTCCAAGTGCCGTCATTGGTGCCATCTTTTGATTCTCGACTGCAGCCGTGCCAATAAGTAGCGCCGGTGGATACATATTCGCCCCTGCTTGAGAGGTAGGCGCCCACATTGTTTTGGTCGTAATACCTGCGACCATTCTCTTCACTTCTTGCCGTATTATGGGCGTTTGTAATGTTTGCATAGATCCAGGGAGCGTAACTGTTGGCGCCTGTGTAACTGTCAATACCGTGCCCTCCTTCGTGATAGAGCAGGTACTCGTTTTTGTACCGTGTCATGCTGTAGTCGCGGGTGATGTTGTTCGCCTGATCTTGAAAAATGTTACCGCCCCAACCCTCTACATAAAGTCCGCTGTGGTAGTTTGCCGCCTGCTGCCTTCTTCGCTCAGGCTGCTGATTTGGGTGTTGCCCGTCTGCCACAACCAGCATCCCTCCACCTTGTTTGACAGAAAAGTCGGCGATTCTTTGCCCCGGTTGGTCAAACTTGGAAAAGATAGACAGCTCCTCCTTGGTGTAGTCAACTCCGCTTGGCCATGTATCGTACTCTTTGTAGAGATTGTTGGTAAATTGAAGGTCATAATACGTCCCTGAGAGAACAAGTACCTCCTTTGGCACCTCAGTGTCGCCGTAAATATAGACACCGGTAAGGGGGCTGCGATAAACATTTCCTACCCAAGGTTTAAAATCGGCATGATGGTTCTTTTGAGCGGGAAGCAGGTTATTAGCCCAGTCACGCACAGGAGCGGCGCCCGAATATTGAACCCGAAATTGTCCATTCATGTTGGCGCCATATTTGCTTATCGCTTCATCCACACCAACATATTGTCCAAACCTAAGCGCTGTATGGCTTATTGCCTCGTCATCGGCTATCCAGCCTCCGGCAGAGATACTTCGCTCATTTATATCTTCTTGAGAAAAACCACGGAAACTTCGACCAAAGTTTCCCACAGTGAAAGAGTTGATATTGGATTCGGCGTTTGCCGATGTAGCCATTTGGAGCGTGATGGCACGCCACAGGTATCCGCCCGCCATCTCTATGCCGGTAACATCTATCCAACTATCTCCACCGTCCGGGCTGTGCTGCACGCTCCAATTTTTGACGTCGTAGAGTGCGCTCATGTCTTTCACTTCGCGGTTAAATTTCACTTCGATTTGGTTTTCGGCAATAACCCAAACGTACTCAATGTCGAGCGCGGGATATGCGTTGGTTGTGATGTCGTAGTTATCCACCTGTGTATGCCAGAACCAGGGCATGGCGGAACGCACTCCGTCTCTGCCGTTGTCAAATCCGTTACTGTTTTCGCTGGAGAAGTATTCCCATTCGCCGTATATTCCACACATAGGTCGATAAAGTTCAAAATCGTAGCGTTTTAACTCTTCGCGCGTATTTACCGGACCACCTTCATATCTCCATTTGCCGTCTGTTGATTCGGGAATAAATTCATAAAAAATCATGGTACCGTAAACAAAATAATTTTCTATGCTCTCCATCATCTTGCTGTACGGGTACATTCCTTTTCTCTTGGCTTCCTCGTAAGCAGCCGCCACGTGTTTGTCGTAGCGGTAGTCATCCGGGTGGTTATATATGCTGCGGGAGATACGTCTGCAACCCATAGTTGCACCTTTTTCCGATCCATCCACCCCCACCCGCCAGAACATACGCGCAAAAGCCTCCCCCAGATAGAAGAAATCACTTTTGGAACGCTCCATCTCTCCATCACTCTTTTGCCGCATCACGTCATCGGCAGTGGCAACGATGATGGGTTTTTCCAAGGTGCCTTCGATGACACGCCTCGTTTTATAATCAATTGGATTAAAGAGTTCACGCCATTGTGGCGCTTCATAAACAGATTGATTTGTACCTACAATCATAATGTCCACGCCAAAATCGACTGCGTTTTGCGTGATTAACTCAGCACGACCACTCATCCGGTGAATACCTCCCGCTGCATAATCAATGACGTGCTCATTGCTATAGGGTGTTGCACTATGCTCATCGTTTTGAGCCGAAGTATTGCACGCCGCGGTGCCGGTGGCAGCAATTTTCGATTTAGATCCGATATTCGTGTAGTCATAAAAGGGTGCCCATTGGGCGGTTACCGCTTGCGTTCCTGTGGCCACCATGATGCTCGTGGCGGCTTGCGGACCAAGAATTGCCTGACTCTCTTCGCCGGGTGTTCGGGCATTACCCGTTTTACCTCGTAGTAACCCCACATTCAACTCCCTTTTTAAACGAATATTAATCACAGGCGCTTTTGCATAAGGTCCAAAATCGAAGAAAGATAGATAGGTATATTCAACCCGCTCTCCATGGATGGTAACGACAAAACGGTCATACACCTCCTGAGCGTTCGTTGGCTGAGTGGCACAGACAATTTCAATTTCTTGTCCGGTGATAAGGCGTACTCCCTGTATGGTAAAATCTTTTGCTTGCCCCTGTTTTTGAAATGGAGTCGTTAAAAATAAAGCGAATAGCAGAAAAAAAAAATTCATAAATGTAAACAGTTTCTTAAAGTGAATCAACAGGCTGATTGTTTTGTCCCATCATACAACACCGCCACTCCGCCTGAAAATGAACGATGGTGTACCAAAGAGAAACCTGAGTGGGCGATTTCGGCACAGAGTGCTTGATATTGCGGAAAATGGGCTACTGAATGGGGAAGGTAGCGATATGCGTTTTTGTTTCTTGATATGATATACCCCCAAAGTGGCAGGATGTGAAAGAAATAGCCTTGAAAGAAAAACCTCCAAACCGGATGTGCGGGAGTAGCAAAATCGAGGACAAAGAGGCGACCGCCGCCCCTGAGTACACGATATGCCTGCTGAAACGCGATGGAGCGATTTTCAAAATTACGAACGCCAAATGCGATGGTAACAGCGTCAAAAGATTGATCGGGAAAAGGCAGTTGTTCTGCCGCACCTTGTATGTATTGGGGACGAACAGTGTTGCCTCTGTTGCGGTACATCTCTTTTTTTTGAGCGTGTTTAAGCATCTCTGCCGAAAGATCCAAACCAACCACTTCGGTATGCAGCCGATTACAGATATTTCGACTTAATACGCCTGTGCCACAGGCAATATCGAGAACTTTTTGTACATCTCTTTTTCCTAACTCCCTGATTAATTTTCGTCTCCAATATCCGTCTAAACCAAAGGATCCGATTTTATTTATCAAATCATACGTGGGAGCGATGCTGTTAAACATAGCCGCCATCTCTGTATGATTTTTGTTTTCGGGAGTTGTTGCAAATCGTTGATACATGGTAGATTTACTCAAAATCGCGGATAAATCCGTATGAGATGTCATCAACGCGAATCTCTCCTTTTGTAGTGTGCCCCAGTGTGGTTACAGGGATTTTACGTTGGGTCATCAAATCAACAAAAGCGGCATCGCTTGCCTCTGAAGTAGAGACAACAAATCTACCCAATGATTCACCAAAGAGGAAGGCATCTTCCCTGATTTCAACATCAGTGGTGATGTCGAATCCCAGTTGATGGGGTCTGGAGGACTCAATCAATGAGGTAAACACCCCTCCCCGCGTGATGCTATGTATGCTTGAGACGAGATTTTTATTGAGAGCTTCAGATAGAGCGGTTTGAAGGCGACTCTGCTCTTGCGGATGCACCCAAGGGGCGGGGGAGGGGTGGATGTGATGCACAACGTAGAGATACTCGGACGAAGCAATATCTTCCACCGAGCGTCCCAACAAGTATATCATATCTCCTTTTGCTTTGAAAGCAATATCAACGCGGGGAGTGGTATGGGGCAACAAGCCCACCAACCCCAAGATGGGTTGAGTGTTTTGGTCGGGCAGTGTGGGTAATTTGAAAAAGGCTACGGGCGAGGCGCCTGTGGACGCCATATTTTGAGCTGCTTCTGTGGTGGCAATTGTATTTAAAACCTCCTCATTTTCAAAATTATGACGACTATTTCCACCTACCGCAATAACGAGAGAAGACGCGGAAGTTCCTGCTGTTACTACGAAGGCATTTGCCGATTGAGAAGTTCTTCGAATATGGGTGTTTAACAAAGAAGACACCTTTTTCAAACTTTTTGGTTCGGGAACCTGAGTAATGGAAAAGGGGTCGTTAGCCGCCGTTTTAGGCTCTTTTGAAATGGTGTGATTGAATGGAACACACTGAATGATAGATGAAATAGGGAGTTCAGTAACTAATTTCCTGTCATAGAAACAGTGCACAGACGGAACGCCATCCGCTGTTCTCAATGCGCATGCCCATTCTTCTCCGATTTCAATAATATCTCTCTTATTTGATGCCATAATATCTGTTTTATGCCGCGAAGATAGAAAAAAAAGAGACAGAATTTTTCATAGAATATGAAAATCGCTTATATTTGCAGCCTCAATGCCCAGGTGGTGGAATTGGTAGACACACTACTTTGAGGGGGTAGCGCCGGTTTCGGTGTGCAAGTTCGACTCTTGTCCTGGGCACAAAATATGCAGAACATTGTATTTCTTGATGCGTCCACTGTAGGAGTGGACGTTTCGTTGGCGCCGATTGCGCAGTTGGGCGTACTTACCGTCCATTCGGCAACGCAACCTGAGGAGGTGGCAGAACGGATTGTTGGTGCCGATATTGTTATCACAAATAAAGTGCGGATATTTCAACCTGAGATTGACGTGGCGCCGAATCTTAAACTGATTTGTGTAGCAGCCACAGGAACCGACAATGTAGAGAGTGCTTACGCTCTGTCCAAAGGAATTTCCGTAAAGAACGTGGCGGGGTACTCGACCCACAGCGTGGCACAGGTTACTTTTGCTCATTTGTTGCACCTATCCATACACCTCTCGTACTATAATCATTATGTACATTGCGGCGCCTATTGTGAAAGTCCCACCGCCACCCACTTGGGACCTATCTTTGCTGAGTTGAACGGAAAACGATTGGGAGTTATTGGTATGGGCAACATTGGGCAACAAGTGGCAAAGATTGCATCCGCTTTTGGTATGGAGGTGGTTTATTATTCAACCTCCGGAACGAACCACTGCAAGGAGTATCCCTCGTTAGGTTTGGCGGAATTACTTGAAACCTCCGATGTGGTGAGCATTCATGCGCCCCTCAACAACCACACTCGGAACATGATCACCATGGAACAGTTGCGTCTGATGAAATCCACGGCGTTGCTCATCAATATGGGCAGGGGGGGAATTGTGGATGAAGCCGATTTGGTAAAGGCGTTGAATGAGAAAATGATTGCAGGAGCGGGCGTGGACGTGTTCAGCAGAGAACCTCTGTTGCAAAATCACCCGTTTTACGG
>Ga0082212_10005164_pt1 | contig 17893 bp, 12 predicted proteins | sample TergutNt197P3_FD_71548 | JGI IMG/M metagenome (GOLD analysis project Ga0082212, IMG submission 71548) | Neocapritermes taracua P3 segment gut microbial communities from Petit-Saut dam, French Guiana - Nt197 P3 | ecosystem: Host-associated > Arthropoda: Insects > Digestive system > Gut ...
AAACGATGCCGGGCAGGTTGTAGAACTTGGCAAGGTTCCTGGCTTCGCGGACAAAGCGCTCGCGCCCCTCCGTGAAGGACACTGTCTTATCTCCAGTATACGGGAACACAGTCGTCGTGCCGCCTTCGCGGGTCACCATTCCGTTCGGGTAATACTCTTTTATCGCGACTTTCATGTCCAGGTTCAGGTCCCAGCCGATGTACGTGATGCCGAAACCGCCCTCCCCCAGCACTTTGCCGAGCAGGTACTTCCCGTTGAGTATCTCCCGCGGATGGAGCTGATGCGGCGAAGCGGCCTGCGCCGCTTCGTCGTAACCGCATACCGGGCATGGGGAGATCCGCGCGTTCAGCTGCGTGAAGCACCCCATGCAGACGGTGTCTATCGATGATGTGTTTGGCATTGTCATATCCGCCTATTCCGCTTTAGCCGTTGAAGGCTTTGCGGCTTTCTCTGTAAAGGGTTTCCGTGTAGTCTACCGGAACTCCGAATGCGCTGGCAAATACGGGTTTCTTCGAGTAGTTCGCAGCGTACTTGTCCACGAAACGCTTGGCTGAAGCAATTGCCAGATCCTTATCGACGGGCTGGCCCATCGTGATCTGCAGGTCTGACTCTATCCCCAGTATCAGCTTGTCGCCGTACTTTTCATACAGCATTGCCTTGTCGTTCATCGCCTGGCCGTTCCATGAATCGCAGCCGCCTTCGATATAGGCAGGAACCAGCAGTTCATTCTTGCCGCATGAGTGAATGTCGAAGAACACTCCGCGCGAGTGGCAGTAATCGGAGACTTTTTTGATATACGGAACTATCATTTCGCGCACAGTCGCCAGGCTGAAGAAAGGCGCGCGCTGGCTGCCCCAGTCGTCGTGGAAGCTCAGCTGGTCGATCCCGTAGGCATATATGAATTTGTCGATCATTTTGATATACAGATCGGCAAGGGCGTCAAACAGTTCGTGCACGGCGTCTTGCTGGTCTTCGTCGATGAGCGCCAATGCCGCGTTTTCAAAATCCATAAAGGATATCAGGCGTTCGTAGAAGCCTGTGAGTATTGTCGCTGAGACAAATCTGCCGCCGCTGACGTACTCAGCGTTTGCAGCTTTGGAGCCTTCCCAGTCCCATGTTTCGATATCCGGGAACTTAATGACTTTTTTCCAGTCGTTTACGTCGGCAAGAGTCGGGTTGCCGGGCTTGACCATAGAGCCGTTCACCATGGGCACATATTCCCACTCGATGCCGAACTTGTCGGGGCCGCCGACCATTTCTTCCGGTTTTAGGGGATTTGCTTCGAAGCAGAAGCATCGGGCGACGTTGTCGGGGTCGACGCGCGGGGTCAGCATGACTGAGTCGCCGCTGAGGGGTATCCATAGCGGAACTTTATGCTCGTATACCATGCGGTAGTTTTCCCTGGGGGTTATCGGGGTCTGGAATCTTTTTGTCATCATTCCCAAAAAGCCGGGTACTTCCACGGCGTTTTCGACTTCTGCCGGGTCAAATGGTATTTTGCTCATAATTTGCCTCCTTGATAATATTGTTGGATAAGTTTACCATATTTACTACGCCTCTTCAATCATTGTTTTTATAAATGTATACATGATATAATACAAAAAAGGAAAGGAGCGTGGCGAATATGCTGCCTGAAAATCAGAAAAAATACGATGAGAAAGAAAAGAGGGTCAAGGACGCAATTGCCCTGAAGGAGCCTGACAAAGTGCCGGTCATGCCCATAGCGGAGCTGTATCCGGTTTTCCACGCGGGATACACTGTCGCGGAGGTGATCTATGATACTTCGCTGCAGAAGATACGCAACGCTGCAGTCAAATACCTCAACGACTTCGACCCCGACGCCGGCACGGGCACCGGCATGATAAACGCGGGCGAAGGCCCTGCAATGGAAATCATCAGGCCCAAGAATATGAGATGGGCCGGAATGCCGGGTGATATCATCGACAAAAACTCCCTCCAGCAATTCATCGAGTTCCCGCTGCTGCTCGACGACGAGTTTGACGAGTTTTTCAGCGACCGCACCGGCTGGACCATCACAAAATCGATGCCGCGCAACTCCGCCATATTCGACCCGTTCGAGCGTTTCAAGGAGTACCTTGGCGGCATGGGCGGGGCGAGTCGGATGGCAAGCATGTTTGCGTCTCCTGAGTTTCGCAAAATGATCGAGGACTTATGGGCAGTTGACGAGTTCTACAAAGCGTATCAGGAAAAAGTAGCAGAGATCAACAAGGAAGTTCACGATATGGGATACCCCGTGTGGATGGGCGGCGGCGCCGGCGTACCGTACGACGGTTACAGCGATTTTCTGCGCGGCTCGATCCTCACGATGGAGGATCTTTACGAGAGGCCGCAGGACATCGAACGGTATATAGAGGAATCGCTGGAGAACACGCTGGAAATGATCGCCAGGACCAAGGGAATCAATGAGGGCAAGCATACTTTCATGGCTCTGCATAAGGGCTTCGACGGTTTCCTGAGCCACGAGCATTACAGGAAGTATTACTGGAGCCATCTGCAGAAGATCATCCTTGCCATAATCGACAGCGGCCATGTTCCGTATATTTATACAGAGGGTAAATACGACACGCGCATAGATTGCCTGACGGAAGTGCCGCCCGGCAAGGTCTTCTACCACTTCGAGTACGTGGACATGGCGGTGGCAAAGAAAAAACTGGGCGGCATAGCATGTATTTCCGGCGGCTTCCCTGCGGCGATGCTGGAATGGAGCACGCCTGATAAGGTGCGCGACGAGGTCAAAAAGCTGATGGACGACTGCGCCCCCGGCGGCGGTTTCATTTTCGCGGCGTCGAGCGGCCTGAGCAAGTGCAAGCGCGAAAACGTCGAAGCAATGTTCGAGGCTGCAAAAGAATACGGCGTTTATTGAGCGAACAGCGAAGTTTGCGCTTGTTTGTCCTCAAATGTGTTCAAGTAGCTGAATACGTCGCCGGTACGCCAGAGAATGCCGCGCTGCTTGCAGGCGTCCTCGAATAACCGCATCAGGCGCGGGTTGTTGGGGCTCAGGCAGGAGTAGGCGCCGCCGTACTGCTGAATGTAACGCTCTTTCATACCGGGGAAATGGCGGTCGAGCTGGCTGTAAAAATACTCCCGGCTCCCTTCACGCATTGTCGTGCCGAAGCCGAAACATAGAATACCGCGAACGCCGGTCCCCGCGCAATAGTCGAGTAATCCGCGCAAATTCTCCTCTGTGTCGTTGATGAACGGTAATATCGGGGAGAGCCAAACGATGGTAGGGATTCCGGCGGCGCGCATTTCTTCCAGAACATGCACACGCTCAAGGGTAGTTGAGACATTGGGCTCAAGAATTTTGCATAAATTCTCATCATGCGTCGTCAGAGTGATCTGGACGACGCATTTTGATTTATCGTTAATGGCTCGCAGCACGTCTATATCCCTGAGAATGCGCGACGACTTCGTCAGGATCGAAAGCCCGAACCCATAGCGCTCGATGAGTTCAAGGCACTGCCGCGTAACGCGCAGTTCTTCTTCCAGCGGAATGTACGGGTCGCACATAGCTCCCGTGCCGATCATGCAGCGTTTCCGCTTCCGCTTCAACTGCGATTCCAGAATATCGGCTGCGCTGCGCTTGACTTCAATATCCTCAAAGTCATGGTTCATCTGATAGCACTTGCTCCTGCTGTCGCAATAAATACAGCCATGCGCGCAGCCCCTGTAGAGGTTCATCCCGTTTTTCGGCGACAGTATAGTCTTGTAATCAGCATAATGCATGTGTCACACCTTTAACTGCTCTTTATATCGGCTCCTTTAACTGCTTATTGCATCAGCTTTTGGCTTACTGCGCGTGTTTATGAGATACCAGACGAACATCCAGGAGCCGCGGAAGCCGCCGCCTGCTGCGAGCGCTATCCAGATCCCGGTGAGCCCGAGCGATGTGAACCGCGTGAGAATGAAAGCCAGCACCACTCGCAGGGCATTTGTCGTTCCGCTTGCGACCGACGGCGGGATCGTCTGTCCGCGCCCCCTGAACGCGCCGGACGCGACGCCTTCGAGGCAGGTCGGTATTTGCACTATGGCGAGTATGCGCATATATTCCGAACCGATGCTTACCACAATGGGGTTACCGGGTATGAAAACCTTGTATAAAGCGCTGCCGCCGAAGAGCAGGACAAGGCTGACGATTATCCCCCACCCCACTATCATGGCGACTGAAAACCGGAAGCCGCGGTGGATACGCGTCCACTTGCCCGCGCCGAAGTTCTGCCCGACAAATGCAGTGAGCGCAGAGGAATACCCTCCGGCGATAAGCCACGCAAGGCTCTCGATCTGCGAGCCGACGCGCGATGCAGCCATTGCGTTCGCCCCGTAAGATGCTACAAAAGACGCGGTTATCATTGTCAGAAAAGTGAACAGGAAACTCTCGACAGAAATTGGCGTCACCCATTTGAATATCTGCTTAATGATCGCTTTGTCGGGCCTCACCATTATGGAGTACTTTTCAAAAGGCCTGTTCTTGTGCTTGTGCAGCGCAGCGAAAGACAGACATGCCGCGACGATCTGCGCAATGAGGGTCGCCGCAGCGGCGCCTTTGATACCAAGCCCCGCGACGAAAATCAATATCGGGTCAAGCGTCATATTAAGCACCAGCCCCACGCCGTTGACGAGCAGCGAAACACGCGAGTTGCCTCCGCCGTTAAATGTGCCCGACGCCGCGCCCGTAAAGCAAGTGAATGGAATGCCTAAACCTACTATGGCAAGATAATCGCGGGCGTCCTGCGCAACATGCGCCTCCCTGATCCCGAAAAACCCCACGAGCGGCCTGCGCCCCAGCGTGTAGATAAGCATCAGCGCGATTCCGAAAGCAACGCCTATGAACATTGAGTTTCGCGAAAAGGCAAGCGCTTTGTCCTTGTCGCCCTTGCCGATGTTCTGCGAAACGCCGATCTCCGACCCCATGCGCCCGAACATCATAAACGCCATCGTAAGCCACATGTACAGCCCGACGGTACCCGAGGCGGCGACGGAGTCGCTGCTGAGTCTGCCGAGCCAGAACATATCCGTCAGGTTGTACGCCATTTGGATGACCTGCGTACCGATCAGCGGCAGCGCCACTAAGAACAGTTTATTGACTATCCCGCCTTCAACCAGGCTGTATTTATCAGTTTTACTCATTTTCACCTTCCTGTGTAACTGTGAGACAGGAGTTGCGTTCCGCTACCTGCTTACTGCCATACGCAGCACCTTATTTGCGATCGGCGCTGCTGCTGATGCGCCGCTGCCGCCGTTTTCGACCAATACGACAAAAGCCAGCGAGCGTCCTTCATTTGTGATATACCCGGTAAACCATGAGTGGGGCTTGCTGTCCGGGCCGACCTCCGCCGTGCCTGTCTTTGCGTGCAGCTCCAACCCCGGAAAGTTATCCGCGCCATACGACTTGGTGACATTGTACCCCATCATAGCCCCAAGCTGAGCTGCGGTTTCCTTCTGCATTATCCTGGTGCCGGTGACTAAGTATTGCGCCTCCGGCAAAAGCCTTGACACAATGCCTTTCGCTTTAAGCTCCATCTTCGCGGCGAGACCGCCGTTTGCAATCGCGCCCACAAATCGCAGCACAGCCGCAGGGCACACCAGATCGCCATGCTGCCCTACGCCCGACCATGCCAGGTCCGCCGTTCCCGGCGCAGCTTTATCGAAGTTCCCGCGGACTGTCTGTATCCCTGCGACCGTCAGCCTCTGCGTAAGCCCGTATTTTGCCGCGTATTCTTCAAGTGTATCCGCTCCAAGTTCGAGCGCCAGCTCGCCGAAAGCGCTGTTGCACGACGCAGCAAACGCGTCTTTGAAAGACAGGTCGCCGTGGACGCCCGAGCATACCACTGTCCCGTGCGCTGTTTCAAGCTTCCCTTCACAATGGAAAACGCGCTCGGAAACGTCCGGAATGTTCTCGATCGCCGCGGCAGCTGTCACGAGCTTGAATACAGATCCGGGCGTGTATGCGGCGCTGAGCGCGCGGTTCAGGTATGCGCCTTCGTATGCGGGGTCTTCATCTATGTTTTTCGGCGGGTCGTCCGGGTCGAATGCAGGGCTCGATACCATGCATAATATCTCGCCTGTCACATAGTCCATCACCATTATTGCGCCGCGTCGCCCGTCAAACGCATTGTACGCTTCTGTGTTCAGGTATGAATCCAGTGCAAGCGCGACGGTCTGCCCTTCGCCCGTCCATGAATACGCGCCTGAGAAGAAGTTATATCCAATAAGGTCGGATGCAAACAGTTTTAGCGCGCCGGTACCTATGTTTCCGGCTCTGTCGCCGACTGCGTGGAGCGTCGCTATGCGCACGGTTTCGTTTTCCGCATAGGAGCGTTTGTTATTCGTGACGCCGGCTAATACGACGCCGCTGCGGTCCGTCAGGGTGCCTCTTGCATTTTCTGTGCTGACGGACTGCGCGCCTTGCGTGGTCGCGACGGCTGCCCATGCGCTGCCGTTGAACGCAAGCCTGACGACAAACAGGCCCAGCCCCAGCGCTACCAGCGCCGCAAGCAGCAGCACCGCAACAGCCCTATTCTTAATCTTTTTCATACTGGACCCTAACCCCTGACCCCTGACCCCTGAGCCCTGGGCGTTTTAACGACAAAGCTCGCGTTTTGCCGGGTGTCGGCAGCTTTTATGTATGCCAGCAGGCCCCAGCTCGATATGAGACTTGAGCCGCCCTTTGATATGAACGGGAAAGTCATGCCCGTGAATGGCAGGATGTCGACCGTGCCCATCACGTTGAGCAGCATTTGCGATACCAGTATCGTAGACGCCGCGCAGGCCCCGATCAGGTAGTATGAACTGCGCGACGCTTCCGCCGACCTTGCGGAAAACACCGCGAGCATCAGGATCGCCCCCACCACCGCTATGCCGACTATCAGCCCGAGTTCCTGGCACACCATGCCGAACACAATGTCTGTATCGGCTGCGAATACGCGTATGAGCCAGCCCCTGCCCGCGCCGATGCCGAACAACCCGCCTTCCGCTATCGCTGCCATTGCCCGCGTCTGCTGGTAGCCGCTCGCGCCTGCGTGTTCCCAGGCTCTTCCCCATGTCGCGAAACGTCCGGCAATATGCGACTTTATCCTGATGGCAAGGAAACCCGCAAACCCAGCCCCGCCGATGCTGAGGAATATCGTGGCAAAATCCCCGGAGCGCAGGAACGCGATCATAAGATACGCTATGAAAAATACAAGCGCCATGCCAAAATCGTTTATCAGCGCGAGGCCGATAACGCAAGCGCCCGAAAAACCGATGAATGTCATAAGGCTGCGCCTTGTGAAGAGTTTGTCCAGCGTTGCCGCTCCTGCGAAAACGAATGCGAGTTTGACGAACTCGGAAGGCTGGAAGGATATTCCGGCGATCACTATCCAGTTTTTCGCGCCGTTGATCTCCTTGCCGAACAGTATGTTAGCCCCAAGCAGCAAAAGGCCTGCGGCCGCGATGGGGAGCCGCGCTTTTTTCACCCTGTCCAGGTCGCGCAAAAACCAGCCTATCACAAAGAACAGGCACACCCCGCCTGCCAGCAGCGCCGTTTGCTTGACTATCTCAGACGGCGCCGAGGCTGCTGTTATCCCCATGCCGATAGAGCAAAGGAAGAATGCGGCTGTCTCAATTTCAAAGGCGACGCGGTTCAGAGCCCGCGTGAAAAGATAACACGCCCACATCAGCCCTATCAGTGTCAGGAAACAGAGCGGAAGCGCGGCGGTGAGCGCGTCGCCCTTTGATATGCATAGCTGAACGGCGAGCAGCAGTTGGAACTCTGTGACGAATATCAGCATGGTCCTTTGCTTTATGAACCTGCCGGGGCGCGTGCGCGCCTCTGCTTGCACATGCTCGCTCTGCTTATCCGCAGGAAAAAACACAAGCTCGACGCCTCCGAGTTGGATGACGTCGCCTGTTTTGATCTCCACTCCGTTGTCTTCTTTTAATGCGCTGCCGTTAACTATCACTCCGGTTTTGGAGTCTACGTCGTATGCCCGCCAGTTCCCGCTTTCGTCGCGTATCACGGCGGCATGGCTTCGTGACAGCGTGGGGTATTCCATGTATACATCCGATGATTTAGACCTTCCGATGATGTTTTCCCAGTGGTTGAGGTATATCCTCGAGCCGTTCGGCAGGCTCAGGTAACCCCAGTATTCGATCTCGCTCTTGTCTTGCATCAGCGATCTCACGCATTGGATGATTATTATGATGGCAAGAGCGGGGAGAAGCAGGCGAATGATCATTGTCGCATAGGAAAAGACGCTGTCGTCTATGCCTGACAGCGAGTCGCCTATCCTGCTGAGCAATTCTGTCACGCGCGCTCCTTTTCAACAGTTCCGATGATTGAAGAACGGGCACGGTCTAAACTAATGTACCATGCCCGCCAATTATCACTTGCAACGTGTTCGCAGCTCTCGTCCTCACTAGCTCCTAAATCCTAACTCCTAGTTCCTACGCGCCGCTGGCGCGTCACCCCTGAGCCCTAATCCGCTTCCGCAAGCGCCTTTGCTTCCTCGATTATTTTCGCTTGCACAGGCGCCGGAGCTTCCTCGTAGCGCTCGAAGCGCAGGGTGAATGAGCCTCTGCCCTGGGTCATCGAGCGCAGGTCGATGGCATAGCTTGACATTTCGCCCATCGGAACCTCAGCCTCGACCACCTGCATACCCTCGGCGTTGAGGTTCATGCCCATCGGGCTGCCGCGCCGCTTCGACAGGTCGCTCATGATGTCGCCCATATAAGTATCCGGAATTGTGACGGCGAGGTAACCTATCGGCTCGAGTATCACAGGGTTCGCCTGCGGGATGAACTCCTTGTATGCAAGCTGCGCCGCTGTTTTAAAAGCCATTTCGGATGAATCGACCGGATGGTACTGCCCGTCGAAGAGAGTCGCCTTGAGGTTTACGACCGGGTACCCTGCCAGCACGCCGCGGGATATGCTCTCACGGAGGCCCTTTTCGACTGCCGGGAAAAAGTTCTTAGGAACGCTGCCGCCGAATACTTTTTCGTCGAAAATCAAGTCGTCGTCCTCGCCCGGCTCGAACCAGATTTTAACGTCCGCGAACTGCCCGTGGCCTCCGGACTGCTTCTTATGCCTGCCATGCGCCTCGACCTTTTTACGTATCCTTTCACGGTACGCCACCCGCGCCGGCGACAGCTCGACTTCAACGCCGAATTTTTCCTTTAGCTTCACGCACAGGACGTCGATTTGGATGTCGCCCGCGCCGGAAAGAACGAGCTGCTTTGTTTCCGGGTTGTTGACGTATGTAAATGTCAGGTCCTCTTCCCCGAGGCGGCCAAGCCCCGTGGCGATTTTTTCCTCCTGCCCCTTCACCTTGGGCGCGATGGCCATCGAGTAGCACGGGGGCGCAAACTCGATGCTTTTCGCAGTGATGGAGTTTTTAGCGTCGCTGAGAGTATCGCCTGTTTTCGTGTCTGAAAGTTTTGACACAGCGCCAATATCTCCGCAGATGATCTCGCTTACTTCTATGCTCTTTTTCCCCTGCATTTTGTAGATATGGCCCATTTTTTCAGTCGTTCCCGTGCGGGTGTTCGTAAGCTGCATGTCCGCAGAGACCTTCCCGGACAAAACTTTGAATATGCTGAACTTTCCATATTGGTCGGACAGTGTTTTATACACCAGCGCGCATGCCGTCGCGTTCGGATCCGCCTTGATCTCTGCGCCGTCCTCAGCTACGTCGCCGAAGTCCTCGGGCGAGGGGAACAGATTGATGATGGCGTCCAGCAGCTGCGCGGTTCCGAGCCCTGTCGTCGCACACCCGCAGAAGACTGGGAACAACGCGCGGTCCTTGACTCCCGCTTTGAGGCCTTTGACGAGCTCTTCCTGCGTGAATTGCTCGCCCGAGAAGTATTTATCCATGAGCTCTTCGTCGGTTTCCGCGACGTTCTCGTTAACTGCGGTGTAGAGGTCTTCAAGCTCCGCGCCCATGCTGTCGGGAATCGGGATTTCCTTGCTTTTGCCGCCTTCCAGCGCAAATGCTTTCCTGCTGATTATATCGACGACGCCCTCGATTTTTCCGGACGCGCTTTTTATCGGCACAACGAGCGGGCATACGGATGTTCCGTATTTATCGCGCAGGGAATTGTATACGGCGTCGAAATCGCCGTTTTCTTCATCGACTTTCGATATGTATACTGCCCTGGGCAGGTTGTTCGCCTCAAGGCTGGCCCACGCTTTTTCCATTCCGACGCTGATCCCGTCTTTCGCGCTGCAGAGCATGAGGCCTCCGTCGATGATGCGCAGCGCTTCGGCGCATTCTCCGGCGAAGTCGAAGTATCCGGGTGTGTCGAGGATGTTGATTTTACACCCGTTGTGCTCGGCGAACATTGTACCGAGGTAGATCGAGATTTGGCGTTTTATCTCTTCTGAATCGGAGTCTCCGACAGTGTTGCCGTCTGTTATTTTCCCGAGCCTGTCTGTGCCCCCGGTAAGGAATAACATGCTCTCCGCCAGACTTGTTTTTCCGCTGCCCCCATGTCCGAATAACGCTATATTGCGTATATCACCCGTCGTATATGGCATTTTCCTGCCCCCTTGTCAAAATATGTATCAAAACGCCGGTAAAAACCAGCGCTTTGCATTATATATTATCAAACAATATATTACAACAGTTATTTACGCAATCTTGCGTAGCTGCATACGATGAGGACGGCTACCAGCATCGAGAGCATGAAGAGCATCAGGTTGCCCGGCTTCGCGGATTCGAACGCGCCCACCCAGCACATATAGAACATGTATAAAACGCCGAGCGCAGCCGACAGGATCGACAGCACGGTCGAGGCTAGCGCAGCGGACTTCAGTAACCTGCCGCCTGTCACCGCTTCCGCGAAAGGAACCAGCCCTTCGCGCGTGAGTATTGCGGATATCCGGCTTTCCTTCTTTGAGTTCAAGTCCGATATGCTGTAAGAATCGCGGGTCTGTACGTATTCGAAGTCTTCGAGCGACACTTTGAACTTCTGCTCAAGCATCACGGGCGTTATATTGAAGTCGCGCACCGCGAAAAATAGCTTCACCCGCCATCTTATTATCGAGATCAGCGCGCTCTGGACGGAAACCCTCGGCTCATAATCTATAATGAATAGCGCGACAAGCTTGTTGTCAAACGCAGTATATAAGGCATTTTTCATGTTCATGTCTTCCGGGATCCTGATGCCAATAAGGTTCATGAACGCCGCCGAGCCTGTCGTCACACGCTCGCCGCGCACCATCGCGCCAACCCCGCCTTCGTAGCATGTGAAGTCGTCGACTTTGATCTCGCTCATATTCTGGGATTTTAGCACTTCCGAAAACAAGTGCGACGCCCCCGACCCCGACGCGATTATCAGGCTCGCGGTATAGCGCACCGCTTTTTCCGAGGATACCCCTTCGTACAGCTCCGCCCCGCTGAAAGACAGCGTGCCCGGGGGGAACAGGTCGTCGTCTGTGACGCATGCGCCGTCGGAAAAGCATATATCGTCAGCTCCGCCCCATCCAGCCACTGCCGCGCCGGATTTGCGCATGGCTTTAGCGACAGTTCCGAACGGCACCGAGAAGGAAAGCATAGCGGAAAATGGCGCGGCGGAAGCAAGCAGCGCGGATAGTATGTGCAGGAAGTGCTCGCCGCGGTTTTTCACCAGCACAGTGAACGCGGATAATATCAATGCGGCGGCCAGCAGCAGCGGCGCCGCGTATCTGTACGCTGTTTCCGACACGTCGGGGTGCATGAGGCTGTTATAGAATCCGTCTGTCTTGCTGGAGACTTTTTTAAGCACGGACTTGTCGATCTCGGTGTTGTACTCAGCCTGAAGCCCGTATGGCTCCGAGGACGAAGAAGCTGTCTTCAATGTCTCGGTGATGGCCCGCAGGCTCGACCTCTCACCGAATGCCGCGAAAGTCAGCGAGAGCGCGGAGACAGTGCAGTACGCGAGTATGCTTGTAGGGCTTTTTACAATGGAGAACGCGCCCGAAACCAGCGAAAAGACGCATGAGAACAAGATAAGCGTTTCTGCGTTCGGGTTCCCCCTTGCGAGGGAAATCGCGCCCCTGAGAAGGATGTCGATGCATAGGATCATAACAATAAGCAGCGCTATCATAAGCGCCGCCGTCGCCGCGATATAGACCCTGCCGATCCCGAAAGGAATGATCTTCCCTGATTCATAGGAGAACGTGAGCATTATCATGAACAGGCATATGAGCGCTGCGGGGAATGACCTGAGCGAAATCGAGTTGCACGCCGATGCGAACTTCTTTGACGCCGCCGCAAGGTCAGGCTCCTCTAAAACTTCGTCTTCGGCGTAGTTCGAATGCTGCGCTTCATCGCCCGCGGCTGCCTTCCCGCGGCCGATATTGCTTATACGCCGCTGCGCAGGCTGCGCCGGAATGGCGTCGAACCCCTGCTCGTTGGCGATCACTTTTTCCACGTCGGGCACTATCGAGTCTTGCAGCTCGGCCTCCGTCAGGCCCGGCCTGCTGTATACGCGGACGTCGTCGTCAATATCGCCCGCCGCATGCTGAGGCACATCGCTTTGCAGAGGCGCTGTGTTTTGCTGCGGCGCTTTGCTCTGCTGCGGCGCTGCGTTTTGCTGCGGCGCTGCGCTCTGCTGCGGCGCTGTGTATTGCTGCGATACCAGACCGGGAGTTGGCTGCACAAGCCTCGGTCCGGCCCTTGCCACGGGCACGGGTTCCGGCTCGGGTTCCGCACCGTCTGATTCGATTCCAACGCCCTCTTCCTCGAGGATGCTGCTGATTTTTCTGTCCAGTATCTCGGACGGGGTCTTCTTTTCGCCGTCGATGAACGCCGAGCCTTTGTACTCCGCCAGGATCGACTCAAGCGATACATCATCCGTAATGTTATAGTCGCGTATGTTATCGATGTCTTCCGCCATACACGCCTCCTTAGAGAACAGAACAGTTCCGTTGTCTTATAACCTCGTATATAAAGATCGCGGCCGCCACGGACGCATTCAGGGAGGATATCTTCCCGAACATCGGAATGCCGACCGAGAAGTCGCAATTTTCGCTTACCAGGCGGCTTATCCCCGCGCCCTCGGAGCCGACGACCAGCGCCAGCGGGCATTTCAAATCGGCCTGCCAAAGCGGCGTATCACCTTGAGCCGACGCCCCGAAAACCCATACGCCCGACTTTTTCAGCTCCGCGATCGCGGCGCTCAGATTGTTGACGCGGGCGACGGGCGTGAGGAATACGGCGCCGCTCGACGTCTTGGCGACGGTGGCCGTCACGCCTGCGCTCCTGTGCTTGGGGATAACGACCCCATGCGCGCCCAATGCCTCGCATGTCCTTATTATCGCGCCCAGGTTATGCGGGTCGCTTATCTCATCGCACAGGACCACCAGGGGCTCTTCGCCTTTTTCGCGGGCTACGCTTAGAATGTCCGCGACTGATGCATATTCCAGACAAGCTGCCGATGCTATCACGCCCTGGTGCGCATGCGTCACGCTCATAGAGTCGAGCTTGCGCCTGTCGGCCTCGGACACCACCGCGCCCGCTGCTCGCGCCTTCGACGCGATCGCCTTGAGCGCGCTGTCAGCCTCGCCCTTCGCAATAAAAACCTTATCCAGCCGCACGCCCGCGCGTAAAGCTTCAAAAACAGCGTTGCGGCCTTCGATCAGTGTGCTTTCTTCCATGCTGCTTTAGAGGTAGCTCTTGAGCTTGCCGGCCATGTCGAGCCGCTCCCACGCAAAGTCTTCGCCGTTCCTGCCGAAATGCCCGTAAGCCGCCGTTGCGCGGTACACCGGCTTGAGCAAGTCGAGCGTCTGAATGATCCTCGACGGGCGAAAATCAAAGTTCTCCTTTACTATTTCCGCTATCCTGTCATCCGGCAGCAGACCTGTGCCGCGCGTGTCGATAAGCACGGACACCGGCTGCGCTACTCCGATAGCGTATGCCAGCTCTATCTGGCATGCGCGCGCCAGCCCCGCCGCAACAAGGTTCTTTGCCACATAACGCGCCATGTACGCCGCACTGCGGTCCACTTTTGAAGGGTCCTTCCCCGAAAACGAGCCGCCGCCGTGGCTGGCGTACCCGCCGTATGTGTCGACAATGATCTTCCTGCCCGTCAGCCCCGAATCGCCGACCGGGCCGCCGATCACGAAGCGCCCTGTCGGGTTGACGTAGAACTTCGTATCCTTTTTAATCAGTTTTGCCGGAATGACCGGCTTGATTACGCGCTCTATGATGCTCTCGCGCAGATCGTCGATGGCGACGTCCGGCTCATGCTGGGTCGAGACGACTATCGCCGGCACGCTGATAACTTTTTTGTTCCCGTCATATTCGACCGTGACTTGTGACTTCCCGTCCGGCCTGATGAAAGGAAGCTCGCCGTTCTTTCTCACCTCCGCCAGCTTGCGCGTGAGGGCATGGGCAAAAGATATAGGGGCGGGCATATACTCCGGGGTCTCGTCGCACGCAAAACCGAACATCATGCCCTGGTCGCCAGCGCCGATGTCCGCCGAATCGTCAAACGCGCTGTCTACACCCATTGCGATATCGGAGCTTTGCTCGTCAATTGCGGTGAGCACGGCGCAACTTTTGTGGTCAAACCCGTACTCGGGCTTCGTGTATCCTATCTGCTTGACGGTATCGCGCACAACGCGCGGAATATCGACATAGCAGTTTGTGGATATTTCCCCCATCACAAGAACCATTCCTGTAGTGACGATCGTCTCGCATGCCACGCGCGCGTTCTTGTCCCCCGCTATCATTGAATCCAGGACTGCGTCGGAAATTTGGTCGCAGACTTTATCCGGATGCCCTTCCGTGACTGACTCAGATGTAAAGATCCTGTTTGACATTTTGGCTCATTCTTCCTTCCTGATAATACCCCGCGGCTGCAGCCTGCGCTCCGTTACAGTAATGCCCGGCCCCAATGCCGGGCCCCGGAACATAGTCGCAGTGCTTAACTATCGCGCGGAGAGGGGTTTATACGCTTCGTCGAGGCCGACGGCTTTGTAGGCAGGGCGTATTATTTTGCCGCCGCTGTATATTTCCTCAAGGCGGTGCGCGCACCAGCCGGCCATTCTGGCGATCGCGAATATCGGCGTGTATAGCTCCTGCGGGATGCCAAGCATCTTGTACACCAGCCCTGAATACATGTCCACATTCGCGCACAGCGGCTTATCCAGTTTCTTCTCGCGCCTGTACACGGCGGGAGCCAGCTTCTCCACTGTCTCAAAGAGCTGGAACTCTTCCGCCACGCCGGCTTTTTCAGCCAGGGTCCGCGCAAGGTTTTTGAGCATTATCGCCCTTGGGTCCGATAGAGTGTAAACGGCATGGCCCATGCCATATATCAGCTTGTCCTCCGTGGGCGCTTCCCCGCGGATGATTTTGGTCAGATATGCTGTGACTTCGTCCTCATCCGTCCAGTCTTTCACATCCCTTTCGATAATGGAAAACATGTTCATGACTTTTTCATTCGCTCCGCCATGCCTCGGGCCTTTGAGCGAACCGACGGCCGCGGAGATCGCGGAGTATATGTCTGTACCGGACGAGGACAGCACGCGGCATGAAAACGCTGAGTTGTTTCCGCCGCCATGCTCCGCGTGGAGCACCATGCACAGGTCTAGCAGCCTTGCCTCTTCGTCTGTATAGCTATTGTCGTGACGCACTGAAAACAGAAGGTTTTCCGCGACTGACAGACCGGTGCGCGGCCTGTGGAGATACAGGCTTTCAAGGTCGAAATAATGCCGTTTGGCGGCATAGGCGTTCGCCACGATCACAGGGCATCTGGCGAGCAGGTGGAGAGCGCGGCGGACTTCTTTTTCAAGGTTGGCGGCGTCGTACTCCGGCTCGTCGTCGTATGAATAGAGTGCCAGCACGCCGCGCGCAAGTTTGTTCATTATATTAACGCTCGGCGCGGCAAGTATCATGTCTTCCGTAAAGCCGTCCGGCAGGTTCCTGTATTCTTCAAGCAAGCCGCAGAACTCATCGAGCGTGTTCTTATCCGGCAATACGCCGAATATCAGCAGATATGCCGTTTCCTCAAACCCCGGGCGCCCGTCTTTAAGGAACCCATCCACGATATCAGCGACGTCGATGCCTCTGTAGTAGAGTTTGCCGTCCATGGCGGTTTTTTCACCGTCGCGCACGTAGTACCCTTGGGTGCTGCCTACCCTGGTGACGCCGGCCATGACGCCGGTTCCGTCGTGGTTGCGCAGTCCGCGTTTTACGTCGTGTATGTCGTACAATGATTTATCGATGTCGAGATGCGCTGCAAGGCCTTGCACATGTTTACTGATAAACTCATTGCCGCTGATGCTGTTTCCATCCATAGTTCCCGACGCTCCTTTACGTGTAGACTGTTTCCTCGAACGCTAACACGCATAATACAACAAAAAACAAATTATGTCAAATTTTGACATAATCGAATCATTTCGTTTGCGCCTACTCTGACAAGACTCGCCTAAAGGGTACTTGCTCCCTCAAATATTTATTTTTGTTTATCTGTCTTGCCGTAGGCAACCGAACGCCCACCGCCGATTTTTATCAAATACCCCTCTTTGACAAGTGCGGTCAATGTGCGTTCAACCGTTACCTTGCTTATATCGGGACAGGATTCCATAATTTCCTGTTTCGTTATCTTTCCGATTTTACTGTCTATGACGCTTTTTATTCGTTCGGGTTTCGATAATCCCCTGTGTTGGAGATACGTTACACGTTCTTCAAACTCGTGGTACGCTTTCTGCACGATGCCGAGATAATAGCGGACGAACGGGGCGTAATCGCTTTTATTTTCGTGCCAATCGGCTGAACTGTCCTGTAATACCTCGTAATAGGTGTCCTTGCTGTTTTCAATCAGCTTTTCCAAGCTGATATACTTCCCGACGATGTACCCTGAACGGTAGAACAACAACAGCGTCAACAGGCGGCTCATGCGTCCGTTGCCGTCGTTGAACGGGTGAATACAAAGGAAGTCTAAAATGAACATGGGTATGAGCAGAAGCGCGTCATGTTCATTCTTTTCTATGCTGTCAATGAACGCGGTACAAAGGCTATCTACTGCATTTGCGGTCAAATACGCGGGTACAGGAGTAAAACGTGTTTTTTCTTTGCCCTCCGCGTCGGTTTCAATAATGCGGTTATCGGCGTTTTTATATGACCCGCCGATAGAAGTCTGCGCGAACGAGTAGAGCTGCTTGTGCAGTTGGAGAATGATGTTTGGGCGCGGGTGGATATAATCATAGCTTTCGTGAATTGTGGCAAGTACATCACGATACCCCGCTATTTCCTGTTCCGTGCGGTTTCGGGGCGTGGACTTATCCTTGACCAATTCTTCAAGCCGCTTGTCGGTTGTGTGAATACCCTCGATACGGTTTGACGCACCCGTGCTTTGGACTTTGGCGATTTCCATGAGCGTTGTCAATGCGTCGGCGTGGGCTTCGATATATAACTCCTGTTTGCCTTTGTGTTCGTGAATACTTGTGAGCATAGCTACAATATCCGGCGTTAAAAGGGCGTTCGGAGCGTCTTTATAATCAAATAGCTTCATTCATAATCTCCCTCATTTTTTCTTTATCTCCATCATTGTACTACTGAATGACGGAGAATACAAGACGATGATGGAGATTATTTTTGCCAATTAAATCACAAACCATACAAGGAGGACTACATAATGGCGGTATTCAGAGTAGAGAAAAACAAGAATTACACCGTTATGAGCAATTATCACTTGAAAGATAAATCCCTCACGCTCAAAGCAAAAGGGCTTCTATCACTCATTTTATCCCTGCCGGAAGAATGGAACTACACGACGCGAGGGCTTGCCGCTATATGCAGGGAGGGCGTTGACTGTATCGGCGCGACGCTCCGCGAGTTAGAGGACGCGGGATATATTCAACGGAACAGGCTGCGCGACGATAAAGGCAGGATAACCGACACGGAATACG